>Ga0307968_1000281_pt1 | contig 34182 bp, 39 predicted proteins | sample OrgLakmetagen650_FD_201834 | JGI IMG/M metagenome (GOLD analysis project Ga0307968, IMG submission 201834) | Saline water microbial communities from Organic Lake, Antarctica - #650 | ecosystem: Environmental > Aquatic > Non-marine Saline and Alkaline > Saline | place: Antarctica: Organic Lake...
ACACACATACACACACCCAACCACACACACACACACACACACAAACACAACACACACACACACACACACACACCCACACACCCACACACACACACCCACACACACACACACCCACACACACACACACACCCACACCCACACCCACACACACACCCACACCCACACCCACCCACCCACACACACACACACACACACACACACACACACACACGCGCACACACACAGAGACTCACAGAGTACATTTTTTGCTACAAAAATTTTCACCATGCTCTACAAGTCCGCCCAATCCCTAACATCCTCAAAATGTTGGAGGAGATGTCTAAAACTGAGACACCAAGTCGGACAATAATTGAGTCCTTATGTTATTATTTTGTCCCACCCGCTCTCCAACCTGCACCTTTTCTTGCCGTGCTTCATCCTCCCTGCCCTGCCCCCCTCCAACCTCATCCGCGCGTTTCAAGTGCAGGCCTTGCTTTAGATCATGCACCCTACTCACCACAACACATCATTATACCTCCACGACTCCCTAGATCATGCACCCTACTCACCAGATCATGCACACCCTAGATCATGCACCCTACTCACCACAACACCTCATTATACCTCACCACCCCTGATGGTGCACAAATTGTGCCCTTGCCTTGACTTCCCCTACCAAAATTTTATGCCCCCACCCCCTCTGAGATGCAAACACACACATACGCACGCACACACACACACACACGCCACACCTTGAGCCACTTTGTGGCTTCACTGTCCCAATTGGACACCAACGAGGTGGGGCACACAATGATGGTACGCTTGGCCATGGGCTTGCCTCCCAACAGAAGGTGGCCGTCCGTGACCAGGGTCCACAGCAGGGCTAGGCCCTGCAGGGTCTTGCCCAAGCCCTGGACAGATAGAGCATATGATTGTGTCGCATCAGGCATATAGGCACATGATCGTGCAGAATATAGGGCATGTGATTGTGCCTAGGGCAAGTGAGATTATCTTGCAGGGTCTTGTCCAAGCCCTGCTGACGACGGTGGCGGGAATGCTGTTGCTATGCATCGTGCTTTTTATTCTACAACCACTTAGGCATATACGCAGACTCGCTATCCCTCCCCCCCCCCCCTCCTCCCCTCTCCTATCCACCTCGCGTGTGCACCCACACCAAACACCTCAACATACATACATCCACACATCCACAAACACACATATTCTAGAGCACACAACACGCACCATGTCATCTGCCAAACATACATACTTGCATGCCCACAAACATACGCACACACAATTATTAGAGCACACAAAACGCACCATGTCATCTGCCAAACATACATATACTTGCACGCCCACAAACATGCCCACAAACACACACACACACATATATAAGAGCACACAATACGCACCATGTCATCTGCCAGGATGCACCCTGCAGTTACGAGCAGAAACCGTTTCACTGTCAGCAATAATGGGCACAGTGGCATGTATAGACAACGGCACGCAGCACTCCCTCACTTCATGCAGGACGTGATGATTTCTAGCTGCGTTGGTGTTCTATTCACAGCAGGGAAGGCACGCACAGCAATAAGGAGTGAAAGCAAAGTTGATGCTGATAGTGACCAGCATGCACGAAGGATGGACTCTTGCTGGTGCTCACACTGCTTGTTTTGGCAGAGCCCATCAAACAGCAGCAAACAAATGGACTGCAATGCACAGCGGTTTGTTTCTGCAGACCATGCAAGAGGCGCAGGGGTCCTCCTGGTCATTCTTTGCGGTGAGCCACCCAACGTAATTGCAATCGTGGCTCCAAGAATTGTAGCACAGCTCATGAAGCACATGTAAAAAATAGCTAGCACTCCAACACACACACTCTCTCGTTTGTTCTAGGCATGTGCACAGTCACATTATGGCACACGCACCTGTTGGCACAGCACGAGCACACACACACACACACACACACCACAAACACACACACACATACACACACTGATATGCACACTGGCACACTTACGCACTGGCACAGCACATGCACATACCCACAAGCACAAGCACATGTGCCCACCTCGGCCCTCCGGCAGCCGTAGGCCTGCCACACAGTCAAACATGAAGGCCACTCCCTCACGTTGGTGTGGCCTCAGCCATCTCACCAGCATGGGATCAACCACGATTGCACCTGTGAACGTATGTGTGTGTGCGCGTAAGTAAAGTGCCAGCTCTCCACACTCCCTCAAAATTGTGTGGCCTCAGCCATCTCACCAGCATGGGATCCACCACTATTGCACCTGTGAACATATGTGTGTGCATGTGTGTGTGTGTATGAACGTACTTGTGTGTGAGCTTGTGCATTTATGTCTGCATGTGTGTGTCAGAGTGTGTGTGTATGTGTGTTCGTGCGTGCACTCCACACTCCCTCATGGGCTAAGATGGCATCAGCCATCTTATGGCCCCAGCATGCCAACATTGAGGATACCTGCATGCCAGGATGATGCAACATAACAGCATACCAGAATTTAGGGCTTTAGTATACCAGCAGATCATACACCAGCATAGGTCTTCACACAGCCACACCGTTGATGCGTCGAAGTGTCTGCAGTCTGCAGACAGCACAAAAGATCACTGGCTGCAGTCCCTCAGGGTTGGCTAGACTTTTGGAGGGAGCAGCATTATCAGTGCATTCCAGAACTGCAGTATACATTGAGGCAGGGACCTCTCCAAACAGATGGTCACTTGCAATGTACAAATAGAGGGAAATGGCCAACCCTACACCCAGCCATACTTCACTTTCAGCGTCTCTAATAAAAATACACACATACACAGACATAAACACACATAAACACACAGCACCCTTCTGCACCTGGAGGTATGGCTTCCTGCTGCGGTGCTCTTCCTGCCCCACTGCTTTCTTCGCCAGGGCTGTTACTTGGAGGAGGTGCCCACAACACGAGCGGCTCTACCCCCTCCGGAAGAGCCTCTTGCAGGGGGGGAGGAGGAGGGGGGAGGCTGGCAGTGGGTGGCAGCAAAGGTGTGGTAAACGGCTTCTTCTGGCCCCAGGGCACAAAGTGCTTGCGTGCCAGGAGGCGCTTGCGCAGCTCCTGTGGTGTGTGTGTGTGAGTTTGTTTGTGTGTTTATTTATGTGTGTGTATAGTTATGTGTACGTACGCATGTCTGTGTGTCGAGGGGGAAGGGGGGGGATGTAATAGAAATTAAAAGGACGACGTAGTGTGATTGGACAAATAACGAGGCAGGAGTAGAGTGGGAATGTAGCAAAAAACAGTGTGGTCGGACAAATAACGAGGCAGGAGTAGAGTGGGAATGTAGCAATAAATCAGTGTGGTCGGACAAATAACGAGGCAGGAGTGGAGTGGGAATTTAGCAAAAAACTTGCTTTTCCTCTCTGGAGAGGCCACTGCTTTGTCGCAAATAAAGTGCTATGGCGATGGAGGCACACTTCGGATCTATACGAGTGTCTTCTTCTGCTGGTGCATTCCAATGTCGTGCACAAGCATGAAAACACAGTGGGGCACACACACAAATCATGACGGCAGCTTCCTCAAGCTGGGTGCTACCACGCTGGCGTGCGGCCTTTCATTCCTGCAGCATAAGCATAAGGGCCCTGCCCAAAGCACACACACAAAAGCCACTAACGCAGGCGTGGAATCAGCTCCCCACATCCCCACATCAAGCAAAAATTGATGAAAGTGTAGCAGTAGCAGTCTTCACGGGACTTTGTTGCTATCTCCCCTATTTTGTGAACTCTTTATTGCAATTTTGAAGTTGTAGTTCATATGGGTGCTTTATAGCTTCTTGTTGGGTGCATACTTGTGTGTGTGTCAGTGTTTTTTTTAAATTTTGGGGTATGTAGCATTCTAAGTCAAACGCGCTACGCAGGGTGCTCTAGCCAAAAAAGTGTGTAGCGCAAGCCTTTCCCCCCAAAAACGGCCAAAAATTTGGCATTTATTGTACAAAGTGGTTATCATACAGAAGGAAAAGGGCTTTGCATAGGAACAATTTGCACGCACGACACAGGGTACCCTGCGGGGCTTTGGTGTGTCGCTTAAAAACCCTTAAAAAGCGACGCAGAATGCTTAAAACGCGACGCGTCCCCTTAAACAAAAACACTGGTGTGTGTGTGTGTGTGTGTGTGTGATATAGAGAGAGAGAGAGAGAGAGAGAGAGAGAGAGAGAGAGAGAGAGAGAGAGAGAGAGAGAGAGAGAGAGAGAGAGAGAGAGTGAGAGATTTTGGCCCTCCTAGAGCGCGCACCTCTGACATTCCTGCACCAGCCCCAGGCTTGGGGGACACAAAAGCCTGGCGCAGGACCACTTCGCTTTGCTGCACTTGTGTCAAGCGCGTAGTCGAGGCTCGCCGCAACTCCAGACTGACCACACAAAAAAATTCTTTGACCATAAGCTGAGGGGTCAAAAGCAAACAATCTGGCTTTGCGTGTGTATGATGCTTGCATGTGTATGTTTGTGCGTGTATGTGCTCGCATGCGTGTGTGTTTGGTCGCGTTTATATGTGTGTGTGTTTGATTGCATTTGTGTGTGTGTGTTTGTGTCTGCACGCATGCGTGTTTGCATTTGAGCATGTGTGTTAGTGTGTTAGTATGTGTGTGCATGTGTGTGTGCGTGTGTGTGTGTGTGTATATTGTATGAAGGAGGTGTTTGTCGTTACCTGTTGTCTAGGAGCGCCTTGATGTTTTGTCTGCGCAATGTCAGCGCATCTGTCCCGTCCCAATCATCCCCCTTGCTTCCATCCACGACCCCAGTATTCCTGCGCAATGCATACGGAGCACCGTGGACCTTTGGTTCTCTTGACACTGTGTTTGTAAATTGGGCTCAGTGCTTCCATAGTACAGGCACAGGCAAGCGCACCTCGTTATTTTTTCGTCCTTAACAGGCACATTGTCGCTGTCACTATGGTCCTGTGAGCTTCCTGATGAGCAAGCCTCATCTGAGCAAGCCTCTGAACTGGTCTCCTCTGAGTCCTCCTCTGATGAGGACATCCTCTGAGCTGTCGGCAGCTGAAAATTTTGATATTTCAAACGAGGAAATATAATTATTTTAAATCTCCATTTAACTTTGGTGCCTTATAACTTATAGCTTCTGAACAGGTGGCTGGAAATCTTTGGCATTGCACTCATGGAATCCTGCATGGCTTCTCGAAAAGCACGCAACCTTTGTTTGGCAGGGAAACCAGCTTGTTCCAACCTTGGTTTAAGAAGTTTTCGGGTTGAACGTTGGCCGTCGCTTTGTAAGATTGCAAGGTACCTTGGCTAGCTGACCTTCGAAGGCCCCCTACCTGCTTTCTGAGATGAGCTTAAGACAACGCCGTCGGGCCAAGGACAAGCTCAAGACCCAGCGACGCCAGCTCGAAGGCAAGGATTGACTTATGTGACATCTGTTCCCACGCACGAATTGCGCACCATCACCCTCACTAGCGGGCTGCTGGGTTGCGGGTCCAGTTTGCTTGCATCCGGAGCGGAGGCAGCAAGCCAGGGAGGACCTTGAATTGAGAGGTACACGACGGCGCACAGGCCTCAGTGCACACGAGCAAATCAAGAAAAAAAACCATTTGAACAATTGCAACAGGTCCATGACACCCGTCAAGGTGATCTTCTACTAGCTGTGAGTTATTCTCTGAAGAAATCTGCACGCTTTTTGGTGCTTGCATGGCTATGGCTTGAATTTCCCTGGGAGTTTGTTGTCCGAGATGATGGGATTGATGGGATTGTATGAAGTACCTTATGCTGACCACTGGGCATCATAGGCCACGGCTCTGCACTACTCTTTCCTGGATTCATCGAGCACGCCTAAACACCGCACAACATGTGGCTTCTTCAAACTCTATCTTTCATCTTGGTATTTTGCCTTTACCTGACAGAAAGAAAGAAAAGTGTAAACACTACCGGCATGGATTAGGATCGGATGTTGTTTTGTGTTCTGCACCACCCAATGGATGCAGAAACACACAACATCCCACCTGGAGAACAAAGCACAGATGCTCTTTGGGGCATGAATAGGAACGGCCTGAATTCCACCAGAGGGGGGGGACTAAAGCCCAAAATCAGGCTTTCTTTGGATGCTCCTAGGGTATGTGCGCCGGAACTGGCTAGGTTTAAGATCAGCATCAAATGGAAGAAACAGTGGAGCCTAAACCCAGCCAGTTCCGGCGCACGTGCCAGATCGGCCGCGGCGTGAACCCTACTTTTTGAGCAGCCATATGCTGTATCTGACCAGCCAGCGCACCAAACCCGGTGATTTTTATTGTTTTGAAGTCCTTATAATCAATAAAGATCACTGCAAGAGAAATGGGGCAAAAAGAGCAAGTGGTTGGCGAGATATGCAAATCAATGTGCCATTTCCCTGGAAAGCACCCATCTAGGGTACAGGTGCACGACGTGTGCTTTTAGTCCTGTCATTCTGTACGCCGGGCGACTTGTCAAAATCTGAGCACATGCTCGGGAAGCTTATAAAGCCAGCATCAGTTTGAAGTTAGGTTGGATCCAATTTGATGAAGTGACGTGTGAGTAGTTGCACCTTTCATGCAAAGAGGAGCATTTTTTGGCTTTTGCCTAGTCCCCCCCCTCTGGAATTTCCCCTTTGTAAACCCTAAGCAAGAAGTACAAGGAAACTCCAAAGTACATGTCTAGTGAGGAGCACTGCTTCGACAAAGGCGTCTTCTGTTAAGAACAAACATCATTACATCTTGGCTGCAAGGTGCTGATGGTTTCCAAGGCAGATAGAAAGAGTCAAAATATGCTGCTTCAATTGAACAAGTCCTTGGTCCTGCTGTGCTTTGCTTTGCTGTGTCAGGTGTTGAAGACAAACAACGGGAAGTGCCTGCTAGTTTGCTTAATATCTGATATCAATTTCGCTCTTTATACACGATTCTACAGTCTTAGCCAGGCAAGTGCTGGTTCAAAGTTAATCAAGCAGCAGAGCCCGCAGCAATAGAGTGATTAACCAGACCATGTTTGATGTTCCAGACCCTCTCGTTGTGCATGTGCTGCTAAGTTTTATGTAAAATAATATTTGTCTCCTTCATTCTTGATATCCTCAGTGTGACAGTCCATGTTTTTATGTGCCCAACAAATCACAGATGATTCCCCCTCTTTAGTTCATTGCGGTCGGTTGGTCCTGGCAGATGCTTGATTGTTTACTGATTTTGTTCAGTGCTGCTGCAATGTTGTCACACGTGCTTTTCCAGGTGCTACAAAAACAATTACCACATTTATTAAATGTTTTACATACGCATCCCACCCCAATTTGTTTACTGATGGCTTACTCAGTAAGCTCTGTAAACCTTGTATAACATGTAAACTCGTAAACCTTGTAAACTCTGCGAAGGCGTCTTCTGTGCAAATTTTCTGCGAGTCAGCTTGTGCTGGACACTTTCAACCTGACTTCTTCCCAGTCAGCTTTGAGTGGACACTGAGCTTAGCTTAGGGCAAGACAAAATACACAAGGCACGTACCACAATCAGTACGTGTGGCATTGCATCAGTCAATTATTTCTCTAAATAGTGTCAAGAATCAGATGACCATGGGTAAAACCAGGGACTCTAGCTGGCTGGTTCGTTCGGAAAAGCTTCTGCTCTATGCCTCGCCTGGTGCTTGAAACTTGACCAGTAGCGTCTGCTTTGTAATTGGGTGCGGGATTAGGGTAATATTACAACAACAAATCGGTAAAAGAACAATTTATGCTTCCTCTTCTTCCTCCTCCTCTTCCTCCCCCCCTCCTCCTTCTGCTCCTCCCCCTCCAGCTTTGTACTGTGCCATTGCTTCAGTGTACCTTATCTTGTCCTGCACAATACATGGCAGTGACAGTGGTAATGGAGTGAAAGGATGACGCTGTGTTCCTGACTCCTTTATAGTACAATTCTGAACATATTGCATCTGCAGCTGGGAAACAAGAGTGTTTAAACATTAAAATTAGGTTCCAAATGCCTTTGGCTGTAACCAACTGCACAAATTACAAACTAGCTACCTTAAAGTGATCTAGATTAGTATGGTTTGCCAGTAAAGAAGCCTGTCTGACAGGTGTTGCGGACAGTAGTAAATGTTCACTCCCACAGTATTATCATATTCTCATTGTAAAAAAGCAAAGTTTTAGGGATGAGTTTTCCACCCAGCCCAATTTCATCCCTCTGACGCCTTATTCTCTCTTTGACATTTTGTTCTGAACCCTTTATTTCATTGCTTTAAGTTTTACCTGCTTGGCCATAGCCTCGTACGTAGCTTTCTCCTCGGAGCTGACGTTCTTCCAGTGTTCGCTCACGATCTTGGCGAGCTCTCCAAAAGATGCACTTGGGTTTGCTGCCTTGAGCTGCGTACATATTAAGTAGTATGTGCAAACCATTCATTCAACCATTAATCATTCAACGATTAAGCATCCAACCATTGATCATTCAACCACTAATCATTCAAGATACCTCACCAGGTTTTAGCTCTCCTGTGCAAGCCATGAATCATTCAAGATATCTCACCAGGTGTTAGCTCCAGTCCTGAGCCTGCAGTCCTCCTGATTCCCATTAAATGCAACTTCTCTCATGTGCAGAGGATCTACGGTACCAAAGCTTCTGCTTCCTAAATCTATGTGAGCAGTGATTATTTCCTCCACATAATTCAGCGCACAAGCGACTGGCCTTGAGTAAGGCCACGAGTGTGAGTGAGGCCACGGAAAGAGGCACAGAATTTGCCGGAACCGTACCTAAAGTTGGCTCAAGACAAGATTTTTAGTGTCATTTCCTTTGCAGGGGAGCAGCCATTCACACGGTGTGTACATATAACAGAGCTATATCATACATGCACACGCTGTATGCATACAACATAGCTCTATTATACCAGAGGGGGGCGACTGACCCCCTATTGGGCATGTTTTTCAAATGTTCCTGGATGAGCGCCTCAACAAGCTACAGTCAAACTTGTTTCCAATCATAACAAATTATGGCGCGCATGTCTAATTTGCATTGGCGTGAACCCTACTTTTACCAAATCTTCACAACGGATCACCCACCACACCAAACCACATCTTATGTGGTGCTATTGTGGTCCTATTAACTAATAATCATCACACAAAAAATGGAGTGAAAGTCAGTGAGTCCATGGTAAGCCATAGGGTTTGGTGACCAGTTTGAACTTTGGTTTCTATCAACGGATTCCTATCAACGCATATTGCTTTACGTGAATATAAGCACATAAGCACAAAATATGTAGCTAACAATGTCAGCTTTCATTTGATACAAGAATGGTCCCAATTGGATAAAGGGGTGGTGAATGGCTGCAACCCAAGTGTAAAAAAGAACCATTTCGGGCATGCGTTCAGTCGCCCCCTCTGCTATTATACATGCACAAAGTGTGTACATTGTACATGCATACTACATGCAACATAGCTATAGGTCGTCCCCATGGCTGGACCGCCCTTTCCTAGTCAAATTGTGCCAATAAGCCAATTTCGGCTCTGTCTCCCCAACCACTCCACCGGTTTGGGAGCTGAAGGTTGTGTTGGATAGCTTGATTTATTCTTAACTTGCCAACAAAGAAAGCAGACGGAAAGACCCGGTGGGTGGCTCACAATGAAATTTCACATGTCGCTACAAAAAGAGACACCATTGCTCACACACTGCACCAATCCCCGCCCTGTAAATTTTATAGGGATTGATAATTCAGACCGCAACTATGTGGTGTATAATTGAGGATTTATAATGGAGCCGGAAAAGCACAGGCGGAAATTTCTGCATGTCACGCTACACAAATTTGCACCAAATTTCAACCAGGCCACCGATTGGCCCCATTTAAATTTCAATTTAATTAATATTTTAGACCGCAACTCTAAAAGCAGAAACTGGGCTGAAACTCGCAGCAGGTATGGAGCAGCAGATTTATCTGCCTTTTTCCCCTGTGTCCCTTGTGTGAGTGCCTCCCATACGCCGGCATTCCCAGTACCCTGTCCCAAATTCAACATTGCAGCATTGTTATATGAAATTTAAAATGCCTATATCCTGAAGCAGAGGTCAATCAGGGCAAGTTCAGAAATGTACCTTTTCCCTGCCAAAGTGGGTGCAAAATATGCACCGGGCCCAACACAGCCCCCCAGAATGCCGAATTACCAGCAAATGTCAATGGTTTATATATGACATCAAGTACCTTGCATTCAGATGATGTATGGGGGCTTTGAATTGGGTGGATAGCTTATTGGCACAGTTTCGGTCAACCAGCCATGGGGACGACCTATATCATACAGCCCTGGAACCAATAATATGTAGGGGGGCTTGCTACTTTACGCACTACACGATCTGTGCGACTAAATAAATTGTTTATAATTACAACACGCGCTATTTTTGCTTTAGGAACACACAAAGTTAATGCAGGGCGGGAAATGTGGCGTTGGAAGCTACTTCATGGGGACCTGATCAGTGCGAGCACTGTTCACTAAATAATCTAATAAATCTAAATTTTAATATATTGATTCAAAATCACAACACACTTGATCAGTGCGAGCACTGTTCATAAAGTGCACATGCTGGCGTGCATTTTGGCGGGAGATGCAGTGCACACTATTAAGCTCAGCGCAGACTCGGGCGCAATGCTTTTACACACAGAAAGTCCATTTCATTTCACGCTAACCATGAACAAGCAGTTTGCTCAACATCAATCATATTTGCATGCGTGCCTTTTAATGACCAACACAGCCCCTCATTAGGCTGTTCATAGGAAACAGGGTCAATCATCCCTGTCTGCTTATATTTACAATCTGTCTTACTCTCTCTCTCTCTCTCTCTCTCTCTCTCTCTCTCTTTCTCTCTCTCTCTCTCTCTCTCTCTCTCTCTCTCTCTCTCTCTCTCTCTCTCTCTCTCTCTCTCTCTCTCTCTTTCTCTCTCTCTCTCTCTCTCTCTCTCTCTCTCTCTCTCTCTCTCTCTCTCTCTCTCTCTCTCTCTCTCTGTGTCATGTACTACATACACACTAACTGCTTGCAGCCTGTCTGTTCCCAATCCTTACCTCTGCTCTCTTTGCGTTAGAGTAGAACATGTAGCTTGACAGGTTCTTTTTGGGGGCGTTTGGGTCCTTTTTCTTCTTCTTCTCTCCTTTCTTATCAGCTCCTTTCTTATCCACCTGAAAGCATACATTGGGTGTTGGCGTTCAAGGGTTCGTTGGCAGAATGAGGTGATACAAGGGTGCTTTATTTATAAAATCAAAACATACACCGTACCCTCTAGCTAAGTCAGTGAGACGTGCCTTCCCACCTTTGCTGCTGCCGGTTTTTCTTTTTTAGCCTTCTTAGGCTTCTCCTGCTTCTCCTCTTCCTGCACACAAAAGGTTAGCACCCAACAAAAATGTATGAAGCTCAGCCTGCCTGTTGTCATTGCTGGTGTATATTGCACACACTCATGAACAGCATGCACGACCCACTTGATCTTGATCGCACAAACAAAAACTGCCTTTTGGTATTCACACAAAGTCAGGTTTGACTCAACGAATAGCAGAACAGCGTGCATTACAAAGAAAGGATTTGAGTCAAAAAGGCTGATCGCATAATATACACACATACAAATTCCCCGTCAGATTAGGTGAGTAGCGAGATTCACGGCCTGTGCAGCTGTTGTTGTTTTTGCAAGCGTCATTATCCTTGCACGCTGATAAGCTCGTGACCCACCGATCCACTGTCGTCATCAGCAGAGCCCTCCTCTTTCCTCTTCATGCCCTTCTTGTCCATCACAGATTTGACTTTGATGCCTGCAGTTGCGTAGGCCGGTGCAAGCGCGACGTGAGGTCGATAGTGATAGAATTAATCACAAAGAAAGGAATACAGGAACAGTTGTGGAGGTGTCACTGATTGCAAGCTTGGCGTGGAATGAGTAATGTCATATGGCATGGGTAAAAAGAGCACAACATAGCTCGCAACTAAAAACACGGCTTTCATTAAACACGCATAAGCTGTCCTGTTAGATCTCCCTGCATTTTCAAGTATTAAATCAAAGCATTCCTCCAGCATTCACATTGCCATCATTTAACATCCCCTCAGCCCAACCTAAAACCAGACACTCTCATTCTTCACTTCTATTTTGCACCCGTTTAAACCCACCGTTCGAACCACCCCCTCGACCCAACTTTTACTAATTCCAAACACCCGTTCACACCCTCTTCACAGTCATCCCAGCATCGCTCTCCCTAACCCAAAAAATCACCTGAGCCACCATTTTCGCTGCTGCCCCCTTCCAGAGCTTCACCCAACAGCCACAACACACGGACACACATACACACAAACCAGCCCACCTTCCTCCTCAATCATCTCAGCATCGCCAGAATCGTCTCCAGACTCGTTGTCAGAGCCACCCGAGCTGCTCGCAGCGTCGCCACCCACAAAGTCCTCGTCGTCCTCATCTTCGTCCTCACCCAGCTCTGCGTGCCGCATCCCTGCGTAGAATGCACAGGCACACAGACGCAAGGATTGGTGGGTGCAATGCGCAAGAAGCCACACAGTTTCCAGTATTTTGTCAATATTTTGTCAATATTATATTGTTCCAATATTTTGTCAATACTGCATCCCTGCTTGTGACAAGCATAATGAAAACGTACTTCTTGTTGCCTTTGCATCACAATCTAGCAACCACGCAAATGCACCGCACTGCTGTCTCAAATTCATCTTCACCTCTCTCCGTCATTGTTCTCTAAACATTCCTCTTATTTATCTTTCCCCTGACCTCTTCTTCCTTCCCTTACCATTCTTATTAATCAGCATCCTCCCTCACTCACACACAATTGTACGCTGTTTGGAAATACCTATTTCAAAGCATCACTTTCCATACTCACAATCAACACGTTGCTTAAAACAGATCCATGTATGTACCCCAGACACTCATACCCTTTGTACATACCGGTAAAATCTACGCATTGCCTAAGAACAGAATAATGTATGTACCCAGAAACTCACACCTTCTTTACATACCGGTATAAGACGATACCCACCTCCGTCGTCGTCATCATCCATAGCAGCAGCCATGCGTGCAGAGGCCACCCCTGGACCTGCTTGCGCCTCGCGCAGCCTCTCCACACGCAACCGCTTAGCCTGGAAAAAGTCGAGCAGTACCTGCCACTCGCTGCGTTGGATGCTCCTGCACGGGCGTGGGAGCGCACATGAGTAAGCACAAAATGAACAAACGCACACATGAGTAAGCAAAAAATGAACAAACGCACACATGAGTAAGCACAAAACGAACAAATGCACACGCGTATACACACGCACTCACGTGAGCAAATCTCTCAAGAAGCACGTGAGGATGCTGCCCACGAACGCTCATAATCGACAATAAGGAGAAATAAGAGCAACCTTTTTAAAACATACAGGAATGTGTACAAATTCCTGTGTGTTTCAGAAAGGTTGAAGTGGCACCTGAGGTTGCTGTGTTGGATGGCCCTGTGCACATACGTGTGCCAACCAGAGGAGTAGGCACAACTCGTGCAAACACAAGTGAGCGCGTATTTGAGGAAGCACACGGGAGTAGACACAGGAGGAGGAGGCGTTGCATGCTAACTAACACACGTGGGCAAACGCAAGGGGATATGAGTCAGCCACGTTGCGCTTGCGCTCAGTGTGTGAGGCAAGCTTGTACCTGCACTGTCTGATGCAGAGGTCTGCCTGTGTGCCTGAGTACATTACAGGTCTATGATTTAGACAAGTTCATTCGGACTTAGTTGCCACGCAGTGCCACTGGTCTTGAAGGCCATGCGGTGCTGCCTCTTAGCGACATAGCATACAATTACACACATCCAAGATACAAGAGTGTTTGCCCATTGACAAGGTACATCCAGGAAGCTACCCACGTGAATAATTACTCTTTGTCGCAATAGCATGCTCATGATCTGCTTGCATCCACAAAGCTACCCACGTGAGACGGTACTTTATGGTGCAATAACATGCTTACTCTCTACTTGCGTCCACGAAGCTACCCACGTGAAAACTTTCTCTGTGTCAGCAATAGCATGCTCACCATCTACGTACGTACATCCACTAATCTACACATGAGACGGTACTCTATGTTGACAGTAGCATCCTCACTCTCTACTTGTATCCACAAAGCTACCCACGTGAATAATTTCTCTGTGTCAGCAATAGCATGCTCACCATTACAGGTAAAGGAGGCTGGGAAGATTCAGTGTTCCTAACCTATTGCGTTTCATTTTGAAAGTCCTGACATGCATTACACAAGCTTGTCAACCTGAACTGATGTCTTTTTTACCTGAGCAGCACGATCCCCCGTTTTCAACGTGTGCTTACAAATTTCAATGTGTGCTCACAATCAAGCCAGAATCCAAAAGGAGGGTGCACTGCTGCCTCTATATTCTGCCTCTGTACCCTGCTGCCTCTATACTCTGCTCTATATTCCGCATGACGAGCCCACACACCTGAACTGATGCTCTACGTCGGCGCGTGTGCGCACCACGAGGTCAAAGGTCTTTGAGGACACGGTGTTGCCTCCCAAGCGGGTGAGCTCCACACTCTCCACCTCGTCAAAGGGGATGAGCATGGGGGGCTTTTGGATGTAGAAGAATGCGCGGTCCAAGGGGTACAGGTATCCATCATCCGCCTGGGCGAGGTGGGCACACAGAGGTAGACACGCGTGAAAACTCAGGGAGGCGTTCAGAAGGTAGGCACGCGTGGGAATTGAGGGAGGCATACAGGATGTGGGCACGCGTGGAAGTGAAGGAGGCACGCGAGGAAGAATGAGGGAGGGAAACAAAGTGAGGAGGCGCAGCATCAGGGAATGGCAAGTCACAAGAGTCGGTGGAACACAGGAACCAATCAACCAACGTTCCAACAACAAGCGCAGATATCAACAACTTTCCAACAACACATATCACCAACGTTCCAACGACAAGCGCAGATATCACCAACGTTCCAACAACACATATCACCAACGTCTCAACTACAAGTGCAGATACCACCAACGTTTCAACAACAAGGGCAGATATCACCAACGTTCCAACAACAAGTGCAGATATCACCAACGTTTCAACAACAAGTGCAGATATCACCAACGTTCCAACAACAAGCGCAGATATCACCAACGTTCCAACAACAAGCGCAGATATCAACAGCAGTACAACTGCATTGTTTTAACTTGGTAGTAGTGTTACAGCTTGGCCGTCATATGCCAAGATGAAGTGGAGAGTTACAAAAGGATGTGTGTATTGGGGGTTCACGACGCTAAACACGCATCATTGTCATACACAGGCATCATTGTCATACACAACCACCATTGTCATACACAACCACCATTGTCATACACAACCACCAATGTCATACACAACCACCATTGTCATACACAAGCATCATTGCGTCGGTGAACAATCAACCGCGTAAACAAAAGAGGGCACGGCGAGCAGCTTGATCAAGGTTTAGAGCAAACAACCCGCAAGCATTAAATGAGGAGAAAACTGACACACGTCACATAGTAAGTTCCACTTGTATCTACCAGTTTTTTCAATAAAGGATTGAACCAAATATATCTTAACCACAATCCCAGAGAGCCCAACACTATCCTTTCTGTCCTGGCCTGGTGAGCTTTGTACATCACCTAATAAACCATCAGTACGACAAGCCCCACCAAAAATCTAAAATACTACGTGCACTGCGCCTAAAGCTCTTAACCAGTTACACTACAGGCAGTCTATCGGACAGTCAGACAAGCAGTCAGACAGGCAGTCTGACGGACAGTCAGACAAGCAGTCAGACAGGCAGTCTGACGGACAGTCAGACAAGCAGTCAGACAGGCAGTCTACCGGACAGTCAGACAAGCAGTTAGACAGGCAGTTTGACGGACAGTCAGACAAGCAGTCAGACAGGCAGGCTGACGGACAGTCAGACAAGCAGTCAGACAGGCAGACTGACGGACAGTCAGACAAGCAGTCAGACAGGCAGGCTGACGGACAGTCTGATTGACTGTCTGACAAGCAGTTAGACAGGCAGTCAGTCTGACCAGGCCAAGAGCCGTGGCTTCCACACCTTGTATGAGCAGCGCACAGCAAAGCCGTCCTGCGCCGCGTTTTTAAAAGCGCCTGGCCGCGTGATCTTGGCCCCACTCAGGCCTCGTAGGGTGCGTGCAAACGCTTCAAACACGGGCCCACTCATGCTGGCCTCTAGCTTGCCTCCACACTGTGTGTGTGAGTGTGTGAGTGTGTGTGTGTGTGCAAATGTTGGGTTGTGACTTGAGCAGTTGCCAATCAGGCATGTACATGTGTATGAGCAGGGGTGCGTGGGTGCAGGTGCATGAGGGTGCTTGCAGTATGTGTGCAGGGTGTGGATTGACAGCTAGCTAAGGCACAGTGCGTGTCAAGTACAAAAAAAGCGGAGCTAGCCCAAGAGAGCGGCTTGTCATCAACCATCGTCGAACAATTCAGGCTTACGCTTTACATTGCCTTATTCGTAGGTTGGCCAGAACCATATATGTACGGTGTATATACAATATTTTTGGCAGGGAATCACCAAATATACTGTCACATACGGTGTATATATATGCAGTTCTGGTCAACCCTACTTATTTGCTCGCCAGCAATGCACAGACCATTTGCCTAGCCTTCATGACCTGTGCGCTCTGTGAGCTACTTTAGTGACATGTGCGCTCAGACCACTTGCACAGTCTATATATATCCTGTGCGCTCAAACCATTTGCCTAGCCTTCATGACCTGTGCGCTCCTTGAGCTACTTCAGTGACATGTGCGCTCAGACCACTTGCACAGTCTGTATCCTGTGCGCTCGAACCATTTGCCTAGCCTTCATGACCTGTGCGCTCCGTAAGCTACTTCAGTGACATGTGCGCTCATACCATTTGCCTAACCTTCATGACCTGTGCGCTCTGTGAGCTATTTCAGTGACACGTGCGCTCATACCATTTGCAAAGCCTTCATGACCTGTGCGCTCCTTGAGCTACTTCAGTGACATGTGCGCTCATACCATTTGCAAAGCCTTTGTGACCTGTGCGCTCCTTGAGCTACTTCAATGACATGTGCGCTCATACCATTTGCCTAACCTTCGTGACCTGTGCGCTCCTTGAGCTACTTCAATACACTCTGCTGCATCCCTACCGATTATACACCAACTGCACTTGCTCATGCTGCATGTGCACACAGCCCCACACATTCACGTTCTTGAGGAACGTTCTGGGCACCAAGTTCAACATAGACAACCTAACGTGTGTGCAATTAACCCCCTGCGCACAAACAGGAGTCGTGTGCAAAATAGCCAACCCACCTTCTCGTTCTTTGCAGCCAGCGCCTCAGGAGAGATGTCCAACTCTATACTGACCTCCTCTTCTGACGGGAACTGCGTTGCAGGGACGCAAGTACCTTCAGGCTCACAAAAAGGGTCTTGCAAAAACACGCAGGGTTGAAAAACACTCAGGTTCACATACACACTTTAGCCCCCACAAAAAATCAGGTCGCAAGGGCATTCAGGTTACAAAACCTCAGAGTCGTGAAGATGCTTTTGTGAACACAGGTTCCTTTAAGGGACGTTAATGTGTGGGATTGTAGGGGCCAGAATCGCAAGCTTGCTTTTTTCTTGAGAGAGTGTTGCATGACTGCTTATCAATCCAGCTTCTTTTCAAGGGTCGCTGCATGGGTTTTAGGACTAAGTACATGCTGTGTTTTTGGGAGGACCTTGTTGATTGTCAAGGCTGCCATCTAAAATTATAGAAACTGATTGCGAAGGCCACAAGTGTGTTACAGGATTGGGCGTAAACAATTCAGCTCGGACCAATCAGCATCGTATCTGTTGTGCACTACAGGCAACATTTTCTTTGGAAACCATAGTCAGCTCCTCTTGGTCGTGGTGGCAGAAGTTGTGGGTGTTGATAGCATTTCTAGATAGATGTGACTTTTTGGGCGAGCAGTGTGGTTTTGAGTTTGATAAATAAGCAGGAAGAGCCAAACAAAGCCGAAAACTTGTAATGTGAACCAGCGTGCCTGCTGTATGCCATCACAATCCTTTGTATTTCCCTTGTATTTTTTATGCATTTCGCTGCCTTGGCATTTCAAAACAGCCCTGCCTGCTCATACCCAAAGAGCATGCCACACAACCTCAAGCAATTATAAAGGTCAGCACATAAAAACCACGTGGAGGTCGGGATCTCTAAACGACAGATGTTTGTACTGAAGCACACAACGGTGTCACACCATGCCTGCATAGCATGAGGGTATGTAGTTACCTGGCCCTCCAGAGGATTTTTGCTTGATCTTATCCCACAATCATAATTTTGAGGACAAAAAGCACATCACACAAAGGTTTGCCACCTAACCTGACTCAGGGTGTAGGTACGGTACGTCTGACCCTTCTAGAAAATGAGGTCACGACCTCATCCCATTCATCCCACGTCTCAAGCTAAAGAGCACTAGCAACAAATTACACCACAAACACCACCAAGTCTGGCATAAAATGTGGACTTAGTACTCCTGGTTCTTAATAAAATTGAGGTCCTGACCTCACCCCACATCTCATAAGTTAAGCACAAATAACAAACCAAAAAAACACCACCATACCTGGCATAGGATGTGGGTGTAGTACGTCTGGCCCTTGCGGATTGGGGGGTCTAGGGAAACCACCACCAGGGTATGGGGGGTGGCACTTTTGGGCAAAATGAAGATGCGCTGGATGGAGGCGAACCGGATCTTGAAGTCTTGGGTCTGCAAAGGGTGAGAAAGTTTATTCCATACATTGAAGAATATGTTTGGCACTAAACTGCTGAGGAAGATGATGGTGCCAGGAGGACCACGAATGAGTATGGTGTGAATGAAGCGGATGGGAGGCGAGGCGGAAGTATAATGGAAAGAGGCATGCAAGGTCTTGAGATTGTTTGCTCTTTGATCAGGCAAACACACGGGGCCAGTGCACATGCCCACGCATGCACACTCTAATGTAAAAGCATTGGAGTTTGCTGCGTTATCAGAAGTACACACGCACGCACTTGTGCACTGCATAAGCAAGTAACACTTTGTTGCTGTATGAGAGCGTGTGCACATGCCTGCATGTTGCACGCACACGTGTGCACGCGTGTGGGATTATTCCAGAAAGCTGCGAGAAAATAGGAGATCTAGGGATCGCTATTGGGGAGCTGATAGAAAAGTGTACTGCTGCTTTAATAATGCACAAGTACAGTGGTCCATCATGCAGCACATGGCCTAAGTGCCACGCCTGTACAGACGACGCGACCGGCTAGGCTTCGGCACACAAAAGAACCCTCTTTTACTTTAGCCTCCTTTCTGAGGGAGCCAACTTCACCCAAAAATTCAACAAGTGACATATGACATACGACATATGACGTGCTGTCGTGCAAAACCCCGTCCTACTTCCTTCTTGCAGGGAGCATCCTACCTAACAGCCTACCTGATTCGGCCGTGAAACATGTGCGTGCGTGGCTCATAGACATTGGCTGTCTGTGTGCAAACCTAAGGCCCCCACAGTCGCTGTATCGTATTTACTTATGGTAATTAGGGTTGGTCAGCATTGTATATATGCACCGTATAAATTTTACAGTACCCGGTACCAAAGTGGATCTTTTTCTTAATTAATCTTTGCGAGGAGTGGCTTTTCACTGCTGACGTGGCTTTTTTTTCTATTCTTTATATGTGACCGTACATTTGGTGATTTCCCTGCCAAAAATACCATATATACACCATATATATGTCAAGGTTGTTCAGTTCGGGATTCGGTCAAAAGTTCGGGTTTGCGAACTTTCACGCATTTTAACGAACCCTAAAAGTGCCGTTCGTTAGCTATTAAAAGTTCGTCAATCTATATGCCCATTTTTCGAAACTTTAGGTCCAAAATTGCAGCCCACAATGCAGGAGAGAGCCTTAGATGGCCGTCAAACGTTCTGTTTTTTTCTGTACTCATTGATTTTAATATATTATACATGTAATACAATACAAGCATGTTTTGGAAGAGTATGACCATGGGAACCAGCAAAGTCCTCCATTTCCAAAATTGCACATTAAACTGCTCGAACAGTTCGAGGGTTCTAGAACTTTCACGAACTTTATCAAACCCTTGCTCCCAAAAAAACGAACTGAACAACCCTGATATATGTAAAAACACCACATAGATATATGGCTCTGGCCAACCCTGATGGTAAGCATCTTCATTCGACCCACCCTCGCTTCTTCACTATTTCTTCATGACAGGCCACAATCAGGGCACACCGTACCTGGCCTGCGAGGTTGACGTGGCCGTGAAACATGTCCACATCGAAACGCCCCCTGGGCGCCAGGACGTGCACATCAGAGAAGCGAGCCACTGCCTCGTCGCTGCTGACTCCACCTGTGTCTGTGTGCGCAAGGACCTGGTCGAGTAGGACCTGCAATTGTTGGCCAGAAACAGTAAGGCATGAGGATGCATTCCACTAGGGCTATTCAAGTCTGTGTGCGCAAGGACCTGGTCAAGCAGGATTTATAATTGTAGATGAGGATAAGAAGAGAGTACGGATGGACGCCGTAACCAATGACACACCACCTGTAAGTTTTCTAATGCCCAAGGACTGCTGAGCTGCACTTGGAAGAAACGACAAGTAGCAAAACAAGGCGTGCGTAGCGTTTGAACAAGAGTTGCACTTGCAGTTCGTAGCTGGCAGCTTATAACTTTTCTTGGTGCTCCTTTTGGTTGCCCTTTCAGCCATCCTTAGTGTCCATCACAAATGATAAATGATAGTACCCCTTCCATCACCACACGCCCACACCTACCCACCCACACCCACGCACATCCACACACAAGTAAAAACTCCAGCAAACACACACACGCACACACACAAACACGTCCACACTTTTGCGGGGGCCTCCTCCGCGTTGTCAGACGTGAGGCCCGCGTGTCCCTGAGGCACATGGAACGCCATCTCAGCGAGCATGTCCTCCCGCTCGTCAGCGGCAGTGTCATCCACATTGAACTCCATCATCAGGTCGTCCTTGGCTTGCTGGGCCTGCCGAGCACAGACAATGCAGGCATTATTGCCTTGTGTGTGCAAATGTGGCAGTAATGGTACAAACACGTGCAGCAGGCATGCGCTTTAGGCAGGCAGCGTGTTGTTAACAGATTTTTAGAGGGGGTGGTAGAGGTGGACGAGGAAGCAGAAGAGGAAGGGGAAGGAGGGCGACGGAGAGGAAGAGGAAGCAGAAGGGGAAGGGGAAAAGGAAGAGAGAACATAAGGTGAGGTTTGGCAGTTGCGATGACTTCTAGCCAGAGCACATGGCAATAGCACAATGACAAGAACCTATACACCAGCTCATAAGGGTAGATCAGGGTCAAAGATAGGGATTGTTTACTGCAAACAAGACATGAGGTAGGATGGCCTGCCAGGAACGCACGCACCGACACAACATCCGGCAGCGGCACTTCGAAGGCGGTCTTGCCATCCACGAGGAACATCAAGCTCTTGCCGTTAATGGCCACGCCCCCCCAGTTGCGGCCATTGGTGGCCATGGACATCTCCTGAGGGAAAACATTCACTCACACAATTCAAGAGCTGCGGCACAAGGCACGTGGCCCTTGTGGTGACCGTGGATATCCTTTGTGGGGTGTTACGCACATTTTAAAATTTTTTAGGACCTGCGGCACAAAGCACGCGGCTCTTGAGGTGGCACGGACACCTCCTGCAGGGTTAATACACGACAGGTTGGTGAAGAGAAATGAGTGTGCACTTTTGCATGCACTTCCACACATGTGTTGGGCAAGCGGCACGTACACATACACATGGTCATATGGTACAGGCATGGTTTGCAGGTGGTGCAGGAAAGCGACAATTTATGGTCTACGCTGATTGGCATGCACGAATGAGGCACGTAACAATTTAACAGGTGCGTACACGAGCCTGAGCCCTCGCAAAAGAAATCTTGAATCGTGCAAGCATACACAACTGTGGCCACCCTTTCAAATGGCACAATGCAACTATTCATGGCAAATAATCACACATCTAAACCATCGACAATGCATGCAGGTATCAACACAGGACTTGTGCGTGCTCTACAACATCACAAATTTCACACAGAGCACTGTCGCATTTCGATGCTTCAGCAGCTTCCACAGCTGACACAACTCCAGCAACATAATAAGAGAGGATGGACTTCTGAGGCTTGATTCAGACTGCTTCTCGCAGTCCACGCACCTTGATGTCTACGCCAAATTGTTGGCTGCAGAAGTTCTGGAGTTGCTCAAAGTCCTGTTGCAGGAGTGTGTTAGAGTGTGAAAGAGAGAGCTTGACGGGAAAGTAGCATCAGACACGGATGTTTGCAAGAGTCAGCATGTATGTGTGTGTTTGTGTTTATATGTGTGTGCGCGCGTTTGTATGTGTGTGTCTGTAAGGGGTTTGTATGTATGCATGAGTGCACATTACGTGTGCGTGTACGTGTGTGTGTGTGTGTGTGTGTGTGCCCGTGTGTACGCGTGTGTGTATGCGTGTGTGTATGTGTGTGTGTGTGTGTGCGCGAGCTCGCATGTGTGTGTTGTGTGTGTGTATGCAGGTACGTAAGTTTGTGTGTATGTGTGCACGCTTCTGTATATAATTGTGTGTCACACCGTCCCAAGTGCGTATACATCCGTGCACGCATTTGAGAGTGAGGTTTCCAATCCTGGTACAAGTCACGCCTCTCACCCTCTCCTTGAATCCCACAAAGTTGTGTGTCACACCGTCCCTCACGCGCACACCCAGCTGGCATCCTCGAGTGACGCGGGTCCAGAAGAGCCCTGCTATGTCTGCACACAAGGTGAGATGAAGGACCCCTGGCCTGTCAATTTGGGCTCAATATGGTGTACGTTTGAAAGCAGTAGATGGTTCCTCCAGGGAAAAGGGGAGGGTTAGCCCCGAGCACTCACCAGCTTTTTTTATCTCTGCAACCCTCCCGCCACTACTGCCCGTGCGTTTCCACAGCAGCCCTGAGGAGCCAACCTTCAAGTGCCCTTGGCTCTGTCCGTGTGTGTGATTGTGGAGATGAGCGTTGCGTGTGTGTGCGTGTATCTGTTAGCAAACGTACTGACAGCTGCTGGGTGTAGGTACAAGTATGCAGCACATGATCCTCAATCCTCAACACATTCACACTCACAACTGCTCCTCGCGTCCCCAAGAAGATGCTCCCAAAGGCCAGCACGCTCTGGGAATTTCCAGGCCCGGAGGACATGTTCACCGAGGTTTGAAATAGGAGTAAACAAAATTATTATATTTGTGATACGATCTTGTAATGAGCAAATCTTTCTAGCCAAATGAAAACAACTGAGAAGGTACGTTTTTGCACTAACACACACACACACACACACACACGCACACACACACACACACATGTACACCCACACACACACACGCGCGCACACACACACACACACACACACACACACACACACACACACGTACACACACACGCACACGCACACGCACACACACACACACACACACGCACACATACATACACACAAACACACACATACTCATACACACATAACACACACGTAGCACACACACACACACACATAACACACACACAAACACACACACACACACACGCGCGCGCAGAGAGAGAAATGGGAGGAGCGTATGGCAAGTGTGAACGTGCCCAAGGAGCACATATCCAAGCTGGTCATGAATTATCTTGTGACAGAGGTGCTGGATGTTGTTTTAGCCCTCTATCCGCTATGACCGCTGTGCATTACACTAAACACGTAGTATAATATTTTGTGTCTTCCTTGGACTGCGGCAGGCATAGCGAGCACACACGCACACACAAACACACACACGCAGCACGCAGCACACACACACACATGCACACAAACACACACACTCACACACACACACACATGTAAACGCGCCCCTTTCCGTCCCCTTTGTACAGGGCTATGTAGAAGCAGCGAGGTTATTTGAGGAGGAGTCTGGCACTGTTCCTGACATGGAGCTGAGCTCGATAACGGACCGCATGGAAGTTCGTAGGGCAGTACAGGCCGGCAACATGGAGGAAGCGATTGAGCGTGTCAACGACATTAATCCTGAGGTGCACGGACACTCGCGCGCATGTGCATTGCAACATCTGCTGCTCAAGTATGCACAGAGCACGAGCAGCATAAGTGGGCCACTTGTGTGCTATCACTCAACACACGCATGCACAATAGACGTACAGTACGCATGCATACACACACATGCACACATATGAGCAATAAAGCACATAAGCACATAAGCCATCCTCAAGCATGTCCATTTGAGTTAGCACTCACACATACACAAAACACACACACATACACAAACACATGCACACTTGCGCACAGGCACATAGACACATTAAACAAGTTCTCATACTCATTCACACTTGCACTCACACATAGACACAAACACAAACAAATAGACACACAAACACACACACTCTGTCCATATCTGGACACGCACACAGATACTAGAATCCCAAGAGGGGCTGCTGTTCCACCTCCAACAGCAGCGGTTGATAGAGCTGATCAGATCTGGGCGCACAGAGGAGGCATTGGGCTTTGCTGCTGAGTTCCTGGCACCACAAGGGGAAGAAAACCCTGCTTTTTTAGAGGAATTAGGCAAGTCATTGCATTACAACATGGCAAGGGGGGAGGGGGAAGCCCTCGTTTGTTCTATTGCATTAGCTGTGCACTGTGCATGTGCAAGCAAGTACGTGCGGTAATACTTGCACACACACAACGCACGCACACACACACACACACACACATACAAATACACACACACCAGGGTTATTCAGTTCGTTTTTTCGGGAGCAAGGTTCGATAAAGTTTGTGAAAGTTCTAAACCATTGAACTGTTCGATGTGCAATTTTGGGAAACGGGCTCTTGAACTCCTTCCCCCTCCTTCAAATCTTCCCAATTAGTTGTGTATATCTATAAATAATTATAGGAAAAGAAAAGGGCCGGAAGGGTACCATGTCATCATCGTAAAGCTGAAAAAGGAAAACCCCAGGGTGCAGTGCAAGTGCCGCTTTGAACAAATCCTCGCTCAGAAATGTGCGACAAAAATTGGTCTTTAGTCAGGCCATCCAAGCCCCACCCAAAAAGGGGGAATTGATGCCCCTTTCCTGAATTGCACATCTGAGGTCACCCGATGGTTTCTATACATAAATGTAACACTTCTGCATAAAAACTAATGAGTTTGGGTCAAGGGTGAGAGTTGGGGCTGGTTATGTGCCATTTCCCTGCCAGAAGGTGGTATGGGTGTAGAAATACGGGTTTTGGTCCGAATTTCACCAATTTTTTGTCCCCAGATAGGTTAAAAGTCAAACCATACCCATCAAAGCAAAAAAAAGGGGGGTGAAAATTTGCCCCTAAAGGACTGCGTGGGCCTGTTTGTTGGGCAAAAATAGTGCATTTCTGGAAACCCTGGAAACACGCTTTCTGGCTATCACCTGAGTGTCAGGAACCCTTCAGTATGCTCCCAAGGCATACCCTGTCAAGTTTTATGGTCTGGAATGCTGGGGTTGGCCGTAATGGGCAGCGACAGCCAAAAAAATATTTCTGAGCACAGACTGAAACGGAAAAATGGCCGCCTCTCTCAAACGAGGGGGGCAGACTTATACTTAAGCAGGGATGTGTCATACGGTGTATTCATATAATACGCCGCATCACATTTAACGCGTATTTTACCGTATTGAACAAATTGGGCCGTATTATACGATTGCAAAGTTTGCCGTTTTTGGCCGTTTTTGGCCTTTTTAGGCAATTTCCGCCCCATTAACGGCCTTTCAGTGAGCTTCCAATGCTTTTATACAATATAATGATAACATATATTCGAAGAATTGGGGACGTTTTTGGGTGGTTTTGGGGCGAATCGGGTCCATTGGGGTCAAAAATCGGCACTCCCAAAATTGCTTAAAAATACGGTCGTATTATACGCGTATTCCGTACTTTACGCATATTTCACCATATTGGACGTCTTAAAGGACCGTATGACACATCCCTGTACTTAAGTGTCTGGACATTATTAATATGTTTTTATAAAGTTCAGCAAACAGACGCGACCCCAAACGGTTGGTGCCTGATTGAAAGTAGCACTTTTCCCTGCCAAAAGGGGGGTCCAAACCGGACCTTCACCCCAGACCCCCGGACCTGCACCAAAATGTCTCCAATATTATTGCAAACACCCCTGGTAAGTTGCTGGCACCAGAGGGGAGCTTTTGTAAATCCAATTTCTGACAGGGATTTCCACCCTGCCCACCTGGGCACCTCCCGCCACAAACTGAGCGTGCAGGGGTGCTTAAATATAATTAATTAAGGTTCCTACATACTTTAATGTACTTTTCTGCTTAGGGGCAAGAACTCTCACAGGGATGGCTGGCCTGACCCTAAGAACAAAGAAACTTCCTGGCCTCATACATATCACAAATCATATTTCATATATTAATCATTGAACATGTTTCTGTTACTGCAAGGAAAGAGTGGGACTAAACGGGGGGGGCTGCTGTCCCTTGCAATTTTGACAGACGCATGCTGTAAAGTTCGATGAACTCTTAAAAGTTTGTCGAACTTTGACCGAACTCCGAACGGCACTTTTTAAATTCATTAAATTGCGTGAAAGTTCACAAACCCAAACTTTTGGCCGAACCTTGACTGAACAACCCTGACACTTACACACACACACAAACACACACACAACGCACACACAAAGACACATTCAAACACACGTACACACGCACATACATAGACACATAGACACACGTTGACACATGTACAAGCACGTGCACACGCACACACGCTCACATACACACATATACGGAGGCACATATACACACACCATACTCATGCACACAACACAACACACGCAGAACGCACCATGGCCCTGCTGGCCTTCAACGAGCCCAACTCCTCACCTGTGGGTGACCTCATGCAGCTGGCACAGCGGCAGAAGACGGCTGGGGAGCTGAACGCTGCTATCCTCACGGCACAGGTGAATGCTTTATTGGCATTACCATCAGCTTTTTTATGCACTGTGCTCTAGAGCTGTACCATGGTTGTGGCCGTGCCACCAAACCACACTGAAATTGGCCATCTACCATCATCAACTGCAAGATTGTCCCCCTCCCCCTCTTAGCCCAAGCTAGGGCACATTACTTTGGGCGTGCGGTCGCTTCATTGCCTCACTCCTCTTGACAGATTGATAGTGTGTGCATTGAGGAACCAGTGAGAAGACCTACAAGTAGTGGTACCACTACCGAGTTGCGATTCCGTAGCATTTTGTGTTCTGTGGCTTTTGTATTTTGGTGCTTGTATACCTCTGCAGCTCCCCAAGATTATGGGCTTGCTTCCTGTATACTGAACTGATGCCTATCAGCTCTTCAGGGACTACTGCTGCACGGTAAAGCTCTTCAGGGACTACTGCTGCACGGTAGAAATCCAGCACAAATTTTTCTGGACCTCCTTCCCACCATTTTAGGCTTTAAAGAACAGAATGCATATCTCCATCATTTTGCCCTCCTTACCTGTGCAATAGCAAAAAATAAATTGGATCAACTACACAGGCAGTGTAAAACCAACGAGGTGAAAAACCGTTGATTAAGGACAAGGAGCCACTTTGGTACCGGGTACCGTAAAAGTCCACCACAGAGAGGAAGAAAAAAGCTTAAAAGTACTATGCCTATGCCTGTGAATGGAACGATGTGATTTGCTTCCAGATTCACAAGCGCTTGCAGGTCAAGTCCAAGAGACACAAAATCCAGCTTGACCAACCATGTCTATACATTCTTATACCATATGTTGGATATGCTTCTCTATCTTAAATTCGTTGGCGTGCATAAAACGATTTAAAACTTAAGCGTTGCTTTCAGTGAACCTTTCACCCTCGTAGGCCCATGAGCCCCACCTTGTTACAGGCCCCCACCCTATTACGGGCTTTTTGACATATTACCTGTGCGTATGACCTATGCGTATGACCTATGCGTATGACCTATGACGCCTCATTTGTTTTCACCAAAGCAGTTTCATCCTGAACTGACCCGCTTTAGTTTTTCAGAGATTTATTGCTGAAATTTGACAGGGACGAAAGCTGCCAGGTGCAGGCACCTGCACAGCCCCCTCTCTTAATTATGCTGGCTCGTCGGCATTTTCAACGGAGCTTTATTCATACAAGTATCTGCAAGTATACTTATTTTCACCCTCACTCTGGCTAGTGTGAGCACTAGCTGAGAGCCTTCCTTAATGCACGCTGGTGCTTTCTAGCGTAAACTTTCACTGTTACTTCTTCACCCTTGACAGGCACAGGAATACGAGCCCCGTCTACCCATGCTGCTGCGACTGCTGCAATGGGCAGAGGGCCAACTCGCAGAAACCGCGGCGTTCCCCCGCATGAAAGACATGTCTACGGCTGAGTTGTTTTCTGATTGACATGTGTGGTGTGGTAGCTCACGTCCCTTCTTGTTGCGCTTTTTAGGACCACCACCTGTTAACTATATTGTTTTGGTGCTGCCTTTTTGGCGCTGTGTACATTATGAGACTTTTTGTATACATTACCATGAAGTGATGAACTTTCCTTATATCATGACATTGTAATTGCTTTTGATAGTAACCGCCTTGTGCCTGTAGTGAAAGTACGGTTCTACGTGGTTGAGACTTTGCTTTATCTGCCCAGCCCTCGAGTAATCTATTATTTTCACTGGCTTAGGAGAGGCATGGTCGCTCCTGCAAATCTGACCAAGTAGATTTAGTCATCTAGAAGGTGATAGTAGCCACGACGATGGAGGAGCACGGTGCAATACAAGAGCATGAAAGATCCAGCTAGTTTACCGTAACCACGCGCATGAGATGGTCCACGACACATCATATAAACTAGACATGGCATCCAGAACAAAAGATCTGAGCATTGCGCACTCCTAACAGACGATACAGACTTGTACCTCCTGCCTACCTGATTGGTTACAATGGTTACAATGGGGGGTGACCTTCAGCCAGGTTGTTTGGCTGATCGGCTGCTGACTGGTCTCGGCCAGCCTGATTGAACCTTAAAGGAAGCGCTTCCTTTAGAAAAGAAAAAACTACGCAGGGGTGATAACACCGCAAGCATGGGTTGAGGAAACGGAGACGGATCTGTCGGAAAGTAAAGTACTCACGCTACCAGGTGGATTCAAACCGCGACGCCGAAGAGTCTGGCCTGACCACGGGCCACTAGGCATTCAGGGCAGCTACCCTCCTTTAGTTATTCTCCTTGTGGAATCAGTCAAAATATCTTTCCAATTGAAAACACATTTATTACGTTTTTTGTTTCTCTGGTAGTCAGGCTAAACTAGCTAGTCACTATCAAGTACCGTACCAGGTGATCATAGTATTATAGTGCCCTGAATACTAAACAAAGGCCCCGCCAGCTTGTTGAACAAAACGTGTACCAACTGTCAACTTTAAATACCAACAAGTACCACGAAGTTGTCGCTGCAACGCAAGATGGACAACCTAACTATAGCCACCCCATTTGGTAACTATGATAAATGTTTGCATCATGCTGCGGAAACAGGAGCATAAGCATGGCTGACAGCAGATCAGATCCGCAACAGTCTTGTATCGGCCGCTTCTTATACATTTTGGTCTTTTTGACGGGGGGCGTCTTTGGTTTGTTTAACTCGTTTTGTGCATGGGACTCGGGCTGTAGGCCATCCTTGTAACCCCTTGTTAAACTCGTTGCTTCAGTCCACTTCTACTTTTGACAGTGTATATGAAATCGGGCTAGCTAGTACGGTGGAGCTCTGGCTAGTGTGAGCACTAGTTGAGAGCCTTTCCTTAGTGCAAGCTGGTGCTCTCCAGCGTAGACTTTTAGATTTAGTACTAGTGGCAAGGACAGCACGAAATGCTGGGCTTTATCACCAGACAGTGTCGCGCAATAGCCAGCACTTAAAAGTAACACTTGATGCAGAACACAGATAGTTCTTTCAAAGTAAATTACTGAAGAAATTAACGTCAAACGAAAAAATACTAGAAAGCACAGTACCCTCTTGTAATAATAATAGTAGTATGCATTTGAGGAACCTAAAGCAGGTAGAACAAACCAGGCTGAAATCCTATGTTTGCAAGCAAGACATAACGCAGAAATTGAGACAGCACAGACAGAGAGATCACTATGGTACACTAGCAATACGAACAAATAACGAGCTAACATACTAAATCATTTGAAACAACGGATCAAAAGCAAGACAAACTCACAAACAAACTAGGATTATATACATGTGAGGACAGCCACAAACATTGACTGTGATCTCTATAAAGTTTGCATTCCCGAAAGCAGAAGACTTGCCCAGATGAAGCGACAATTACACGACAGCATCACGGCTGAGGTGCGCCTGGGCCACAAGAGGTCGCGCGTTGATTACGGCATCTACCTCCCCTCCCATCTGCACGGCAGTGATGAAGTGCACATAACTTTGCAGAATTCCAACCTCTGCTCGTCATACATGCAACAAAGAACATTCACAATCTTGATTCACAATCTCATCCAGCAGAAAATGCAGCTCTTACTGCGCAAGTCTGAGACCTAATTTTCTGCCCGCATCACAACCAAACACAATATTTAGGCTCAACACACGCATGCTCTTGCACAAGCTTCTTTGCGTGTGAGGTTTACAACTTTGATCCTTCTTACGGACAGATATGCTGGATACAAGTACAAAGAGCAGACACGTTTGCCTACACGATACATAGTACATAACACAATATCCAACAGGAACAACAGACAGAGGGTGGTGGAACAAGTGGTGGAGAGTGTGTATCATCTCTTTCATAGACCATGACAATTCACTCATAAGTTGTAATTAGACGATGCATTGCTGAGCTTGTAACATCTCTTTCACTTGCCTCAAAGACCCCGGCGGCTCCCATACCGCTGCCGATACACATGCTGACGACGCCAAAGCGTGCAGCGCGTCCTCGCCGCTGCATTTCGTGCAGCAGGGTGGCCGTGCATCGAGCGCCTGTGGCCCCTAGGGGATGACCCAGAGCAATGGCGCCACCATTGGGGTTGACCTTGGTGGGCGGGATGCCTAGGGTGGCGATAGAGTATGAGGCCTGGAATGCGAGGGTGAGGCAGAGGTGTGTTGAAGTGCAGAATGCGGAACATAAATGGCGGTTGGATACAAGAGATTCAATTGAGCAAAGTTAACTAGGACGCATCGTACTGCAAGTAAAATCATAAACGCAGTGGGCAAATGCACACAAGAACAGAAAAAATTGCTGATGGGCTTACAGGTCACATCTAAAGGGCAAAGTTGTTTAAGAGGCCTGCAGCTTTCGTACCCATCCAACGTGGACAATCATACTGTGGACTTTGCACAGCACCCGCACCTGGGAGGCAAACGCCTCGTTGACCTCAAACACATCGATATCGTCCAGCGTGAGCCCTGCCTTGGCCACAGCAGCAGGGATGGCCACAGCAGGGCCGATGCCCATGATGGCGGGGTCCACACCCACCTACGCACACATTTGCCAGGCGCGGTTAATTGTGCTTCTGTGAACCCACGCACGCACACCTACAGGCTTGGTAGTTAAATTCCTGCACTTTAATGCTTGCAATCAAATCAATGGCAACCCTCTTGCTCTTTGCCTGGAAGGGGTATGTCTGCTACTGCAACTCTTTGCAGAGCGAGGTTTTCAGTGTAAATTTACACGGTGCATACAATTGAAAGCTCTTTCCCTTCAAATTTAGCACGCACAAACTGAGTACACATGCACACACAGACTTACTGCGGCAAAGGAGCGGAAGATAGCCATGATGGGCAATCCACGAGCAAGGGCTTCTCGTCGTGTCATCATGAGCACAGCAGCCGCTCCGTCTGTGACCTGTAAGGAGGACGAGGAGGAATGTGTGTTTGTATGTGTCGTTGTCTGCAGTGGCATCGTGAGCTCCTTGTGTGATCTGATCTGTATGGGACACAAGGAGGAATGCGTGGGGTGTCAATGCTGTGACGTCATAAAAGCATGTGAACGTTCACGCTTACTGCGGATGTTACAATTGTAGCAGTTGTAGCTCAATCACGGTTTTGTGGCAAGGCAGCATTTCAGGGAGAGACAAATGAATTCAGTCTTGAACTGCATTACTCTGAATGGCTCGCAGATGTTTGCGCGAACTGCTTCCTGGCCCTAGCCCCGTTAAAAGCCCTCCCCCCTACAATCCCTGGGTGGTGTGCAGTGCGGCCCTCTGCTTCCACACAAAGGCAAACAAGTGGTGCAAGTTACAACATATTTCCCTGAACCATGCCAGTAGGAGAGCTACTCACTTGTGAGGAGTTTCCAGCGGTGGTGGTGCCGTCCTTTTTGAACACAGCACGCAAGCCCCCCAGCACCTCAGCTGTCACATCTGGACGGATGCCGTCGTCCTCAGAGACCACAATAGGGGTCTCTACACCAGTTTTGGGATCAATCAGCTGCAAGGGGAGAAGCAAATGATAATGATGCAGTAATATTTGCGCTGTTCTTGGGGGCAATCAGCTGTCTAGGGGTGCAGTAAGGTGTGCGCTGATCTAGGGGGCAAAAGATAAAGGGATTGCGCGTATCTAGGGGGCAAATGTTAATGGTGCAGTAAGGTTTGCGCTGATCTAGGGGCCAATCAGCTGTGTGTCTAAAGAAACATGGTCAGTCTTGCAAGAGGTAAGGGGTGTGTGCTTACAGAGAGAATCAAGCAGACCACAAGCACACAAGAAACACACCTTGGTGTGCACAGGCACAATCTCATCCTTAAATCTTCCAGCAGCGCGTGCAGCAGCAGCCTTTTGGTGGCTGCGCACTGAAAATGCATCCTGCGTCTTGCGGTCTATTCCGTACTTGGCAGCCACATTCTCGCTGGTCACTCCCATGGGCATCATGCAGCCCTGTGCATGTGTGTGTATGTGTGTGTGTGCACATGTGTGTGTGTGTATGTGTGTATGCATGTATGTGTGTGCACGCGTTCACGTGTGTGTATACGTGTGCACGCACGCGCAAGCAGTCTCTACAGACAATGCATGACGCGTGGCAAATATAACACACCGGTGTTCACGCCAATAAAGACATGATCTGGAAACGATAAAAAAAGTTCAGCACATGATAGTCTATCCAAAAGGCCGCAGAGGGTGCACGTCATCTCCTCAGCATTCTAAAAAGCACGAGCCCATCCACCACAAACCCTCTTTGCTGCACACCTGCGCCTTTGGCACGTCAGCAATCTTTGGGTTCATGCCCCCCTCCCACGCCATAGGGTTGAGGCTCATGGTCTCCACGCCAGCAGCCAGGCCCACGGAGTAGTAGCCGGCCTTGATGGCAGCTGCCACGTCAGCAATGGCCTGCAAGCCGGAGGAGCACTGCCTGCGTGCAGGTGGGGGTGTCGCCTGAATAAGCAGAGTTTAAAGAAAAGAAGTGGTGGGGGCAAGGCTTTGAGTGACCTTTTCTGCCTCAGCCACTTCATGATCACAGCAGAATGAGTCGGCATTCGAGGCAGACAGACAGGCACAAGCGCGGAAAGCAAAGAAGCACTGGGGCGGCAACAAAGAGCATTGCCTGTTGCCTACCTGTTCACAGTCCGCACAGGCACCTCCTCAGGGATCCCAGCAAAGAAGGATGCTATACGGGCCTCATTGGCACGTTGAGAGCTGGGGCCGAGCACGCTACCCACCACGATGTCACCAATGACCTGTGAGTGCAGGTGCTTTGTTTATGTTTTCTATTACAGCAACGGCACGTCCTGTGTTGGTGCTTTGAATTTGCATAATCACAGAGGCTTATGGTGCAAAAACATTCATCGATTACCTTTTTGCATCGCATTGATTGTCTCTAGATCATGTGATTAATTTCTCCTAGGGGCCAGCCGCTCTCAACACAGCATGTACTACTTTCAGCACCAACTGGCGAAAAAGAAAAGAAATCCCATGTATAAATACCTTGGGATCCAGGGAAGTTTTGTTAAGTACTGCCTTGAACACAGTGGCCAGCAGGTCGGTGGCATCTGTGTCCCTCAGTCCACCACGCTTTGCCTGCACATGCGTGGTGTGTGTGTATGTGTGTGTGTGTGTGTGTGTGTGTACGTGTGTGCATGTGTGTGTGTGCATGCGCGCGTGTCTGTGCGTGTGGTGTATGTTTGCTTGTGTGTGTGTGTGTGCGTGTGTGGTTGCATGTGTGTGTGTGTGTGTGTGTGTGTGTGTTTGTGTGTGTGTGTATGTGTGTTTGTGTGTGTGTGTGTGTGTTGTGTGTGTGTGTGTGTTTGT
>Ga0307968_1000282_pt1 | contig 34164 bp, 34 predicted proteins | sample OrgLakmetagen650_FD_201834 | JGI IMG/M metagenome (GOLD analysis project Ga0307968, IMG submission 201834) | Saline water microbial communities from Organic Lake, Antarctica - #650 | ecosystem: Environmental > Aquatic > Non-marine Saline and Alkaline > Saline | place: Antarctica: Organic Lake...
GTGGGGGTGGGGGTGGGGGTGGGGGTGTGAGTGTGGGTGTGAGTGTGAGTGTGAGTGTGGGTGGGGGTGGGGGTGTGGGTGCTGGTGTGGGTGTGTGGATATGGGTGTGGGTGTGGGTACGTGTGTGGGTACGTGTGAGGGTGCAAGTGTGGGTTTGGGTGGGTGATTGTGTTAATGTGATGTCTAGCAGTGGGGGTGTAGAATGGTTGAGTGTGGGGCTCAAAAATTAGTGTGGAGTGTGGGATCGAGTGAAGCCAAGGTAACAGGGGCGCTATCTAGGCAGGCCTTGTCCTTGAGAATAGTTTTGTGTTAGCCAAAACCAAATGCAAGCATGTTTCCGATCGAAACGCGCCTGGAGAGCTGGATCTTGTGTGACGTGTGGCTCTTTTGTGTGACGTGCGGCTCTTTTGTGTGACGTGCGGCTCTCTTGTGTGACGTGTAGCTCTTGTGTATGACGTGTGGCTCTTTTGTGTGACGTGTGGCTCTTTTGTGTGACGTGTGGCTCTTTTGTGGGACGTGTGGCTCTTTTGTGACCTGTGGCTCTTTTGTGTGACGTGTGGCTCTTTTGTGTGACGTGTGACTCTTTTGATTGACGTGTGGCTCTTGTGTGACGTGTGGCTCTTGCGTGTGACGTGTGGCTCTTGCGTGACGTGTGGCTCTTGTGTGGGACGTGTGGCTCTTGTGTGACGTGTGGCTCTTTTGTGTGACGTGTGGCTCTTGTGTGTGACGTGTGGCTCTTTTGTGACCTGTGGCTCTTTTGTGTGACGTGTGGCTCTTTTGTGTGACGTGTGGCTCTTTTGTGCAGTGCGGCTCTTGTGTGACGTGTGGCTCTTTTGTGGGACGTGTGGCTCTTGTGTGTGACGTGTGGCTCTTTTGTGGGACGTGTGGCTCTTGTGTGTGACGTGTGGCTTTTTTGTGTGACGTGTGGCTCTTTTGTGGGACGTGCGGCTCTTGTGGGACGTGTGACTCTTTTAATTGACGTGTGGCTCTTGTGTGCAGTGCGGCGTTTGTGGGACGTGTGGCTTTTGTGTGATGTGTGTTTGCCTTACACTTGCTTATGCATTAACGTTGAACAGAAAATTAGGGGCAACTGTGGTTGTGACATTGCAGCCTGCACGGTCAAGGCAAGAGGCTGCGCTCAACTACTCTATTTGACAAATGTCTTCACATCAAGATAAAAGGATAGGTTTTGCTTGCCTTGATAGCGCGGCCAGCACGGTCAAAGCAGGGGGCTGCGTATTACTACTCTTTTTTGCAAACACCCTGCTTTGCAGGCAAGTGTGTATAACAACTCTTTCAAACACCTAATTGCAGCTACGTGTGCCCTGATTGCGGCCTGCACGGTCAAAGCAAGGGGCTGCGTACAATTGCTCGTTTTTGTAATCACCTTGCTTTGCAGGCAAGTGTGTATAACCCCTCTTTCAAACACCTAATTGCAGCTACGTGTGCCCTGATTGCGGCCTGCACGGTCAAAGCAAGGGGCTGCGTACAATTGCTCGTTTTTGTTATCACCTTGCTTTGCAGGCATGTGCGTACAACTACCCTTTTTTTTACACTTTTCTTTGCAGGCAAGTGCGTACCCTGGCTTTGGGGAAAAGCTGCTGTTGCCTCAACAAGACCACATTAATTGCTGCAAGCCGGCCGGCCAGGATGCCCCTTCCTACGAAGCTGTGGCTGCCATGCTACGGCGTGCTATTCATGCTGCCCGCAAACGCAACGAAAGCCAGTAGCCATTGTTTGTGTTATTGTGCTACATTTGTGTGATTGTGCTGCGGCGTGCTATTCGTGCTGCCCGCGAACGCAACGACAGCCAGTAGCCATTGTTTGTGTGATTGTGCTGCAATTGTGTGATTGTGCTGCGGCGTGCTATTCGTGCTGCCCGCGAACGTAACGACAGCCAGTAGCCATTGTTTGTGTGATTGTGCTGCAATTGTGTGATTGTGCTGCGGCGTGCTATTTGTGCTGCCCGCGAACGTAACGACAGCCAGTAGCCATTATTTGTGTGATTGTGCTACAATTGTGTGATTGTGCTACGCCGTGCTCTTCGTGCTGCCCGCGAACGCAACGACAGCCAGTAGCCATTGTTTGTGTGATTGTGCTACAATGCATTATACTAGTATTACTGGTTATTGGTGTGTGGGCTATGCATAGTATAATTGCTAGTAACTGAGGAGCACAAGCAGCTCTGCACCAAGTGTGGTCCTCTTGTATCCTTCACCTGGTCTGTCTTGTTATGTTTGTGTAAATGTTGGTGTCCATTTTTACAAGGTTTTACGTACGCAGCCTAGCAGTCGCACTTTTTGACTGGTGGCTTTATCTGTAACGTTGCTTTCAGTGTTGGTGTCCGTGAAGTGGCTGGCTCTGCATGCATTAAGGCGCGGGTGCAGGACTCAAAGCAACTTCCTATGTCCTTTCTTAATCCATGCCGATTGTGTTTACACTATCAGTGTTCTTTTTACAATAGCCTTTTGGATTCTGGATTCAAGTTGTTAATCAACTTGCTTGGAAGGTGAAGCTCCAATGATGGCAATGCCAATGGCTGGGTCACAGCAAACGTTGCAGCAAAACAGGCCTGTTGTAAAAGTCCACTTAAAGAGAATGTGAAACGAGCTAGATCATCGGACATTTGCACATTGTGGAGCTTACATTGTCAGATCAAATCACCGTCATTTCAAAGCATGATTACGTAGTACGTCAACCAATACTTCAGATTATCAATAGGTTTAGTTTAAATTACAAAGGCATTCAAACTGAAATGGCTGCTCAATGAAAACGAGGTAAACCTCAAAACTGACCAAGTAAAAGAGAAGGGCTGTGACACAACTGGAAAAATGCTTACCTTACACCATAACGAGAAGAAGTGGGTAAAATCATTTCAAGTATAGACGTTGGTTCACCGGAATAGTCGCATTCTGAAACATACTTAAGACCTTTCAAAAGGGCAAAACCTACTTAAATTATCAACAAGACTGGCACATCCAGCTTGTTGAAAAACACAGAAACTCTCCACTGTCAACCAACAAATTGCTTGTCACACAATTCGTTGCTGCCTCTCTTCATGAACTATATGCGTTGTATGAGCAGGCCAGCAGTCGCACTTCTTGACTGGAGGCCTTTTTCTGTACCTTTTCTGTATCTTGTTGCTGCCACTAATTGGGCGTGATGACATGGACAGGATATACCTGAGCAGTATATGTTTAAGGGCTGTACGGCTTGCATATTGCTTGTTACTGGTCTTTACAGACGCCCCATGTGAAGGAGAAAGGGGAACTTCTGAATGAAAGCTAAGAAGGTTAGAACACAATCCAGGGGAGCTGTCATACTTCTTGACTGAAGGCCTCTCTATTTAACCTTGGAAGGTCAGAGCACACCCCACAGCTCTCTTCTACAAGGTTTTCAAGGTATTCAGTCAAAAAGCTCTCTAATATAAAGTAGCTGCTGTTCACTGCTTATTTATGTCATGCTCCGCTCACAGATTTGATATACAACCAAAAGTGCGCCGCCCAGTGCAACCATGCATATGCAAAGCGATCGTACAAGGTGAACAGGGTGCATGCCGTGTACGCCCTTCAGAGGAGACACAGAGGCGGAAATGTAACAAGCCGATGCGCTCATGGTTCCCCAACGCACTTGACCCAGCAATTACGCCCCAAAAGAATTCCAATAATCATGTGCTTAACTAGGTCTGCCAATCAGGCAAGGAGAGCTTCTGTCCATATCCAAGCAAATGGCGTTGTCAATCCATACCCCTGGCTGTGAAACCAAGAGACATACAACCAACCAAACGTGATATACATTTGATCGAAATTAAGTACAGTGTAGACACTTTCCCTACCCAACAAGCGGAAAAGGCACGAGAACAATATATGCTGCTAATGCCTCGCTCACTCGGACACCGCGAAACCCTTCACACCATCCTGCTAGGAGCAACAGGCACATTTACAGCAGCCACACAAGGAACCCACTCCAAAGCCTAGGAGCTATTGGTCATGGCACTCATGAAAAAAACAAGCCTACATGCAATCACGTCCGCAACAAAAATCATACAGATAAGGCGAGACATTGAATATAACATCACTTCTCCTGATGGTGTGCAGGCTTCTGCCTCCCAACCACCTGATTCCCACTGAAAATCCCCTCCTATTTTTATTCTCCAGGTGGGATGTTGTGTGTCTCTGCATCCATTGGGTGATGCAGAACACAGAACATCTATTCCTAATCCATGCTGGTAGTGTTTACACAATCCGCGTTCTTTTCGTTCTTTCACAGCTCATTTATTAAATCTCCACAGCTTAATCAAGCCATCATCACCGCACGACGCAAGCAGCCCTGCTTCAAGAGGATGCCACGTCACGCAATTGACGTCGCCCTCGTGTGCTTTATCTACACCTGCACAGCGACAGTGGACTTGTTGTTTGGAAAAAATGGTAACAAACAACAAACTGAAAAGAAAGGGGTGCACTTGACGTCGCCCTCGTGTGCTTCATCTACACCTGCACAGCGATAGTGGACTTGTTGTTTGGAAAATTTGGTAACAAACAACAAACTGAAAGGAAAGGGGGTGAAATTGACGTCGCCCTCGTGTGCTTTATCTACACCTGCACAGCGCTTGCAGTTTAGGAATAAATACTCTCTTTCTCTATACACGTTCTCTTCTACGTATATCTGTTCATGTTTCCTCTAGCTCCTGTTTAATCCATTTAGCTAGGTGTGGTTACAGGCTTTTTCCAAGCTTCCGCCCAGAAGCACCCCCCTGAGGCACAACTGAAAGGAGAGGGGTGCAATTCCCGCCTATAGTGAACTAACATCCTTGGGCGTAGGGTCTGCAGCTGTCTGATCAAATCACTGTTTGAATAAGGCACGACTCAGGCCATCAACTAGTTTGTTGCTGCCGCCCATTTGGCCTGGCAGGGAATTAAGAACCTGGCTAACAGGCTTTGTCAAGTATCTCCCTTACTTGCTTGTGATTAGGACTGACAATCTCCCTTACTTACCTGTGATCAGGACTGAGAATCTCCCTAACTTACTTGTGATCAGGACTGACAATCTCCCTAACTTACCTGTGATCAGGACTGAGAATCTCCCTAACTTACCTGTGATCAGGACTGGCAATCTCCCTTACTTACCTGTGATCAGGACTGACAATCTCCCTAACTTACCTGTGATCAGGACTGAGAATTTCCCTAACTAACCTGTGATTAGGACTGACAATCTCCCTAACTTACCTGTGAATAGGACTGCTAGTAGAAGGATACAGCAGAAAGGATAATGATGTACGTGCTTCTGGAAATGTGTAATGTTTCACGCCAAAAACATGCTTCTCATCGCCTGTAGAAGTTTTTTCATGACAACACTGCGTACGCTTCCATGGCAACAGAATGCACCTCTTACTTTGGTCTGATCAAGCTGGCGAGCTGCCCATATGACAATGTGACTGTGGTACTGGCTAGGCTGCGCTGTGACTATGTGAGTATGTGACTATGTGACTATGTGACTATGTGACTGTGTGACTATGTGACTATGTGACTTTGTGACTGTGTGACTATGTGACTATGTGAGTATGTGACTATGTGACTGTGTGACTATGTGACTGTGTGACTGTGTGACTGTGTGACTATGTGACTGTGTGACTGTGTGACTGTGTGACTATGTGACTGTGTGACTGTGTGACTGTGTGACTATGTGACTGTGTGACTGTGTGACTGTGTGACTGTGTGACTGTGTGACTATGTGACTATGTGACTACCTATGTGACTGTGTGACTATGTGACTATGTGAGTATGTGACTATGTGACTACCTGTGTGACTATGTGACTATGTGACTGTGTGACTGTGTGACTATGTGACTGTGTGACTGTGTGACTGTGTGACTATGTTACTATGTGACTGTGTGACTATGTGACTGTGGTACTGGCTAGGCAGCGCTTTGTGCATTAAAGGTTGTGCTGTACTAGTATCTCGTTTGTGCGCTCTTCTGACTGAGCAGGGATACCATGCCTCTAAATACCATGCTTCAGAATACCATGCTCCTAATACAGAATACCATGCTTCTAAATACCATGCCGCACCGTCATTGGCAAAAAACGGCATAAAAAAGGCAAATTTGCAATCGTATAATACGGCCCGATTTGTTTAATACGGTTAAATACGCGTTAAATACGATACGACGTATTATACAAATACGACGTATGAAACACCCGTGCAAAAAGGCAACCACACACATTTCGAAACACTGTTATGCAACACGCTGTACCCAACGCGATGATGAAGTTCCAAAACAGAACACATTTTGAAACACTGATGTACAACACGCCAAACCCAACGCGATGAATGAGTTCCAAAACAGAAAGGCACCCACACATGTTTACCTGTAACACAGGATTAACGTGTTAAAGAACGTAGAAAATATGGTTTAACGAAAGCACGTAACGCTTCACATAGGCAGAACCCATGAATCCGGCTGCGTGGTATTGTTGTGCTCATCCTTACTAGTGGGTCCAGACAGACATAGGCAGCCATGCAAATCCATATAATGCCTGTTAAAACACGCTGATCTAAGTTTACACACGCATACACACAGTTTAGCTAACGGCAACTAATGCAGTGCCATGACAAAGAGCTGATCTAAATTGACACACGCATACACACACACAGTTTAGCCTACGGCAACTAATGCGATGCCATGACAAAGAGCTGATCTGGATTGACAAAGAGCTGATCTAAATTGACACACGCATACACACACACAGTTTAGCCTACAGCAACTAATGCAGTGCCATGACAAAGAGCTGATCTAAATTGACACACTGCCATGACAAAGAGCTGATCTAAATTGACAAAGAGCTGATCAAAATTGATGCACGCATTCACACACAGTTTAGCCTACGGCAACTAATGCAGTGCCATGACAAAGAGGCACCCCACCCGCACACATGTCTGCCTCAGTATGACCATTACCTGTAAGCGAAATCCACATCTATGTTTACTTAAAGGAGAAAACTAACATAATTTATAATGTCACCCAAGCATATTACCCAAGCATGTCACCCAAGTATGTTAATTACCTATAAGCAGACTCCATGGCTCTGGCTGTGTAGGGTCACTATGCTCTGCCTCATCGTCGGGCCCAAACACACAGATGCGGTTGTCACCATCCCCTGAAGAGAGGGGGCGTGCGAGATTGAGTAGGAGTATTTGCAGTGTTGTGCACATATCGGTGGATAAGTGGTGCTTTTAGGGAACAGTTGGCATATGCTGCATGTGATTTTCATTTGCCACATGTTGCTTAATCATTTAAGAGTGGGTATAGGAATGCGAGGCTTGGAAAAACAAGCACACTCCGAAATAAAACCAGCCAGTACCTGTAAGGTGCAGATATTTTCATGCACATGCACAAGTGCACACACATACACACACCCACACACCTGCGGCCATCCAGTCACCCCACACGGTACACACGCACACAAACACACACATACGCATAAAAACACACATAAATACACATAGAAACACACATAAACATACACACCCACGCACCTGTGGCCACCCAGTCACCCCCACACGGCACACACACACACCCTCACACATACACACACAAACACACATAGAAGCACACATAAACACACACACCCTCCCACCTGTGGTCACCCAGTCACCCCCACACGGCACACACACACACGCACACACACAAACACACACATAAACACACACACAAACACACGCACCTGTGGCCACCCAGTCACCCCCACACGGCACGCACACACACACACACACATACATACACACACCTGTGGCCACCCAGTCACCCCCACACGGCACACACACACACACACACACAAAACACACATAAACACACACACACACACAAACACACGCACCTGTGGCCACCCAGTCACCCCCACACGGCACACACACACACAAACACACACACACAGAAACACACAAAAACACACACACACGCACCTGTGGCCACCCAATCACCCCCACACGGCGCCCAGTCGATAGTATATACAGGACGGCCGTGATATCCACTGAGAGTGCGCAGGCACTTCCAACTAGGGTTGCGTGGGCTGCCTGAACAGCTCCAAAACTTGAGGCTGCAGTCGTCGCTGCAGGACACCATGCCACCGCCATCTGGTCTGCAACGGGAGAGAGGGGTTTGGAAGAGTTTGCGTCAGAAAATGACCTGAAATTCGAAGCCTTATGTGGGTGTGTGGATGCCTCAGAACTTGAGGCTGCAGGGATCGCTGCAGGTCACCATGTTACTGCCATCTGGTCTGCAACAGGAGAGAGGCGTTTGGAAGAGTTTGCGTCAGAAAATGACCTGAAATTCGAAGCCTTATGTGGGTGTGTGGATGCCTCAGAACTTGAGGCTGCAGGGATCGCTGCAGGTCACCATGTTACTGCCATTTGGTCTGCAACAGGAGAGAGGGGTTTGGAAGAGTTTGCGTCAGAAAATGACGTGAAATTCGAGGCCTTATGTGGGTGTGTGGATGCCTCAGGACTTGAAGCTGCAGGGATCGCTGCAGGACACCATGCCAGTGCCGTCTGATATAAAAGGGAGGGGAGGGCATCAGAGGAGCTCGTCCCCACATGTGATCCGACATATGAGATTCACTCAGTGTTATCTGAAACCGAGATTCACTCGGTGCGATCCGAAATATGAGATTCACTCAGTGTTATCTGAAACCGAGATTCACTCAGTGCGATCCGAAATATGAGATTCACTCAGTGTTATCTGAAACATGAGATTCACTCAGTGTGATCTGAAATATGAGATTGACGGAGTGTGCGCAAGGTGGAGCTTTGGACGCAGCTCCTGAGCTTCAGTCTGCAGCTCCTGAGCTTTAACTTGCAAAAAACCGTTGCTGTAAGGTTTAAATAAGGGCATCATAAGGCTTGGTTATACCAAGCGCCTGTGGGCGTTACCTGACCAGCTGGATCACATAATTTCGTGGTGTCTTTTAAACAAATAAGCCGAGTGGAAATACGTAATACGTAGTCATTACTGAGATGTGCAAACATCCGTGTTATGGAAAGCATGACACTAGGGTTTAGGAGCGTGATGCTTGCATTTTGTTCTGAGTTTCAGCGCGTAATGCGTGCATTTTGTTCTGAGTTTCAGAGCGTAATGCGTGCATTTTGTTCTGAGTTTCAGCGCGAGGCATATTTCTGCGTCATCTGGTTTGCACATCTGGTACCATGAGATTCAAATCGGGAATTCAAATTGAAGCCCAATGGTCCTGATTTGATGAGGTTCACATGAGACTGGGTATCTTTAAAATGCCCAAAGACATTGCTACACACAACTCCTTGCACGATTGCAGAAAAAACACCTTTCACCTCATGTATACATAAGCATACCTGAATGCAGCATCCCAAACAGTAGATGCGTGACCCATGCCGCCACTGTCGTACCCTACACACACATGTGTGTGCATATTGTTAGCAAGTGTTTCGTGTATACGTGCGTGTGTGTTTGTGTGTGTGTGTGTGTGTGTGTGTGTGTGTGTGTGTGTGTGTGTGTGTGTGTGTGTGTGTGCGCGCATGTGTGTGTCTGTCTCTTTGTGTGTGTGTGTTTGTCTGTGTGCATGTGTGTTATGCTCCACTTCTTACACTGATGTACGCTACATGTAAGCACTTGCTGAATGTTGACGTGTATGTCTATGTTTGGAGCCTCTGTCACACTCTGTGTGGTGGTTGCAGTAAAATTAATCTTAAGGTGTCACATGAAACTAGGTCTCGCCTATGGGCTGCATCCACAAACACAGACACACACTCACACGTGCACACACACACACACACACACACACACACACACACACACACACACACACACACACAAAAACACGCGTGCACACACACGCACGCACCTGCTAACGTTTGGGCGCACACCCACTCATCTCCATCATTTGCCCACAGTTTCATAGAGTCGTCGTAGCTACATGACACAAGGATCTCCCCACTTGGATGCCACACAACAGACTTGACGTCCTGCAAAACATGAAAGGAAGAGGCACATGGCTAGTGAGGCGGACTTGGCGTCCTGCATGAGCAATTAACTGAAGAAACCACACCTGCAGTGGAAATAGACTGGGACATCCTGCAAAAGGAAGATGCACATGAAAAGTGAAATCGGACTGGCAACCTGCATGCGCAATTAAAAGAAGAAACCACACTGGCAGTGAAAATAGACTTTGACATCCTGCGCACGTGTCAGAGAGGTAATTATACAAGCGAAAGGACCTGGAATGAACATGATTTGGCATGCATATAATGATCTGGCTTGTGTAATTCGATCTGGCGTGTACAGAATGATATGGCTTGCACAGTATGACCCGACTTCTGCAGGGTGACAGATCTATTACAAATCGTCTGTGAGCAAGCTGCTGGAAACCAGTACCATATAAGTATCCAGAACACTTGATGCACTCTGACTCCCAGGTCACCCAAATAGACTCGTGCTGTTTGTATTAAAGGGCTGTTAGGTGCAGGCACCAATCACTGCTGTAAATGTTACCATCAATCAAGCAAAGCAACTTACAGTTTGAAAACCTATAGACACAGCTTTAGAAAGAGGAAGAAAGTATAGCGGCATGGCACTTCAAAAAGAAGGATCACTGGTGAAGCATTTCAAAAAAAAGGATCACTGGTGAAGCATTTCAAAAGAAGGATCACTGGTGAAGCTTTTCAAAAAGAAGGATCACTGGTGAAGCATTTCAAAAATAAGGATCACTGGTGAAGCATTTCAAAAGAAGGATCACTGGTGAAACATTTCAAAAGGAAGGATCACTGGTGAAGCAATTCCAAAGCAAGGATCACTGGTGAAGCATTTCAAAAAGAAGGATCACTGGTGAAGCATTTCAAAAGAAGGATCACTGGTGAAGCATTTCAAAAAGAAGGATCACTGGTGAAGCATTTCAAAAGAAGGATCACTGGTGAAGCATTTCAAAAAGAAGGATCACTGGTGAAGCAATTCAAAAGAAGGATCACTGGTGAAACATTTCAAAAGGAAGGATCACTGGTGAAGCATTTCAAAAAGAAGGAATACTAGCAGCGCAAACAAAAGTAAACACACCAACAGTTCTATTCCGGCTCGTATCCACCGAACTGCTGGAGGGGAATTTTTACACTTGTGCCGACATCAAGCATAAAAAGGATGGTGAAGCATTTCAAAAGGAGGGAATACTAGCAGCGCAGACAAAAGTAAACACACCAACAGGTACCCACTGCATAGCAATTCAAAAGGAAGGAACACTAGCAGCGCAATCTCTGTAAACACATCAACAGTTACCAGCGGCGTAGCATTTAAAAAGGAACGAACACTAGCAGCGCAAACAAAAGTAAACGCACCAACCGGGGTCGTTCAGTTCGATTTTTGGGGAGCAAGGGTTCGATAAAGTTTCTGAAAGTTCTAGAACTCTCGAACTGTTCGAGCAGTTCAGTGCGCAATTTCAAAATTGGAGATTTTTGCTGGTTCCTATGGTCATACTCGTCCAAAACATGCTAGAACCGTCTTAACTGTACATAATATATTATAATTAATTAGTACACAAAAAACTAAAACCTTTGACGGCCATTTAAGGCTGTTCTTGCATTTTGGACTACAATTTTGGACCCAAAAGTTTGAAACAAAAGGCATACAGTTTGATGAACTTTGAATATCTCGCGAACGGCATTTTCAGCGTTCGTTAATATGCGTGAAGTTTGCAAACCTAAAAATTTGACTGAACCCCGAACTGAACACCTGGTGCCAAAAATCAGGCCAGCCATCCCTGTGAGAGTTCTTGCCCCAAATCACAAAAGTATTTTTAAGTATGTAGGAACCTTTATTAAATGTATCTAAGCACCCCTGCACACTCAGTTTGTGGCGGGAGGTGCCCAGGTGGGCAGGGTGGAAATCCTGCCAGAAATTGGGTTCCCTCCCAGGTACCATCAATTTACCAGGGGTGTTTGCAATAATATTGGAGACATTTTGGTGAAGCTCCGATGGTCTGGGGTGAAGGTCCGGTTTTTGACCCCTTTTGGCAGGGAAAGTGCGATTTACAATCAGGCACCAACCGCTGAACCGTTTGGGGTCGCGTTTGTTTGTTTTGTTAAACTCTATAAAACATAATTATAATGTCCCGACACTTAAGTTTAAGTCTGCCCCTTCGTTTGAGAGAGGCGTCAGTCTGTGCTTGGAGGGGCTGACCAGAGCCTGATAATTTTTGAAAATCTCAGCTGTCGCTGCCCACCACGGCCCAACCCCAGCATTCCAGACCATTATACTTGGCAGGGCATGCCTTGGAAGCATACTGAAGGGCTCCCGACACTCAGGTGGTGGCCAGAAAGCGTGTTTCCAGGGTTTCTAGAAATGCACCATTGTTGCCCAGCAAACAGGCCCACGCACATAGTCCTTCAGGGGCAAATTTTCAACCCCCATTTATTTGCTTTGATGGTTATGGTTTGAACCTAAACCCATCTGGGAACAAAAGAATTGGTGAAATTCGGACCAAAACCCGCATTTCTACACCCATGCCACTTTTATGGCAGGGTAATGGCACAAATCTAGCCCCTCACTCACACCCTTGACCCTAAAATCATTAATTCTTATGCATAGGTGTTACATTTATGCATAGAAACCATTGTTTCCCCTCAGATGTGAAATTTAAAAGGGGCATCAATTCTATCTTATTAGGCGGGGCTGGGCTGGGCTGACTAGCAGCGCAATATTTGAAAACACACCAACAGGTACCCATTGGCGTAGCATCTCATAAGGAAGGAACACTAGCAGCGCCTTTTCTTGTAAACACACCAACAGGTACCCATTGGCGTAGCATTTCAAAAGCAAGGAACACTAGCAGCGCCATTTCTTGTAAACACACCAACAGGTACCCTTTGGCGCAGCATTTCATAAGGAAGGAACACTAGCAGCGCTTTTTCTTGTAAACACACCAACAGGTGCCCTTTGGCGCAGCATTTCAAAAGCAAGGAACACTAGCAGCGCTTTTTCTTGTATACACACCAACAGGTACCCATTGGCGTAGCATTTCAAAGCAAGGAACACTAGCAGCGCTTTTTCTTGTAAACACACCAACAGGTGCCCTTTGGCGCAGCATTTCAAAAGCAAGGAACACTAGCAGCGCTTTTTCTTGTATACACACCAACAGGTACCCATTGGCGTAGCATTTCAAAGCAAGGAACTGTAGCAGCGCAATCTTTAAAAACACACCAACAGGTACCCATTGGCGTAGCATTTCATAAGGAAGGAACACTAGCAGCGCCTTTTCTTGTAAACACACCAACAGGTACCCATTGGCGTAGCATCTCATAAGGAAGGAACACTAGCAGCGCCTTTTCTTGTAAACACACCAACAGGTACCCATTGGCGTAGCATTTCATAAGGAAGGAACACTAGCAGCGCAACCTTTGAAAACACACCAACAGGTACCCATTGGCGTAGCATTTAAAAAGGAAGGAACATTAGCAGCGCAATCTTTGTAAACACACCAACAGGTGCCCTTTGGCGTAGCATTTCAAAAACAAGGAACTGTAGCAGCGCAATCTTTGTAAACACACCAACAGGTGAACCTGTTACCTGGATCATACTTAGGGTTGGCCAGAACCGTATAGATGCAACGTACAGGAACGTATATTTGGTGATTTCCCTGCCAAATAATACCGTATACACACCGTACATTTTACGGTCCTGGCCAACCCTAATCATACTCCTTTGCTACCCAGGGGGTATTTATCACTGCTTGCCAAGTCTGTTCCCTCTCATGTTTCTCCAAAGCTCCATTGTTGATCTTAGCCATCAAGTGAGTTGATCAAACGTTGACATCAGCTGCGCATGCACTCGCTCATGTTTCCATCTGACAGATGAATGGAGTGAGCCTAGATCCTCAAGAAAGCAAGCATACATAACTGAAGAATTCCTTATTGTTTATAGCGCATCTTCCCAATAAATCCTGCCACACATTAAAATTTTTGGTCCTAGGCCACTTTGGCGCAGATTGCTGTTTTTGCAGCACCTGATGTCTGTGGACTCCAATGTTGCTTTGCCTTTACAGTCACAGTCTTCGCTGGAAAACACAGCACCGCCCACCTGTGTGTGCCCTTGTTTTGCGTCCACACACCCACACTTACTAATCACAGTTTAAACTCGAAAAAACAGCACCGCTTACCTGTGTGTGCCCTTGTTTTGCGTCCACACACCCACACTTACTAGTCACAGTTTAAACTCGAAAAAACAGCACCGCTTACCTGTGTGTGCCCTTGTTTTGCGTCACACACCCACACTTACTAGTCACAGTTTAAACTCGAAAAAACAGCACCGCTTACCTGTGTGTGCCCTTGTTTTGCGTCCACACACCCACACTTACTAGTCACAGTTTAAACTCGAAAAAACAGCACCGCTTACCTGTGTGTGCCCTTGTTTTGCGTCCACACACCCACACTTACTAGTCACAGTTTAAACTCGAAAAAACAGCACCGCCCACCTGTGTGTGCCCTTGTTTTGCGTCCACACACCCACACTAACTAGTCACAGTTTTAAACTCGAAAAAACAGCACCGCTTACCTGTGTACGCCCTTGTTTTGCGCCCACACACTCATTCTTCCATTCACAGTCTAGTCCACACTTGAAACAACAGCACCGCCCACCTGGGTGTGCCCTTGTTTCACGTCCACACACTCGTACTCGTTGCCCGGCATCGACTCCCAGATCCACACACTCTTGTCTCGCCCACACGTGGCAACCAGCGAGCCGTCAGGGCTCCAAGCCACAGACTTGACTTCATTCTCGTGACCCTCCAGCACTGCTACCTGCTCGAGCACATGTACACACAACAACGCACGCTCAGTTGCAGGAAGACTTAAATGCAAGAACTTTTGAATCCATCCTTTTTTTTGTGACCCTCCAGCGCTGCTACCTGCTCGGACATATGAACACACACACACACACACATACACACACACCCACACACACACACACACACACACGCGCGCGCAGTTGCAAGAAGACAATTTCAAGAAACTCTTTTCTTTTGTGACCCTCCAGCAGCGCTACCTGCTCGGGCATATGTAAAGACACACACACATACACACGCACGCGCAGTTGCAGGAAGACTAAACTACAGGAAATTTTTTCTTATTTTCTTTTGTGACCCTCCAGCAGCGCTACCTGCACGTGCATGTGCATACAAACACGCAGTTGCAGATTGCCTGACTTGCAAGCAACTTCTAGCATGTTTACATATTTGCACCCTCTAATACCTAATCGTTGCAGCATCAAAACCAAGTATAGGCGCACAGCTGCTACGTACACAACTTTTTTGACGGGGGTATACCTTCTTGGCACATCTTCTTTTCACAATACACACAAGCAGCTGTGGGACCTTTTGTGTGGATAGATTAAAAGCTTGGCAAGAACCAGCGCATACTTCTGGCCGACCATGAAAACGAGACGCTGGAGCCACGTACGAGACAATGGGGTGAGGGAGCCCCGAGCGTCAGTGACAGCATTGCACTTTTCCTTATTTCACCTTTCCCACCCCTTTATAATGACAGGAGAGCCTTTTTTTGGCATGAGCGTGTCACCCTTTCCTCCCTTTCCTCTGCAACAATAGAAGGACATAATTCATGTCTCATGAATAGGGTCGGCCAGAACCGTATATATACACCGTATGTGACCGTATATATGGTAATTTCCTGGCCAAAAATACCGTATATGCACCGTATATATATGGTTCTGGCCAACCCTACACATGAATGAGGGGGGAGAAGAGCGCAGTCCACAAAATGGCACGCCTTGGCACGCATGCACGTACACACACACACACACACATTGCAAGACATTCAAGTCACCAAAAGCAACATGCGTTTGCAAGACATTCAAGCAACCAAAAGCAATATGTGATATGTGTTTGCAAGATACTCAAGCAACCAAAAGCAATATGTGATATGCGTTTGCAAGATACTCAAGCAACCAAAAGTAATATGTGATATGCGTTTGCAAGATACTCAAGCAACCAAAAGCAACACGCGTTTGCATGACATTCAAGCAACCAAAATCAATATGTGATATGTGTTTGCAAGGTACTCAAGCAGCCAAAACAACATGTGTTTGCAAGATATAAAAGTAACCAAAAACAACATGCTTTTACCACAGGGCTTGCGTGCGCTTGTCGGGCACACACTGTAGAAGTAAACTAGTTTTTTGTTTTTTGTACAGCTAAAGGTGGACCTTATCTTGTACAGTTGTGCAAGGTATGCATACATATGGCATACGGCGTATACTTGGCATACAGCTCTGGTTTGACCTGCATGTATGATTGCCGGGTATGCGTACTGCGGATTTCGTATACCATATAGGTAACCCATAATTCATATGGGTATACATAATCCTCTGCTCACACACCCACCAGCTTACAACCGGGCAAGGTTAAAATCAGGGCCGCCTGGCATTCTTCTCCTGCTTTGGTGCTACTAGTACTGCTGCTTTTGTGTTATTAGTACCTAGTACTGCTGATGTTACTAGTACTGCTGCTCTGGTGTTACTCGTGCTGCTGCTTTGGTGTTACTAGCAACAACACAGGATCTCAGCGTAGAACATAGCTCTGGTGTTATTCGTACTGCTGCTTTGGTGTTACTAGCAACAACGCAGGATCTCAGCGTAGAACATAGCTTTGGTGTTACTTGTACTGCTGCTTTGGTGTTACTAGCAACAACACAGCAGCTCAGTGTAGAACATAGCTTTGGTGTTACTCGTACTGCTGCTTTGGTGTTACTAGCAACACACAGCAGCTCAGCGTACAACATAGCTTGCTGCAGCTTGGGAATAATCAAAGAGTCAAAACAACGGGAGCACCTCGTATCCCGTTTTCCATCACAACACTTACAAAACACAAAATCACACACACACACACACTCACTCAAACTCACACATAAACACACGCACTCCCACGCACACGCACCTGCTCCCACACCCCTCCCTGCAGCTCCCAAATGGTTACAGTGGCATCAAAGCTGGCGCTGGCGAGGTGCTTCCCGTTGGGGGACCAGCATACACTGCGTCCAATGGTGGTTGAGGACATGAGTAGGGTTGGCCAGAACCATAAATATACGATGTATATACGGTATTTTTGGCTGGGAAAATAAGAAACATACGGTCATATATGGCATATATATAATATATATGTATATGTTATGGCCAACCCTAGAAGTGAGTGTTAAGTACAGGCCAATTATCAAAGGCTCACAGTTGACAGTGGGCAGGTGCGTCCTGATGGGATGCCAGAGCATAGCGCGTCGTCTAAGCTAAATCAAAGGTGCTAGTCAGAGGTGGCTTGCACTTCACCTTGCCTACAAAACTGAAACAAACGTAAGCCTATTGGTCAGAAATTTCAACCATGTACTGGCCACACGGCAAATGGCTGTGGTTGACAAGAACCATATATTTACGGTGTATATACAGTATTTTTGGCAGGGAAATCCCAAACACACGGTTGTATACAGTGTATATACAGTATTTTTGGCAGGGAAATCCCAAATACACGGTTGTATACGGTGTATATATATATCCCAAATACACGGTTGTTTACGGTGTATATATACGGTTCTGGCCAACCCTGCAAATGCCGCACACATACCCGTGGACAGATATGAATGGCAGATGCAGGCCAAAAAATGCAGCAAGACATAGGTCCAAGAAAAGCAGCATACTCCAACACAACAGCAGTGTTCACCCCATCGAGCATCTCACTATCCAGGTATACTGCTTGATAAGATTATTTAAATGCATGCATGTACTCTCATAAAGCAGCACTTCCAACAGCATCGAGCATATAAGGTACAAGGTATACAGCACTGAGCATGTACGCTCGTTAAGCAGAGCAACAGGCATTTAACATATGGTATCAGGCACGGAGATTGGCCAGCACGAGGTGCACCTGCGAATGGTGCGCGCGTGTGCATCTTCAAGGACTGCGGAGCAATGCCAGCACGCTGTGTTGCCGTTGCCTTGAGGGGTGCTGCTGTCTGCAGCCTCCCCTTGCAGGCCTTGTGGTGGATTGGGTAGCACCATTCCCCCCTGACTGCCACCAACAGCCAAGCCGTATGACCATATCCGCACAGTTTTGTCGCTGCTGCAGCTCGCTAGCATGTTGCCTGTTTGTGTGTGTGTTTGTGTGTGTGTTTGTGTGTGTGTGTGTGTGTGTGTGTGTGTGTGTGTGCGTGTATGTGTGTATGGTTGTGTGTGCATGTGTGTGTGCGTGTGTAGGTGCCCTGTGTGTGTGTGTGTGTGTGTGTGTGTGTGTGTGTGTGTGTGTGTGTGCATAGGAATGTGGTTAGTTGGGGTATCTATTATGTGCGTATAGTGAGTTGTGCATGCATGCATGTGTGCATGCATTGTGCATGCGTCTGCGATCTAACTCCCGTGACTGCTTCAACGTTCCTCTTCCTCACACCATCCACCCACCTTGGGGTGACCAAGCAACATCCCATACGCGCTCCATGTGCCCATCTAGCTGGTGCTCAATCCTTAAAGAAGGACATTTCAGTGCCTTTTTGACCTCCATCACAATCTTAAGGAACAAATTATATAATAAAATATTTATAAGAAGCAAAGCCAAAAAGAAAGCGAGAGTAGGGCTCTCTTCCTGCGTGACCGATGTCACGTTAAATGATGTGAGAGGAGGGTTTTGGACGTCAGGAAAAATGGATGGGGAGCAGCAGAGTATCGATGAGCAGGCCCTCCCAGCCGGGGCTCCCGATTCAGTCCCAGGAGCACAGCAGGAACCTGGACCCCATCTCTCTTATGATGCGGACTCGGGCCGGTTTTTTTGTCCCTTTCCTGGCAAGTTTTGGCAAAGGCTGACCTGTCCAACGAACTGTTGCTCAAGATGCCAGTTCTACACAGGCACACACCTACTGCTTGCAGCACACACCAGTAGGCACATACACACATAAACAAGAGGCTGCCAAGCAGGGTGTTGCACACATTGGCCTTTTGCTGCTGTTTGCATCTACACAGGCTGCACGAGAAGTTTTGCAGAGCTGTGGCGTTTGAAAGTGCACTACCGGGCTCCTCCCGACATTCGCGGCAGCGGTAAGATGGGGGGAAAGAGTGGGGTAGTTTAGGAGTCCGACGTGTGCGCACTAATGGGACGGGCGGACAATGCATTCGCAGCAGGCTGCCCGCCCCACTACTCCTGGCGTCGTAGCCAGTGTGTTGGCAAAAATGCTCTCCCTTCCCCAACATACTCCTCTCTGTGCGTGCGCAGGGAAAGAACGAGGGCACGGCACAGAGCTGATGCATTGCCCCAAGTGCGGCCAAACGCTCAAGCCGGGGAAACACCACGTCGGCTGCGTGGTCGGCAAGTCTGCGCTTCGCACGAGCTCGAAGAAAAAGGTGGGAGGGGGGCACCTGGGGTTTACAACCAAGTCCTGGTGGAATTTGTTTTTGGGCACACACCCACAGCTGCTTCAATGGTGTTGTGTGTATTGTGTGCATGTGTGTTTGCAGGGTGGTGGAGTGGATGGAAACACTGCAGGAGGAGGTGGTGACGGCGGGCCCCCGGAGAAGAAGAAAAAGGCCAAGAAAAGCAAGCAGAACGAGGGCCAGCCTGAGGGCCAGCTCCTGATGCTGGAAGGAGCCCACCAGGGCAACCAGTCTTACCAGCATGATGGCCTAGCACCACCCCCGCTGCCAGGTCAAAACGGGTGGGGAGGCTACAGCATGCCCCCTCTGCAGCAAGACAACGGGCTACCCTTCTTGCCCATGCCTTCGTGGCCCCCTCCGACGTAGGTGCTTGCACGTGTCACAGCCTATCACAGCAAAAGTTTGCTTGTCTGTTCTGCAAATTCACGGGCAACGTATCTGTCATTCCATTTCATCACGTGCACAAGTCAACCAGTGCACATCCATTCGGCGCACATCCACGTCTTAGTTGACTACTACAAACAATTAACACCCTTTGACTATGCTGTGGCTCTCGCTCGCGCATCAAACTCACCAAGCTCTCGTAACCCCCGCATGCTTTAGCCCAGATCCAATTGGAATTGGCCACAGGTTCTGGCCCTCGGACATTGGACAAGGCCCCGCCTTGTCTCACCAGCACCCCTTCCACTTAAACGGTGGCCAGCTCCCACCCCCCGCCTTCCCCTGGCAGACCCCTCCCAACATGCTGCTGCCCTTCATGCTGCCCCCCACCTCCGGGGGTGCCTCCAGCCAGCAGTTCCCTGGCCAGATGGATTCCAACTCCTGGATGGCCTGGGCTCAGCAGCAGCAAGGGCAGCAGCAACAGCAGTCCCCATCATTGCCACACTTGCCTCCCCAGCCCCAGCAGCAGTCAGACCCCTCGTATCCCCCTCCCCACACGCAACAGCAGCACCAGCAGCAGCAGCACTACCCCCACCTCCAATTCCAGCCACAGCAGCTGCCAGGCTACCACCCGTACTACCAGCAGCAACAGCAGCAGCCGCAGTTGCCTCGCTTCCCTGACCCTGGTAGCTTCACAGGGCCCCTACAGCCCCCCCTCACATTCACCGCACCTGCCCTGCCCAGCTCCTCCGCCATGGGGCTCCCGCCCTCTACGGGAAGCGCACAGGTACTGCCTCAGGAGGCTAGGGTTCACGTTCAGGGTGTAAGTATAGGGTTGGCCAGAACCGTATATATATGGTTCTGGCCAACCCTATGTATGTAGGCAGGCAGTGTGTGTGTGTGTGTGTGTGTGTGTGTGATACTGACGTGGTCGTGGGGAGAGGGTGCACAATGCTGCAACAGCAGCATGCAGGTGTATGCCTACGTGCTTAGGGTTCGCCAGAACCATATATATACGGTGTACGGTGTATATACGGTATTTTGGCAGGAAATCACCAAATATACGGTCACATACGGTGTATATATACGGTTTTGGCCAACCCTATACATGCTAGTAAGTTGAGAGCCTGTGGGTAGGCTTTGTGGGTGTGCGTGGCCCTGGAGCAATCTTGGTCTTGCACTCAAGGTTTCGGGACGCTCTGCTTTGGTTTTGGTCGTCCTGGAATGGGAGCAGTGGAGTGCTGAAAACAGTTGCTTGTGCCACCACTCCTATCAGACTTTCTTTGCACTTCAAAGTTTAAAAGGCGCAACTCCGCTCCACTGCACCTCCCCTCTTACATCTTGAGACTTGCACCGCGCCTCACTCTTGAAAAGGTGTGGGGGTTTGTCCTGTTGCACTGTCCCTGCTAGCTTTTGTTTCACCCTCGACGGTGATCAAGTTGCATGCCGACGCACATAACCACATCTGACTTGGCGTGGTGGTGAGGTTCAGCTGTGAAGTAGGTTAAGGTGTGAAGTGTGGTAACGGTGTGAAGTATGGTCAAGGTGTGAAGTGTGGTTAAGGTATGAAGTATGGTAAAGGTGTGAAGTGTGGTAAAGGTGTGCACGTGTAGTGCAGTGCATGCAGGCAGATTTCGGAGTAGGGAAGCTTGTTGTGTACTTTTTGCCAAAGCAAAAGAGTGCACGCGCGTGCGTGCACACACACACACACACTCTCTCACACACAAACACATACAGAAACACACACACACTTCCACATATACACACACGCGCACAGATGCAGACGGCTTCCAGCCTGCCTTCCCTCGGCAGCTTGCCCTCCAACGTCCCTGACCTCGCCAGCCTTGAACGCAACAGCAGTGGTGTGTTCCCACAGCAAGGTTCTATGAAGCATGAAGGCGAGCAGCCTTGGGGGGCTACCAGTGCTGCTGCCGCTCGTCCCTTCCCTCCCCCCTCTCCGGCGCAAGTGGCGGAAAGTGCCCCACCCCCCGCCTCTGCCCCATCATTGTCAGGTGCGCGTGCCTGGTGGCGTACAAGCTTTAATAGAGAGGGTTGTACAAATTTTCGTGTGTATGTATGTGTGTATGGCGAACGGGCACAGGCTGCCATCAAAATTCCATGAACACAAAACTATCCTCGGCGTCTGCACCCTCTGCGATTCACCGTGGTTGGGCTGAAGGGTTTAAGGGAGGGACAGACACGCATCGCCTTATTCCTGTACTGGCAGACAGTGGTCCCCTGTACTGGCAGACAGTGGTTCCTTTAAGGCCGCTGCAACATGGCTCCTGGAGTACAATCCTATCGAGCCCATGCTTGCACCCACCTCCACTTCGCAGTAAGAAACTTTGGCCAACTGTCTGAGCTCTTTTGTCTCCCACTCCATCTGTTGAGCTCCAGCTGACACCCATCGTCACTTTATAGTCGCAACGCAGAAACGTCGCTTTTTCGGTTTCTATCGTCAGAAAAATTATCAGAAACCGATTTCGCTGTCATCTAAGCTGTAAAGTTTCGCCCCATCATTGTAAAGCTTGCACCCATTGTTGATTTGCAATGCAGATAGCGTAACCAGCCGACCGTCCCTCACATACACCTACACACACACACACACACACACACACACACACACACACACACACACACACATATACACACACACTTATACACACAACGCAGGTGCCCCCAACCTGGCTGGCAATGGAGGAGAAGCAGCCCTACCTTGTGAGGGTATTGATGAGGACCCGCTGCTGCGCATACCGTCACCCCCCCCGCTTCCATCGGACTTCCACCCAGCTAATGGGGGCGCTCGCCTCTTCAATTTCGGCCAGTTCAGCCAGCGCATGCCAACAACGCAGGTGTGCATGTGTGTGTGTGTATGTGTGTTATGACCCATACTTTTCAGCTAGTGCCGGTCACAGATATTTTGCATGAAAGATTTGGGCTAATGCAGGTTGGTGGGTTCGGAGCTTAATAACCTGACCCCTGTTTTCTTCAAAGCCCTGCCTCTGCGTAGGAACTGGGTGGCATTGAGGCCACGTTTTAGTAATGCCGCACCAACGTCACCAAAACTCTCTGTTTGCCCTTTTTTGCACTCACTGAGGGTGCTCAAGGTGTGTGTATGTGTGTGTGTCAACAGGATTGTGTAGGCCGCTTTTGGAAGGGGGGGCATCACAGGGATCTAAGGGCTTGGCATATCATGCTCCTTTTTATGTCCCTCACTTTTTCCGCGTGTAGGGTGCTCGAGGAGTCAGCCAGCAGGAGCTGGGCGACATGGAGGTTATGGACCTGGCGGAGCTCAACGTTGTGTACGACCACTCAGACGACGGGGAGCTCATGCAGATGCTGTTTGGAGTTGGAGGTGCGTGGGAGGGTGTGTGTGTGCGTGTGCTTGTGGATGTGTGTGCATGTGCTTGTGGATGTGCGTGTTTGTGGGTGTGGGTGTGGGTGTGATGTGTTTACAGAGAATTGAATGGTTGTTGGGGTGCAATAATCAGTGTTGTGCACCTGACGCTTGACGGCGTCAATGGTAAATGACGCTGACGGCGTAATTCATGTCAAATTGACGGTGAAAATAGTAAATTACGCCGTCAATCGTCAGAGTTTAGTGACGGCAACGCCGTTATTTACGATCGTTATTTATGGTGCCATTTTTGAATGACGCCGTATGTGCACAACACTGGCAAGAATGGATGCTGGTTGGTCTGGGGAGGTGTGGGTGTGGGCAGGGTGTGCCCGCATGTCGATAGAGCTTGTGAACGAGTGCTTAAGCTGAGCCAACTCTGTACGGTCTCTGAGTTGTCTTTCTGGTGTGCGTGTTAAAAGTGCTTGCGAGAAAAATTAGGATGTCCCGACAACGGGCATGACTCAGTATGCTGCTCATCCCACTGCTATGACGTAAAGGTCTGAGAATATCTGGAGGTTTTGTGTCTGTATTGTTTATTAGCACCATCCCGCGTTGTTAACTAGCACTATCCCGCGTTGTTAACTAGCACTGTCCTGCGTTGCTTGCTAGCACTGTCCTGTGTTTACTAGCACTGTCCTGCGTTGCTTACTAGCACTGTCCTGTGTTTACTAGCACTGTCCTGCGTTGCTTACTAGCACTATCCCGTGTTGATAACTAGCACTGTCCTGCGTTGCTTCCTAGCACTGTCCTTTTTTACTAGCACTGTCCTGCAAGTGTTATGTATGGACCATGCTTGAGCATCCATGAACAGCCTAGCTCATCCCTGAGAAGCCAGGATTAGTGTCTTACTGTCTTGCAATTGCTGTGTGTTGACTGTGCGTCAGGGTTTAGGGTTAGGTAGTGTAGGTGTGGAAAATATGCTAAAATTTTCAGCATTTAACACACCCTACAGCTCGCTCTGAGGAGGCGCTAAGCTTGCTGTGCAGGCAAGGGCACCCATTTTTTATTCGTAGGGTTGGCCAGAACCGTATATATACGCCGTATATGACCGTATATTTGATGACTTGCCTGCCAAAAATGCCATATATAAACCGTATACATATGGTTCTGGCCAACCCTATTTATTCGGACAACAGTTTTGGCTTCAATCGTATACTACTCAAGGCTTGACTGATCTCCATTTTTGTGCCGGTACCGTGCCCAGCAAGGCCTCTCATGGCAGGCAGCGGCCACACAGTACGTTGTCAACCATTGTGGACCTTGATGAAACAGAACGAAAAATGATTTGCAGGTGACATGCCCAGCATGGCCTCTCCTGGCAGGCAGCGGCCACACAGCAAGTTGTCCATAATTGCGGACCTTGATAAAACAGAACGAAAAATGATTTGCAGGTGACTTGCCCAGCATGGCCTCTCCTGGCAGGCAGCGGCCACACAGCACGCTGTCCATTATTGTGGACCTTGATTAAACGGAACGAAAAATGATCTGCAGGTGACATGCCCAGCATGGCCAGTCCTGGCAGGCAGCGGCCACACAGCACGCTGTCCATAATTGTGGACCTTGATTAAACGGAACGAAAAATGATTTGCAGGTGACATGCCCAGCATGGCCAGTCCTGGCAGGCAGCGGCCACACAGCACGCTGTCCATTATTGTGGACCTTGATTAAACGGAATGAAAATGATCTGCAGGTGACATGCCCAGCATGGCCACCGTGCACATGCACAAGGGCCCCAGCCCCCCCCCCGGGCAGCCCCCCGAGGACGATGACACTCCAGGCCTCCTGCTGAGCAAGAACTACTCCTTCCAGGTGGGGGTTATATGAAAACCTTGGTGGTCGCTCGAGGCAGGAAACGGAGTGAGGTAGATTGCAGGTCCTTAAAGGTAACATGCATCATTCCTGGCCGTGGTTTCCGCCACAACGTAAACTGCAAACCTTTCCGAGTGCACAACGCTCCCGCAATCCTGGGTTCAACGGTTTTAACCTAAACCTAGGTTTAGCCCCTAACCCCAAATCCTACGGTTTAACCCGAACCCTAGGTTAAACCATTACCTAAACCCTCGAAAGAATGCTGTGTGCTTTGTCTTTTAGATCCAGGGTTCATATGAAGGCGCATCATGCTGATATGAACGCGCATCATGCTGACATGAAGGCGCATCATGCTGATAGGAAGGCGCATCATGCTGATATGAAGGCGCATCATGCTGGTTTGAAGGCGCATCATGCTGATATGAAGGCGCACCATGCTGATATGAAGGCGCATCATGCTGATAGGAAGGCGCATCATGCTGATAGGAAGGCGCACATGTTCAAGCGTTGCATGGAGTGCTGTACCTAGGTGGCCTCACACACGCACACATATACACACACACGCACACGCACGTACACACACGCGCACACACACATGCACGTACACACACACTTGCGCACACACACACACTTGCGCACACACACACACACTTGCGCACACACACACTTGTACGCATACACACACACAGCAGGGCCAGGGCAGCCAGCTCCTTCCTTCCTACCGCTCCCGCTCCAGCACCCCACAGCCGCAGCAGCAGCACAGGCAGCAGCTGCCACTGCAAAGACTGTCCCAGACCCAAGGTACCTTGCCCCCCCTCCCCCACCACCCACCTCTACTGCCACAGCAGCAGCAGCAGCCGCACGGCATGCAGCAGCTCCACCAGCAGCAGGTACATTCGGGTGTACAGCAGCACCACCACCATTCCCCCCCTCGACACCAACCGGGTATGCCGCAACATCAGCAGCCAGAGCAGCAGCAGCAGCAGCAACATGGGCAGCAGCAGGAACATGGGCAGCAGCACCACCAGCTGCAGAGTGGAGGTTCGTGGCCCTCACCGATGGGGCAGGATGGTTTGCCGCTCCCTCCCTCGCAAACAGTTACGGAAGGAGGCCATCTCTTACAAGGTGTGTGGCTTCAGAGAACAATCCACACACTCAACGCGTGTGTATATGTATGTGTATTCGTGTGCGTTTGTGTGCCAGCGTGTGTGTGTGTTTGTGTATATGTGCATGTGAGCGTAATTGCGTTTATTCGTGTGTGAGCGTACTTGCGTGTGCGTCTGTGTTTGTGTTTTTGTGTATGAGTATTTGAGCATATGTGCGTGTGCGTGTGCGTTAGTGTTTGTATGTGTGTGTTAGTGCTCACATGTGTGTGCTCTGAAGTGTAAATGACGAAGCCAGCGCCCCTTCCGTCAGGCCTACGAAACCAGGCTCTGCAATGTTGGATTGGCAGGCATGGCATCCATTAAGGGGTGTTGCATGCGCAAAAAGCCTCTGTCATTAACTTGTCATCAAGATCCACTTAATAGCCTATTGGCCCGTGTGTGCGAAAAGTCTTTGTGTCATCAATGCGTCATCAACTCTTGTTATCAAGCTCCACTTAATAGCCAAGGGCCCGTGTGTGCGAAAAGTCTTTGTGTCATCAACTCTCGTCATCAAGCTCCACTTAAAAGCTCAGGGCCCTGTGTGTGTTATCCTTAGCCCACGCAGGCCGTGTACGTTTTATTACAAGCGTGAGGGTTGCACACACATACATACACACACACACACACACACACACACACACACACACACACACACACACACATTCCCCCTGCACACAGGCCAGCAGCAGCAGCAGCAGCAACATGGAGCCACACAGGCAGGTATGCTCGATGCACCACACGCACCGCTCAGACAGGGAACCCCTCCACTGATGCATGCCAGCAGTCCAGTGAACCAGCAGCACCACTACCACCAGCAGCACCACCACCAGCAGCAGCAGCAGCAGCAGCACCGGCAACAGCAACAGCACAGTGTTGTTGCCAACGCTCAACAGCACTCAAATCCGATGCGGCCAGAAGGTATGGGCGGCTGTGTGCAGCAACCACCCCAGCAGCACCCACTCCAGCTACATACACACGAGCAGCATACACACGAGCAGCGGCAGCAGCAGCACCACCAGCACCCGCAGCAACAGCAGCACCACCAGCACCCGCAGCACCACCAGCACCCGCAGCAGCAGCAGCAGCAGCAGCAGCAGCAAGGCCAGCAACACCACCCACAGCCGCAGGGAGGAGGTGCTGGTCCTACGCTGTGTGGTCAAGTGGAACTGGCGATGCACCGAGGCTGCTCACGCTCATCCTCTGCCCTTAACCTCAGCGCCTTTACAAACAAAAGGTGTGTGGGTGTGGGTGCGGGTTTAGGGGTGGCTGTGGCTGTGGGGGTGGCTGTGGCTGTGGCTGTGGGGGTGGGGGTGGGGGTGGGTTTATGTGTGGCTGTGATTGTGGCTGTGGGTGTGGGGTGTTGGGTGTGGGTTTTTGTGACTAAGTGGGAAGGGGGACAGCATTGGGTTTGGAGTGTGGGGATATGTGGTCAGGGAGAGGCATGTGTTGCCCTCTATCCTAGTGCTGGTACAAGCAGGTGTATACCAAACGTATGTTTTAACTGCACACACACACACACACACACACACACACACACACACACACACACACACACACAAACACACACAAACACACACACATACACAAACACACACACACACACAGGGAGCCTCACATACCTTCCTTGGATGCCGACTCCTCCATTCTGCCTCCAAACTGTGGGGGCCACTGTGGAGGAGTTGGGGGTTGTGAGCTTGGTGCCTGATCCTCGTGTGTATGTTTGTGCGGGTTCTTTCACAGGCCGCTCCTTCTCCATGAAGCCTGTTATTGAAGTGGCACGTGTGCACATGCGTGTGTGTGTATTTGTGAGTGTGTGAGTCAAGCAAGGAGCAATGTCGGCACCCGTTTTTTATTGTGGACGAGAGCACAAATAAGCAGGGGGGCATACTGAGAGCAGAGGAGGGGTGTGAGGTTTGTAGGGTTTGTCTGTTGCAGGGTGTGTGTGTCCCTGTGCGTGTGTGTATGTGTGTGTGTGCGTGTGTGCGTGTGTGTGTGTATGTGTGTGTGTGTGTGTGTGGATATAGGAGAGGTGCGTGTTTCTCTTTCTCTTCTTTGCTTGCTGGAGACAAAACTGTGTGTGTGTGTGTGTGAGCGCGTGCACCTGGCCAAGCATGTCACGTGGGGGAGCATGTTGCTTAGGGTTTATGTGCCCTGTTTTCCTATGAATAGATTTTGAACAGCAATGTATGAATACTGCAGAAAGGTCATACCCCAAAGCATGGGTAGGCCTTTTGGTGTCCTCTCCTTATGCATGGTAAACCAGGGTTTAGGGGTGGGTTGTGGTGCCGCTCTCTATCTTTTTACGCATAACGTATGCTTTAACTATGGGTTGTGGCATCGCTTCCTCCCCTGCTTCTCTGCTCTTGTTTTCAGGTAGATTGAATTTAACACTTATAAAACTTCCCCCCTTCTTCCATCTAATTCTTTTTTTTTGACCCCCCCTTAAAAGGTGCCAAGAGCAGTTGTTAAGCGCGTTTTTGTATGAACATGCTGTTTTCAACAGGCATGAATTTAGCGCATAGAGCTCCGGTCACTTCTTAGTGTGCTTGTGTGCTATCCGTGTCGACCTGCTGTTTCTCGTCCAAATGAACAGCATTTGCAAGCTACCTTGAAAACTTGCTTTTGTAGCGACGTAAGTGGGGAAGTACCTGCATGACTTATTTCTTATCAAGGGCCCGCTTTCGGCTCAGCAAGTGTGGGGCGGATTTGGGTCGATTGTTGAGTGTTCTGGTGTTAGAATTAATAAACTATTACTTAGTCTTAATGCTGAAGGCATTCCTGGGGCACGTAATTAAGAGCAGGCAATACTGCTTCTTGATTCGTATATCGTTCCTTGTCTACCAAATTTGTGTTTTTCATAATTTGGATCATCTTTTGCGCGTGTTGTTGTAATTTCAAATCACTGACTTGTCTCCAGCTTGCAGATTTTTCTTACATGCGATCGACATCTTAATTGCTGTTCGAAAAGAAATTGAAGCTCAAATTCAGTGCTCAGAAAGAGGGTTTACAAGGAGGGGTAACCGGTAAGGGGTTACAAGGGGTAACAAGGATGGCCTACAGCCCGAGTCTCTGGCTGATGGCAATTGGCTGGTGAAACAAAATCAACCAGTGTCGAAAACTGAAACTAAATCTGACACAAACTTGAGGAGTCTGTATGAGTCTTGATTCAGGAATGCATTGATCTCAAAATCAGTGATACTGTGATGACAAGTAAAGAAAGGAATAAATTCAGAGCTTGAAGGAGCAAATACACGCAGAGTCTTAAACATTCTTTCAAAAAGCTCTCTTTCAAAAGGGGTAACCGGCAGCCACAGATGTCAATCGTTACAACGGGGTGTGATTTAGATTTATATGGGGGACCTTCAGCCAGACTGTTCGGCTGGTCGGCCTGTGACTGGTCCTTGCAAGTCAACAATAAATCCATGAGGAAAGGTGAGGTTACATTGCTATTTATGCATCTGGGGGGCATCTGAGCGGAAGCTTGGAAAAAGCCTGTAACCAAACCAAAAAGGCGCTAAATAAAATCAAGGGGAAAGGGCTGGGCACTCAGCCACAAAAGAGGCCACACCCATATATTTCTGGCTGGTTTAAAAAAGTCATCGAGTTGGGCTATTTTTATACTGAGTTGGGAAGACCAGCTGGCGGTGCTGTGTGCGAAGGCAGACAAGATGTTCCTGCGGATAGTCCAGCAAACTGTGTTCCTCATCCTGAACAGAGTACTCTAGCCAGTCACATTTGTCACACGCCCTGCCACTCACATTTGTCACACGCCCTGAGCTCAGAAGGCCTTCTGTTCCTGTCATGACGCATTCTTTGGACCAAAAAGTTACGGCAAGAAAGGTGAAGGCAAGAAAGTGCACTGCTGAGATCGTTGTAAATATCCAAGCGAATGAAGGCAGAGAGGAAACACAGGCTTGCGATTTCCTGTTCTTCTGTCATCCCATCAGCCAGGGACGATCCCCAAAGGTACACCAAAACGTGTGTGATAAGTCCTCATGAATCTGCTGGAATGGCGGTGAGTCTCATGTGATGTCAAATTGTCAAGTTCTCTCCAGCCCCCAATAGTATGTTCGCGCAGAGTGAGCACAGACTATTTTATTTTGTTAGACTTACAAGATCGTATGGCATACAAAAGTTGTTGAGACGCAGGGAAATCTTGGAGCGCACGCAGAACTTGATAAGTCCATGTATCACTTCTGCCTGTTTGCAAGAAGAAGGTCAGCCCGCACAACGTTCTCAAGAAGAGGATTGTTTGAAGAGAATTTTATTGTTCCAGAATCGTATGATGCATCCGAACTAATAGAAAAAAATGGGCATCTGACCTGTTTTGCAGAGCACGCAGTGAGTATTAGTACCTTTCTTAGCATCCAGGACTATTTTCAGGAAGCCGAGATGAAGGACGTGTGTAGGGGTGGTTTTTGAGGAATCATGTGTCAGAGAAAAAGTGGCACATACTTGACAGCCGTACAGACCAGCTGTCAAAGCGAAGACCTAAAAAAGCAAGAATTATGGCATGTTTTCTGTGTTTGACTGAAGACCTTTTCCTTGTAAACCTTGTAAACTCTGGCTATGGCTATGGCAGACCTGAAGTTGTCTGCCATCTTCTCAGCAGCTGTGTGCATGCTTCCATCACGAGCAAGAGTGATACCAAGGTATTTGAATTGAGTGGCAAGTTCCAGAGGTGTGCCGTGATACATGAAGGTGGGAATCGCAGAAGTATTCTTGCTGCCTGAAGAAGACCATGACTTATGCTTTGTCAGTGTTCAGCTTAAGCCTTTTGGAACGTGTGTAGACATGTAATATGTTTAGCTGGATCAATTAGAGGCTTTCAGCCGTGTTTGAAGTGAGAGGCTTTCAGCCGTGTGTTTTCTGTCAGGCCCTTGCTGAGGACCGTGTAACAACCCCCACCAAAAAAAAAAAATGTTTGAAGTGAGAGCAATGTCAGGTCCGTGGTGTGCTGCTGCTTGGGTGTGTCAAGGCATAGGTGAGAGTGAAAGGGGGGCAGGCTGGGGTAAATTGAGAGGAAGGAAGGAGAGAAGGGCCTCTGAGGTGGTCATGGCACTTTGGCATGTCTACTGCGGGGTTGGTGATCTGGACCTCTTGTTTGTGCAAATGTCAGGTGCACAATGAGTGGGCAGGCTTGCGAGCGAGCGAGGGTTTCTGTTCCAGCAGGGCAAGCCTCCCAGGTTGGTCCCTTTAATTCATGCTCTTCCCACACACACAATTTATTGCGCACATTGTAAAACAGGCGGTGCCCTGACGATTTTGTGGCCTCGCGCTCACGTAGAATACCACTTTCAACAGGCACATGGGCGAGGCACATCAGCATAATCACAGTGAGGGATCTGAACTGAATCCAGGGCAGTGCCAGCGTCTCTCTGCTCTGTCAAGAATCTGTCAATGTCATTGTTATAAAGGGAGTACAGAAAAGGGACTCAGAGGGCAGCCCTGTTTCAAGCCTCTGTTGGGAGCAACCTTTTCAAAAGTTTTATTGCCATCAATAATAAAGAAACAGGCATCCTGTGCTGTCGTAAGCAGCAAAAAAATCCAGAGAAAAGCAATGTACACCTTCATTTGCACCTACAAAATAACCCTAGAAAGAGAAAAAAAGCACAAATTTGTTTACATTGCAGTACTGAATAAAACCAATGGAATCAGATATTGCAGATGTTACAAATTAAGCCATTAGTCAAAAATTGCGGCTGCTAGGCTGCGTATGTAATCAATATGAGGAGTGTTTGTTGTGGCGCACAGATTTGTAGCAACGGCAAAAAAAAACCTTAGAAAGGGAAAAAATAGGTACAACGTTGTTTGTGACATTGCAGCACTGAATAAAACCAGTAAAATCAATCAAGCATCTGCCAGGACCAGCCGACCGCATACAATCAAAGAGGGGGAATCATCTTGTTTTGGGCACATGAAAAACATGTCACACTGAGGATACCAAGAATGAGGAAGGCAAATATAATTATATAAATTCATGTGTGAGGAGCAGCACATGCACAACGAGAGGGTCTGGAACACGCTGCGGGCCCTGCTGCTAGATGAGCTTTGAACCAGCACTTGCCTGGCTAATGGCTAAGACTGTTATAAATCAGCACAAGATCGAACTTGAAATCAGCACAAGTGGAAGTAGATTAGCACTTCCCGTTGTTTGTCGTCAACCTCTTAAACAGAAAAGCACAATCAGAACCAATGATTTGTTTGATGCAGCGTATTTGACTTTTTACATCTGCCTTTGACTCTTGAATTTGCTGGTGGCGGTTGGCGGTGGTGCTTAAGTGCTCCCATTCTCCCTCAGCTGCCCCCTGCCATTCCTAAAAACGCATCCCCCTTCATTACTAGTCTGTTGCTTTTTTGTCTCGCGGAGATGGGATCAACCAGTACGGCATTCAGCTACCTTTGGAGGTAAACCTATTTATGTCTGAGAAGCGGGGTGGAAAAAGCCACTTTGGTGTTATCCTAGTTTGAGCTGTATTGCACACATAATATAGTGCCTGCAACCGTTGCACAACACCTTGGCTGCAAGGGCGCCAAATGCAACTGGGCAGCAAGATATAGGCACACCAGCCATGTGTCAATGAGTCCAGTTGTCTCTTTAACTGATACTGTAAACTGTAGTCTCTTCAATAATACGCCTCCCATATCACAGGCACAGGGCGTGGGCTCGGGAACTTAAGTAGCTGCATGCTCTCCTGTTTACAATTGCCATTTATGTGCCCCACGCTTTCTTTGATCTGCTGGGTGTGCCTCCAAGTACTTACTGTAGGAGGAAACTGAACGCAAATGAAACAGACCCGACCTGTCACCGCGTAGCTAGCTTCGCTGGACAGTGTTTGCTCCGCAGGATATTCTCATGCATGTTAATTAGTGTATGTCCTTATAAATTTGGCTGGATTGAAAACTTTAATTTTTGGTCGTGTGTGAGTGCATCACACTCCTTACATGATTTGCAACAAAGTGCACATGGGCCAGTGCTCTTGTTCTGTGCGCCAGTGTCTGAGCGCATGACAGCATCCGGGAGTAGCCAGGAACTGGAAGCAAGCGGTCAACCTTTAAAAGAAGCAAGCGGTCACCCTTTTTGTTCAACTTCTACAGCAATCCCGAAAGAAGGAATGCTAGGAGCATTTGGGAGCAAGACATTTTGAAGCCTAAGGCTTTTGCAGGAAGCTTACTTAGTTGGGTTGCAATACAAAATCACAGCCTAAGCATCCACAACAGCAGCATAGATGTTATACCCAAACTTTCCCCTGCCCTGGTCCTATAAACAGAATGTGCACACACCTTTTGCGCGACACTATTATTGTAAAGGGAGAATGCAAGACAGGACTTTTGGAGCCACCAAGCAAGCTGCCAGAGCGAGGGGAGCTGAAGATAAGACGCATACAGGCCTACCATTGTGAAGGGACAAAGAAGCTAGATTAGCGTAAGTTGTAAATCTACGGCCTTTTCAATTATGGCGTTCTTGAGCGCATTATGGGACAGCAGTCCACAGTAAACTGCTTCATGCAGGATGCCCGGTAGACCGCTGTCGTCAGGTATCGACCTGCAAGCGGTTAACCTGGCATCCGCTGCAAAGAAGCTAGCCGGAGTGAGGTCAAGCTCGCCTTCTGTCAGCTCTGCTGCTGCTGCCATCACGATGAGGCGCACAAGGCTTGCATTGTTGGCTCCACCCCAAATGGCTTTCCGGGCCTCATGCAGGTCATGCTGGGTGCACACCCTGCGTGCGAGAGGAGAGCACGAGCAAGTCCCAGAGTCTGGGAAACCGTCGACCAGCGCTTTCTGAGGCCGCCTGCCAGCACATGAATGCGCCATCAGAACATGGCCCCCAGGCTGGTTTTAAAATCGCATTGTCCATTTTTTGACAAGTTTTTTTAATAAAAAAAATAGAGCCGCTGTGCTCGTTGCAGTGGCTCTCTCAATTTTTGTCGGGTCTGGCGACCTGTGTTGGTATGCATGGTTATCAGGAGACCAGCCTCGCCGTCTCCTCTTCACGTGGCCCTCGC
>Ga0307968_1000283_pt1:0-22500 | contig 34127 bp, 33 predicted proteins | sample OrgLakmetagen650_FD_201834 | JGI IMG/M metagenome (GOLD analysis project Ga0307968, IMG submission 201834) | Saline water microbial communities from Organic Lake, Antarctica - #650 | ecosystem: Environmental > Aquatic > Non-marine Saline and Alkaline > Saline | place: Antarctica: Organic...
TTGGAGACATTTTGGGCTTCACAGGGCTGCTTGCTGTGTAGCATCTCTGGCAGTCGTCGGGCAGCCACATCAAACAGGTGCTGCACAGCCTGGCTGTCCTTGCACAGAATGCCTGAAGCACTGATGCCATAGATCAGCATGCTCCATTGCATGCATGCTCGGTCAGCTGGCTGGTCCATGGTCCCTCCCTCTACTGCACGAGCAGCCATGGCATCCATAAGCTGGCGCATCTGGCTGCTCCTCACTCGGCTGTCAACATCCACTATTTTGGACAACGACCATGCTGTTAGGCTCAACTCCTTGGCAATGAACTGCTGGACAGGTGCTGCTGCTGCTGCTGTTTCTTCTCCAAGCAGCCGCGTCACAAGCATGCTGCCTGCCTGCACGATGCCCTCACGCTCTTGAGGGGAGTACCGCTTGCGGTCCCTCTTGTCTTGCTCGATGCACTTGGCTAAGGTATAGAGTGCACGCTGAGCCTTCAGGGGAGTGTTGGCACAGGCAGCAGCTTGCAGGCAGGCCTCAAGGGGTAAAGGTCCAGAGTTGTTGACACGGCTACCTAATGGCAAAGATAAAAATGACGGGGAAGAAAAGGGTCTGGCATTGCCGTGGGGAACGTTGCTGCTTGGAAATGCACCAACTAAGTCATTGAAAGAAGGGATACCATGCAATAGCAGTTGGAGCAATTGAGTAATACCAAAGACAGATAAAGGCCGTGCAGACCGCTTCCTCAATACATACCTCATAAGTGTATGATGTCCCCATGGGTAGCACACCCTAACTATAATTATCCCATTCTGCCTATTCAATAAACCCCATTGCCTCCCTCATGCAATCCAAACATACGTTCATAGATATAATTTAGTTCTTAAAGCAAGGACATTGGCAGGGTGGGGCAATGCGGGTTTATCGGGCTTGTTGAGTTGTACGGTACGGTACAATTATGGTTTATACGGTCCAGATAGTACTTGCTAAAAAACGGCATACTACCGTAATTGTCACACTGTATTTTACCGTAATTACGGTACGGTGCAGCACTGCCTGTGCAAAAATGACCTCAGAAAGGCCTCCCCACCTCAAAACCTTCCATACTAGTTCCCCAGTGTGCTCCTCCCATGTACTGATGCCACACATTGCTCCCTGAACGACCCTGAGACTGGGTTGGGACTGCATCAGCTTTGGGGGAGGTCCCAGTGGAGGGTTGCATGGAAACTAAAGATCAGCCGCTGCACTCCATTTCTTCCTTTTAAGTCGTATTATTCATAAATAATTTGACAAAGAAAAAACTACTTCTGTGTGAAGTTCAGGCCTGTGCACTTACGCTGTAATGTTGTATCTTGGACCGTAATTACGGTACCGACCGTAACTACCCCGTACAGTACGGTCCAAATTATGGTCGGCCAAAATTACGGTTTCAGACTGTACAAGACGGTGCCCACCGTAGAGTACAATTTTGATCGTTATTTGGCCGTTTGGCTACAATTTCAGGCCAAGAAAACTCTTTTTGAAACAATTGTTTAACACAAATCAACACCATGAATCAAATACTGCGTCCAATTTTGAGTGTTTATGCAAGCCACTGCTGGGCCCTTCCCTTGAGCTGATGCAGCCCCAACCCAGCCTCAGGGTCGTTCAGGGAAGCATTGTGTATTGTGTGGCGTCAGCACATGGGAGGAGCACACTGGGGAGCAAAATTGGGAGGTTTTGGGGTGGAGAGGCCTTTCGGAGGCCATTTTTGCATCGGCAGTGCCAGCTTGGCACCGTACTGTACACCGTACAGTGAAGTGCCGTAAATACAGTAAATTACGGTCCAACAAAATCGTAATTACGCCGTAATTTACAAAATTACGATACGTACAGTACAAAGCTTACCGTACCGTACACCGTACAGTGCACAGGCCTGGTGAAATTAGTGGCTTTTAAGGCCATTGTACAATCAGACTATACGAGTACGGCGGCACCGTAATGTACCGTCGGACACTGTCTAATCAAACAGACCGTACTTGCACCGTACTGCATGGCGTATTACGGTACGGTACCGTAATTAGGGTCACAAAGGGTGAAGTACATATCTCAACAAGCCTGTGTTTTATGCCCTTTTGCACCCATTTCGTCACTTTGTAGGACCTGGCAGAGAAAATCCTACGACTAGATTTGCTCCAATCCACCTGTGCTCCAGCACATAAGCTTCTGTCGTGTCATGCTTTGTTATGCTGTGTCAAAATGGTGCTGGAGGCTGGACGGTTTATGCTGGGGGAGGGGGCGATCCCACGCATCCACGGCCTGACTGCGCCAAGTGCGGAAGGTATCTCCAAGCTTGCAGCCTGTTGCTGCTCGTGCAATGTTTGCTGGTCACACCCTTGTTATTACTACAATCTCAATCCATTGCAACCTTCTCCGTCAAAAACGACCGATGAACGCGAGAGAATGATCGTGCATAGTATTTGGCACAGAACAGCCCGCGTCAAAAACGACCGATGAACGGGAGAGATGATTCTGCACAGTATTTGGCACAGAACAGCCCGTGTTTGAGCGTACCAGCCGTGAGGCCTTCGTCCCTGCTCTGTCGCCCTAGATAGCATGCCATGGAACCTGACCAAGAGTAACAAATAATAAACTCATGCAATACATAACAAACTGCTTAGACAGCGTCAGACAGCTCTGAATTTTACACTCATCACGTTCGACGTACTGGGCGTCCGTCCGGATTTCACGAGTATATCGCTTTGGATGCGGCCGTTCCCATGCCAAATGGCCCATATAGTGCCAATAGGATTTCCTTCCAGCGTAAAGCCCCTCTACCTGACCTGAATGCAACATACCTACTCGCTTTCATTTCTTTGCCAATGAGCTTTGCTAAAAGCACTTCAACAACCGAGGGCCGTGTGGGGCGTGGTGCCTATTTGCACCCACATTGGCAGGGAAATTGTGCAGTCCTACATTTGCAGCAAACATCACCTACTCCAGGATGCAGTCAAAATACATCTTACAACTTTACAACATTTTGCTGCTATTTCGAATTTGGAGCAGGGGTACTGGGGAAACCTTCGAAAGGGAGGCACTCACACAAAAGGCACAGTGGGAAATGACAGGAAATTCGTCGCTCCATACATGCTGCAAGCTTCAGCCCTTTTCAAACCATACCCAGAGTTGTAGTATGGATTATCCAGGCCTCTGAAGACCGATTAAAGTTGGAGGGTGTAGAATGGTGCAGTGTGAGAGCAGTGATGTCTGTTGTTGACCCCAAACATTCCCAAATTCCAGATTGCGAGCCACCTACTGGGTCTTTCTGCCTGCTTCTTTGCAGACATGTAAAAATTTTCAGCTATCAAATACAACTATCAGGTCCTGAAATGATCATCCCTATCAGCCCGTCCATGCATGTACAGCACAGTGACTGAACTCCCCACCTCCAGCCTACCTCTGTCCCCTCCCAGCCTATGTCGCTTGCTGGTTGGCTGTGCATCACTCCCTCTGTCCCATCTGCCACTCGCCGATTGAATGCTAGCTCTGTTGTGGGGAGGGCGCGTAACTGAGAACGGGGAACAGAGGGTGTAGTTAGGATATTATTAGTGATGTGAGCACTGTTCCTTAATACAGGTCAAAGGCAAATGCACACACACATGCACACAAACACACACACACGCACGTGCACAAACACAGACACAGACACAGACACACACTCTTTTACAATAAGAAATAAATAATGATTGGAGTATGTGTTTGAAACAGACACCGGTTGGACGACACAAACAGGAACCATTCATCTCTTCCATTTCTGGTAGTCCTAATGCTCATTCATAAACCTTCCTGCATAAACCCATTACTCCATGTATGTGGCACAATAAGGAGAAGCAGATACACACACTTGCGTCGAGGCATTGTCAAACGTGCATGCCATACTGAGAACTCCCTCTTAGGAACTCACCAGCCTGCTGCTCCTGCCCCTCCTCTTGCAACCGCTTCCTGCCATCTCTGTCACTGGCCTGAATTTGGCTACTCCGACTCCTTGTCTGAATAGAGTCCCCCTGAGGCTGTGAACCTGTTGGGATTGTTCAGGCACTCTGTGTAAATACCTAAATACCTTTGGTGGTGTAGATAAGAACGTGCACATCACCCCTTTCATGTGCGTGTTGCAGTGTGCACACCAAGGATGCGCAAGAAGATACACACCCAATTGTTTCTCTGTAAATATAGCAAGGCATGCTCACCCTGCGCACCCTCTGCCTTCCTGCGTGGTGTGCGATTGCTGCTGGGCTGCTGCACACCCCCAGGTCCGATGTCCCTGCTGATGTTGTTGCGCTGAGGGTCAGAGGATGCGGATACTGATGGTGGGTGGGCATGGCAGGTTGACCGTACACGCGAGGGGAGGGGAAGGAAGGACGGGGATGGAGCGAGGGAGGGGGAAACGAGCAGTGAGCGGTAGTGCACACAGGGCTTGCGTGCATGGGAGTGATGGCGGAAATGGAATGTGCTGCTGGTATAGGTTGGGGATGGGGCATAGAGGGAGGTGGTGATGGTGGGAGCAGGAGTGCGGATTTGTGCTACCCCGTGCTTGTGTGCACAAAGATGAAGGGAATTTTGAAGCAACATGGCTTAAATAAAATTTAATAACCATTGTATTTTGCTCTGATGCAGGGACTAGGTAAATGGCATGCACACGCACATGCGCACACACACATGCAAACACATGCACACACACACGCACACGCACACACACACACACGCACACACACATGAACACACACACATGAACACACACATGAACACACACACACACACACACTCATGCACACGTACACACACACGCACACACATGCACACACACACATGCACACACACACATTCATGCACACGTACACACACACACACACACACACACACACACGCACACACATGCACACACACACATGCACACACACACACACACACACACACACACACACACACAACAAAAAGAAGATAAAACACTACTCGGGCATAATAGACCGCTCCTCACATTAATTAAGGAAAAGCCACTTTGGTACCGGGCACCGTATAACTCTTCCACCAGGTCAATGGGGGTCGGGAGGGTTGCAGGCTTGACCTGAAACCGTCTCCTCATGAGAGTTGATCACATTGCTGGAAAGGGCACGTCTGGTATGGACAAGTTTGGCAGCATAGTTGACAGATGAACATGAAGCTCGGAAGCAAGTTTCTTAACTCTCTGAGAATCAAGACCCAGCTCCTTAAACCGATCCAGCGTGTGATTGTTGTAGAAGGTGCCACCCACTCCCAAAAGGATGGTGTGGAGGATAACGGAGGCTCCCTGGGGGATGGATCAAAGGCCTTTGTATTGTTCCTGCGCGGCGCTCAGCTGGAATTGCGGTCGAGTGTCCTCATAGTAGTTGATCTCGATGAGGTGGACGTCACGTTGGATAATACTGAGATATTTGGTTCGGTGCTGTCTGGAGAAGGTGGATTTGCTAGTGGCGGTGCTGCTGAGGTGCTCCCGGTCTCCCTCAGTTGCCCCCTGCCACTCCTAAGAACTCACCCCACTTCATTGCAAGTCTGTTGTTTTTTTGTTTTCGCGTAGATTGGCGCAACCAGTACAGCATCCTGAAGGCTGAAGGTAAACCTATTTTGTCTGAGAAGCGGGGTGGAAAGAGCCACTTTAGTATAATTCTAGTTTCAGCTGTATCGAATCTGAAGATTTTGCATAGCCAACCGTTCGCTGCTCCTATATCCATGCAGACATTACAGGATTCTGTAGTGGAGCCTGTCTTGCTGATAGCTTTGAAGATCATGCTGCATGCTACGTTGTGTCTCTCAGTGATCATATTCCTTATTTGCGTGTGTTGGCATCCAGAAAGGATATGCAGGGCACTGTCTAGTTGAGGGCAGAGGGGGCAAGTTCGGCTAATCGTGCGCTTACACTATATATGCCACCGTATATACCGCATGATTTTGGTTGCACAGGATTCCTGTTCTTGGCTTATGAATGCTGCACTTGGTTTCAACAGGGACATATGACACTGTTAGATAGGTAAGCGTTGCTAGCGGCTCAAGTGGTAGTGCCATTTTTGATAAGGGTTTGGTAGTATTCACGACAGTTTGCTACAATATTGGCTGATAGCATTCATGGTAGTTTGTTATATTGCAATTTTCTACTTTGTGGAGGGGGTGCATGTGTGCTGGGTGTCATGGTAATTGGATAGGCACCAAGGCCTTGAGGTAGGTGACTGGGCTGTGTTTAATTGATTTAGAATTTTATTTTCTTCGAATTATTTTGGTAGATGTTATAGAAGGGATTTCCCTCGAGGCCAGATGTTTTGATGGAGGCATCCGCAACGTCAAAGTAGATTGTGATTGATTTTTAGCAAGAGCGTCAGCATATTCATTGCCTAAATTACCTGCGTAGGATTTGACTTGGTAGAATGAATGAGTGATGGTGACTGGTGGAATGCTTTGCAATGGAATGGAGGGCATCTTCATGGAAGTGGTGGCGGTGGAGGTTTGAGTGGCTGCAAGAGCTGTTTTTTATTTTTGGTGCATTGAGGTTAGGCTATCTGTGGCTATATGGGAGTAGCCATGAATGATTGCGGTTGCAATAGCTGCTAGCTCTGCACAAGAGATAGGAAGAAAAAAATAACTATGCAGGAAGTGAAAACTACCCGTATTGAGTCAGTAAAAGAAGGCCACTTTGGTACCGCGTGTATGTGTATGCTTGTGTGTGTGTGTGTGTGTGTCCATACAACTCCTTTACAGTAGACAAAACGTGAGATGGAATTGGTTGTACCTACTCCTCCTGGGTTCACATAATGGGATACATTATAAATCATTTGGCTTGTATGTTTGGAGGTAGCAATATCTTTGTGTGTGATGAGGCCTAGGAGTTCTGATGCAAGGTTCATGGGGGGTGAGTAAATGTTGTCATGTAGGTTATTGTATTTTGCCATTTCAAAAGCCCTTAATAGAATGTCGAGAGGCTCAGGGGTGCGTCTGCATGCCTCTGCATTCTTTGTCTACGTAGTAGGTGCAAGCTACTGTGGCAGTGTACACATTTGGGAGTATAGCAGGGTTGTCTGAGGATATCGGTATCGCTTCCTTAGTGCTTCATCAGATCAACCTCAGTGATCCAGTACTCGCAGCGCCCAGTGGCTTCAATGTCTGCTTGAGGGTTGGTGGGCCGGATGTCAAAAGGAACATGAGATTGATATTTACAAAGGCATGTGCACATTAAATATAACATTAATGGCAACTAGGCACTTACTGGTACCTAGTAGTTTAGCACAACAGTAAATTATCCAGTCATCACAAATATGTCCCCGCCTAATGCTTTGAGCAACTTCCATCAGGTTTGCCAAAGTTAAAGCCTTCTATAATCCTCAAGCCCTGTTTTTATTATCATTCAGATGGCAGGGCAACAAACGGGGAATTTAATAGCAGGGCTTGAATTCAAAGAAACAGAAAAAGAACACAGATAGTGTAAACTCAGCAAGCTTGCAAGATTACTTGCCAAACCAAATGAACCGTTTTGTTCAGCCACATTTAGTCCCTTTTGGGTGCACTCTGCGTGCCATTGGACACGCCGAAACAACACAGTAGCTATTTGCTAAAACCACCTCTCTACCCCCCTCCCTCCTGCGCTACATGTCCTACTAGGACGCAAGTGCCGTTCAAGCCCACAAACCTTACCTTTTTCCTCCACGATGCATACCTTCCTCTCTCTGTTTACAGCAGTCGCCTTCTCTGACAGCAGTCGCTTTCCCTTCTCTTTTAACTACTCTAGTTGTCTGTCATAAATTGACCCCATCCTTCCTCGTGCCCCATCATGTACTTACGCTTCAAGCACTGCTTGGACCTACGAGTTCATCAATCAATCTCCCTCGATCTGATTTGACCTTCCTCATCCTCTCTTCCTTCATGCCCTAATATGTACTTGCGCTTCAAGGACTCCTTGGCGCTGCGAGGCAGTGGCGCCTGGCTGATGCCTGTTGTCTGGCGGTGCTGATGTTGATGCTGATGCTGGTGCTGGTGCTCCTGTTGTTGCTGCTGTTGTTGTTGGCCCTGCCCTTGGTCATGCCCTTGCGGTCCCCTATGAACGGGACCCTTTCCAGGTCCGCGTGCCTGCAAGGAGGTGACGTACGTTGCCACCAGTTTTTGTAAGCATCATCAACTTTAAGCAGTGTCACACCCAAAAAACATCCCCGATGAGCGGCTGCCCTTCAGGTACTCGTGCTTGCAGCAACAAGCTTAACACATCCCAGCAGCTGACAAAGTTAAGGCATACCTGTGCTCGCAGCAACAAGCTTAACACATCCCAGCAGCTGAGGGTTCTAAGTGCTGGCGGTAACCTCCAGGCTGGGATGGTACGCAGCAGTGTGCATCCACTAGGCTGGTGTAGAAAAAACGTGTTTGGGGAGGACTGGGGAGGACCCTAGAAGCACACGTGCCCACACACACGCACAGACGCACACACACGCACACACACACACACGCACACGCACGCACAGGCACACACGCACACACAACCAGGAAACACACGCTCACACACCTGACGGGGGATGGGTACATAGTCCAAGGACGGGCTCTTCACAACGTGCTGCGGCTGCTGCTGCTGTCCGAGCTGTGCCTGCCTTGCCTGCTGCGTCTGCTGCTCAAGTGCATGAGCTTTCGCAGCATCGCCTTGACCGCTATCGGACGCACGCCCGTGCAAACTTCCTGCTGCAGCTGCTGCTGCTTCTGTGTCTGCCTCTGTGGAAAGTGAACTCAAGTCAAAGGGAGGCGGGGAAAGCACTGGAAAGGGGAGGGACATGGAAGCACGCAGTCGTGTTGCCAGCATTTTTTCTTTGTGGGAGCCACCTGGATCGGAGGTGCTGGCGCTTTCTGGGACGGCGTTTTTGTCAGTTGGGTGTGCCTGGCCTGATGGAAGTGGGGTGGGATCAAGTGGGGTGGGGTTGCGGGAGGTCTGAGTTTTGCTGAGGAGACCTGCAAGAGGGATCCAGAGAGTAAAAAAACATGTGTGTCTGTGTGAGTGTGTGCGTGTGTGTGCGTGTGTGTGAGCGAGTGTATATGCGTGTGTGATAATGGTTCTTGCTGGCACACATCCTCCTAGCCCATGGAAGCCAAAGCGACCTTGAGAGGGACGGAAAACAGTTTTGGGCAGTGAAAAGGATAGGAGACAGACACGTGCAGGCGGTGAAAACAACTCCTCACATCAAATAAGGCTACCAAGCAACTTTACCATTCAGCGAAATCTCAAGCATAGAAACTCTCTCAAAGTGTTTTCAGATTTGGAGCACGCCTGTTCACCCTTCCATCTGGTATACAGCGACTCTGCAGCTGCTTGGAGCAGTGGCTCTGTTTTTGTTTTGTGCAAAGAGTGGTTATCACCGCTTGCAGTATTTTCTTTTTTTATTCTGGAAAAATAACGGAAATAATAATTACATGACACACACGTGCATGCACACGCACATGCATATACCCACGCCCACACCCACATCCACACCTTCACCCACACCCACATCCATACCTGCACTCACCCCCACCCCCACCCCCACCCCCACCCCCACCTGCCAAAGAGCCGCGGCTCTTCTTGGCTCTGCCTGCATGGGCAGTGTGTGACGGTGCTCCTGTTGGCACTGCATGGGCAGTGTGTGACGGTGCTCCTGTTGGCACTGCATGGGCAGTGTGTGACGGTGCTCCTGTTGGCACAGGCGCTTGCACTGACTCCTGTACTTGTGGCACGGGCAAATGCGATGCTTGCATCTGTTGTCCACTTGACGCCGCTTGACCTGGCACCACAGCTGCTTGCACCGACTCATGCGCTTGTGGTGTGTACGATTGTGCGTGTGGTGCTGCTCCTGCTGCTGCCGCTGCTGTAGGTGCTGCTTCTCCCGGTTGTGTCTGGGATGGTGCCCCCCCTGCTACTACTGGTGCTGGTGCCCCTGCTCCTGCTGCTGGTGCCACTGCTACTACTGGTGCCCCTGCTACTACTGGTGCTGGATGCGTTGGTTGTTGTGCTGGCGGCGCTGGTGCCAAAGGAGATTGCTGTGTCTCGCTGACCACCCCAGCCTCCAGTTTCTGCCTCTTTTGTGCTTTACCTGGAAATAGCACCACAGAAACGGGTGATGTTCGATGTCGTACGCAAGGTGTGCAGTACGCAAGGTGTGTGGTACAGGGTACGGTACACAAGGTGTGCGGTACGCAAGGTGTGCGGTACGCAAGGTGTGCAGTACGCAAGGTGTGCGGTACGCAAGGTGTGTGGTACGCAAGGTGTGCGGTACGCAAGGTGTGCGGTACGCAAGGTGTGTGGTACGCAAGGTGTGTGGTACGCAAGGTGTCAGTACGCAAGGTGTGCAGTACGCAAGGTGTGCAGTACGCAAGGTGTGTGGTACAGGGTACGGTACACAAGGTGTGCGGTACACAAGGTGTGCGGTACACAAGGTGTGCGGTACGCAAGGTGTGCAGTACGCAAGGTGTGCGGTACGCAAGGTGTGTGGTACGCAAGGTGTGCGGTACGCAAGGTGTGCGGTACGCAAGGTGTGCGGTACGCAAGGTGTGCGGTACGCAAGGTGTGCGGTACAGGGTGAGAGATTAGTGCTTGGTGACAGTAAAAGCGCGCATTACTGATGCAGGGAACAGCCTTATGCACAGGTAACAGTCTTATGCGTAGGTAGCAGTCTTATGCGTTAGGTAACAGTTTTATGCGTAGGTAACAGTCTTATGCGTAGGTAACAGTTTTATGCGTAGGTATGCGTAGGTATGCGTAAGTAGCAGTCATATGCGTAGGTAGCAGTCTTATGCGTAGGTAGCAGTCTTATGCGTAGGTAACAGTATTATGCGTAGGTAACAGTTTTATGCGTAGGTAACAGTCTTATGCGTAGGTAACAGTCTTATGCGTAGGTAACAGTCTCATGCGTAGGTAACAGTTTTATGCGTAGGTAACAGTATTATGCTGCGCTTGACCTGGCCTGTCCAACAAAGAGGAAGAAAAATGCACACCTGTTCAGTCACATGCATGAAGGAATGGTTGTACAAAGCATTCCATGCAAGTGGGCATGTACATACACACACGCACAAAACACACACACGCACATAACACACGCTAAGCATGAAAAGCAGCCATGAACTAAATATAGTCGGTATGCTTGCACAAGACAACACACACACATACACGCAAAATGCACTAACACAGAACACATATACACGAAATATAAACACATACACATAAAATGCACTAACACAGAACACGCTCAAACAAAAAAGCACTAACACAGAACACCCACACCCAAACCTGCGCCACCAAACATGGCCCCCCTGCTGCCGGCTTTGCTCTTGACGGGCGGCACTGCTTTGCTCTTAATTGGAGGCACCGCTTTTGGCGCAAGCTCTGCACCCCCCAAAGACCCTACTCCTGCCGCTCTCGCTGCAGTTGCTGCACGTGAGTCGCCATGTAAGGCATTCTGCAGCCCTTCCTCTGCTGCTGCTGCCGCCGCTGACCCCCTCTCAGGTGCAGGAATTTGCAGGTGCTGCTGTGCCGCTGGCGCGCTCGCTGCCTGCTTCCCAGCTGTCGGCTCCTTGACAGCTGTCACTGTTGCTGCTGCAGCGCCAGCTGTCAGCTGCGTGGCTGTTGACTCTTCGGCTGGGGTTAAAGCTGAGGCCCCTGCACTCTGCTGCACAGCTGTTGCGTCATTGACAGCTTGTGATGTCCCTGTCTGTCGTGCAGCTGTCAGCTCCTTGGCAGCTGTCGCGGCGGCAGCGGCGGCCTTGCAGGATGAGATGCAGGCAGCAAGGTCATGGGCACGACTCTTCACGACCTCTGAGGCGCTCCGTCCCAGCAAGCGGAGCAAGTCCTTGGCTGCGCCTGTGTGTATGTGTGTTTGTGTGTGTCTGTGTCTGTGTGTTGTGTGTGTGTGTGTGTGTGTCTGTGTCTGTGTGTGTGTGTGTGTGTGCACGCGCATCGGTGTTTGAGTGTTTGCGTATAAGTTTTGACTTTCCATACAGGTGTTCAGGCATGATGAACATCATAACCAGCTGGTTACAGGTCAGCACGAGCCAGTTCGGTAGCCAATTGGGCATCAGATGGGGAGCCAGATGGGGAGCCAGCTGGTTACAGGTCAGCACGTAGCCAGGGCTGCCAAGGTCACTCCAACTGCCGTGCAGACCTACATTTTGAACGAACCATCTCCTCCAGTTTCCCTACCAGGCATGTGCTGCGCCACTGTGATGAGCTGGGCACGGGGCAGCACGTAGCCAGTGCTCTCATCAAGCTCGCGGCAGACACCATCCCTCCACAATGCAGTGGCGTGAAGGACGCTCCGCTGTACGGAGGTGAGCGACAGCTCCCACCTGCGTGTGTGCGTGTGATGCGTGTACATGTGTGTGTGCGTGTGTGTGCATGCGTGTGTGTGTTCACTGTCAGGAGGTGAGCGACAGCTCCCACCTGCGTGTGTGCGTGTGTTGCGTGTACATGTGTGTGTGCATGCGTGTGTGCGTGCATGTGTGCATGCGTGTATGTATGTGTGTGTGTTGCACATACAAGTGTATGTATACGTGTGTGCATGCTTGCGTGCATGCGTGCATGCACGCATGTATTGTGTGTGAGTGTGTGTGTGTGCGCGTATGTGGCTTTAAACTCACTTTTGAACCATGTCTTCACACATCTGCTGGCTGGGCGGAGGGCTCTTCTCATACAGAGCCAGGCACAACCTATGAGAACGTTCAAGCACAGTGGCCAGCGCGAGGCCGCCGCCCCCTTCCCTTTGGCACAGCTGCTGTGGCTGTGCGTCCACTTGCAGGGATGGAGGGACCTACGCAATGGCAAGAGTGTAGCATTGTCAGGTGAATGAGGTGGTCGTGGTAAATGACCGACAGATCTGCGTGAAGATGTGTGCTGTGAGCTGTACTTAAGGACATAAAATTTCAAACCATGACCCCACTCGACCACAGTGGCTGGTGCAAGGCCAGCCTGTTCCCTTGCACAGCTCTTGCGGCTGCACCTTGTTTTGCAAAGACGGAGGAGCTTAGAGCTCTGGTTTGCAAGGAAGGGTGCGAGAGGGGGTTGTTTGACTGGTTTGGACGGAGCTGTTGTTTGACCCAAAGCTTTGGACGGTGTGCATACGTTTCTTGAGCACCTTATGAGCGTAGTGCACGAGCGGGAATTTCTTTGGTTATGTGCACGCTTGCGCTTCAGCATGTAGCATAGCAGGTGATTAAAATAAGGTCCTTTCTCTAAAACACTATTCATATTATCATACACAGTACGCCCTGTCAGTTGTGACAACACAAGTAGTTCCCTGCATCCCCTCCCCCCTTCCCCCCCCCCCTCGGTCTAGAGGGTATAAGGAATTTCACTCTTAAGCTGAAGCCCTGAAGCCATAACGTAACAGACCAAGCCACGTAAGGTCACCCATTTGCTTACCCCAAAGGCCCCGAAAAGTCAAGAACATTACAACATTACCCATTTGCTTACCCCACAGGCCCGAAGAGCTCAAGACAACCTGGTACAGATTTGCACCTCCCGTACTTTTCGGAAATTCCTCTATTTGAACCTATTACACACACACGCTTTTGGAATCTGGTAAGCGTCCTGGATGACGCGGACGCGCTGAAAGCAAACTCTGAGCTCTGAGCTATGGAGGCGCAAGACACACCTGGACATTCATCTGCACCTAACTCTGAGCCCTGAGTTATGGATACGCAAGACTCACCTGGTCTTTCATCTGCGCCAACTCCTGCTTCATTCGATCGTAGCAGTACAGCAAGTAGTGGGTGTCTCCTCGTGCGTAGTGCAGCATTTCAAGGGACAGTGGCCTGGCACGCCAGTCGGCCAGCTACGTGTGTGTATGTGTTTTTGTGCGTGTGCGTGTGTGTATGTTTGCGTGTGTGTGTGCGCGCACATGTGCGCTCAAGCATGCCGGTGTATCTGTGTGTCAGATAATTGTGTGTGTGTGTATGTGTATGTGTGTGTAGCTGTAGGTTAATGGAGCAAGGAAGGCACGTTGTTAGATTGACATTGACAGTCACAAGGGAAAAGGTCCTTGTTTGTTATCATTGACATCTCAAAAGCACATCGGAGAACAACACAGATGTTTTGTGGGCCACATGAGGGATACGCACCACATATTTGAAAAAGGATGTCTGCTTTGACATCAAAATGTGCGTTTTTAGATTTGCAAAACTGATGCATGACATTACGATATACATGCACAAGGACGAACAGCATGTACCTGGAAGCGCTTATCCGCTTTAACGTCGCAAAAATGCTCCAGCGGGAATGCCAGGCCGTTGGAGGGGTAGGACAGAACGCGTGAGGCCTAGCAATTGAAGTGCAAATTGAGATGAAAGGGGTAGGACAAAACGCGTGAGGCCTGGCGATAGGAGTGTGAGTTGAAATTAAGGGGTAGGACAAAATGCAGGAGGCCTAGCAATTGTGATGAACGTTGAGGATAGAGCAGGTAAACGGAGGCCTTCTTATCGATTGGTGTGTACAATGAGGATATGCAGGTGAACGCAAGGAAGCAAGAGATGAGAAATCGAGGATAGAACAGGTAAACGGAGGCCTTCTTATCGATTGGTGTGTACAATGAGGATATGCAGGTAAACGCAAGGAAGCAAGAGATGAGAAATCGAGGATAGAGCAGGTAAACGAAGGCCTTCTTATTGATTGGTGTGTACAATGAGGATATGCAGGTAAACGCAAGGAAGCAAGAGATGAGAAATCGAGGATAAAGCAGGTAAACGGAGGCCTTCTTATCGATTGGTGTGTACAATGAGGATATGCAGGTGAACGCAAGGAAGCAAGAGATGAGAAATCGAGGATGGAGGAGGTAAATACAAGAAATAAGGGATGAGAAGTCAAAAACAGGAAGTGTGAAGTGGAGGGGTGGACGGAGGGAGGGAGTGAAACAAGGCGTGAGATAAATGCTTGGAGAAACAAGACAAGGGCAAGCCAGGCGTGGATTGCAGGACAAGAGGGTTGAAAAATGATAATACAACGGAAGAGAAAAAAATAGGAGGTGGCCTGTGAAAGGCGAAAGTAACAGCGCGTATGTCACAAGATGAGCCACAGAAAATGGGACAAGAAATCCAGCCGTGATAAAACGGCAAGTGCTGGAGCTTGTATGGATTAAACAAGAAGACCTTGATCATCAACGTTTTTGTTCATCAAAGTTTGAAAGTGTATGAGAGGTCTACGGTATAGACATTTTCAGGCACCTGCCCTGCGTCAAAGAATGAGTCGACCGGTGTGAGACTTTAGGGTACGTTTCAGTGTCTTTTACTAAACCCTAGCCCTAGCCCAATGTGAGGTTTGGACACTGGCTTATGCCAAGGAACGCATTGACAAAAAGAATTTGATTGGATTCTTGGCCGAGTTTTAGAAAGGTTCTACTGAGGGAGAATTTCACACACACATACACACATACTCACACACACACGCACATACACACACACTTCTGGCCTGTGTCAAACATGTTGACCAGGTACAGATGGAAATCACGTTGGGGCCATAGTTCCTGGAAAAGGTTAAACAAGTTTTACGGCGAAAGGTTTTTGCACACACACACACACATACACACATACACACACACACGCACACACGCACACACACGCACACACACACCTGGCCTGTGTCAAACATGTTGACCAGGTACAGATGGAAATCACGTTGGAGCCACTGCACGTCGTGGTCTGCACCGTGTAACACCTGGGGCGTGGGTGTGGGTGTGGGTGTGGGTGTGGGTGTGGGTGTGGGTGTGGGTGTGGGTGTGGGTGCGTGTGTGTGTGTCTGTGGGTGCGTGTGCAAGTGCGTGTGTGTGTATGTGTGTGTGTGCACGCATAGTAAGTGAGTCAGAGGTCATAAGCGTCAGTGAGCCTAGGCTCCATCGTGCACCCTCTCCTCACAATCATCTTCTCACGTCCATTTCCTATCCGCTATTCTCTTCTCACAATAACTTCTCGCAGCATTTCACATTCAAGTAGGTTGGCCATACTTGTGCAATGCTGTTCATAAGGCACCTGTTTATGCTCACCTAGGTTGGCCATAGCTGTGCATATGCTGTTCATAAGGTACCCTCTTTTCTCACAGCAGATTCGTGTTTACGTCGATTTGCCATGAGCGTGCGTATGCTGTTCATGGACGTGTGATCTGGCAGAGGGAAACCGCAGAGGAAACAGTCATTTGTGGTCCAACCTCTCCTACAAACATTCGACAGTTTTCCAAATGGCCCACCTTCACAATATCAGGGTTTGCAAAGATACCGATGAGGGCAGGCCCCAGGTGTTGCCTCAAAGCCAGCGTGTCTACAATGTAGTCCTTGGTACGAGAAGACAGCTGCATGAGGCACGTGAAGCCCTGGAAGGACCTGTGTGGATACATGTGTGTGAACGTGTGTGTTTCTGTGTGTGTGTGCATACGTGTGTGTGTGTGTGTGTGAATGTGTGTGTGCATACATGTTTGTGAGTGTGTGTGTTTCTGTGTGCGTGCATACATGTGTGGAATGTGTGTTTTAAAATTTCGAACTATTGCGATGTCCGGAAAACTTGATTTTTTTGGTCTGACTTATAGCGAGGGGCATAAATAATTATTTATTTATACGCAAAACTGCACAATACGGTAATATATTCTATGATAGCGTTGGGAGCTCTCTGGAAGGGCGTTTTTGGGGCGGAAATCACCTAAACAGGCCAAAATTCGGCAAATTTTGCAATCGTATAATACGGCCTGATTTGTTCAATACAGCATAACACGCGTTAAATACGATACGGCGTCTTACACAAATACGTCGTATGACACATCCTTGCAGTTAAGGGAGGCTAAGGTTGATTGATTTCCCTAAATTTGTTTCCAGAGTTGGTGCTCCAAACAAGGTGCCCCACACCCTGCAGCTTTGCCGCTTTATTTTCATATTTAGAATGGTGCTGTATGACTTTTACGCGTCAGACTGACCACCTGTTAGGACATGTAAGCACGCACCTGTAGTGGTGGTGCCCTAAATCCACAGCATAGCGCCCCACACCCTGCAGCTTTGCCGCCTTACTAGTATACTTGGAATATTCTGTATGGCTTTTTCGCGTTAGACTGACCAACTGTTAGTGGGACAAAGCAGCACACACCTGTAGTGGTGGTGCTCTAAATCCACAGCAAGGTGTCCCACACCCTGCAGCTCTTCCACCATGTCTGTAAGAGCCTCTGGAGAGTCCACCCAAGCCAGTGGCGTGTCCTCTAGGGGCCTACACGTGTGTGTGTGCGTGTGTGTGTGTTTGTGTGTGTGTGTGTGTGTGTGTGTGTCTGTGTGTGTGCGCGCACGTGCATGCGTCTGTGTGTGTATTTGCATGGGTGTATGTGTGTGTGATTGCCTGGGCTGCAAGCTGCGCACGTCCACGATCTGGTGCGATCAATGCATCAATGACATCACTGCTGCTGTGTGTCCTGATAGTGATCTAACCAGGGCAGCTCTTTGCTGTAACAAAATAGAAGTACCACTGACATTGCCAAGGGCATTTTTCTTTTTGGTGCTGCTCAACAAGACCTGCCAAATTTCTAGGGTTGGCCAAAAATGTATAAGCTGACGCACATTTGTGATGTGATCCCTGCCAAAAATACTGTATATGCACCATGCCTTTATGGTTCTGGCCAAACCTGAGAACATGACCCCTTGCTTTGCAACACCATTTGCAGACAAGATGCACGGAAATTGATTACGCAAAGTGGATCGATCACCAAAAATGAGGCAAAGTCAAGAGGCTGCAGGCTACCAGCTGAGCGGCTCACATTGGGGGTGTGATCTGTGAATCTTGTAGGTGGCTTGGGGCGCAGTTCAGGCTCTGCAGCACCGATGCGTACGGATGTAGACTAGGATCTGCAGGACATGCAACGTGAGACGTGAGTGTGGGTTGTATGTCTCAACGTGCGTGTGTTTGCGTGTGTGTGTGTGTGCGTGTGCGTGTGTGTTTGTAATGCATGCTTCCATGTGTGCGCATGTACTTGGGTGTATGAGCTCTAAACATAAATAGCGATTCATGAAATAACAGGCATTGCTCTAGCAATGAGGAACTGTGTGTACATGAGCGTGTATGTATGTATAAATTTATGTATGATGATAAAATTCGCACAAGTATTGCAGCGATGTGCAGTCACTGCATGCAAGAAGACAAACAATACTGCTCACATACACACATGTACACACACATGCACACACACACATACACACACAAACACATGCTCACACACAGACACGCGCACACACACACCACATACCAGATGAGGCAAGGTTGACAGGCAGGTGAGGAGCACGATGCTGGAAAGGAGCCTCGCTGTTGTCCACTGGGAGCTCAAAACATTCCTGCAAGGTCACACATTAATGACGTTATTATTGTGATGGAATTCAATGTCGTGACGAGCAAATCATGCCTGTCAGCATCTTTACATGTGGCACACACAACAAAAATTGGCTCAGCTACACATGACCGACACTGTGTATGTGCGTGTGTGTATGTGTGTGTACGTGTGTGTGTGCGTGTGTGTATGTGTGTGCGTGTGTGTGCACTTGAAGCCAAACCTGAGCCTTTGATCCACGCACAGTTGAACAAACATGACAATTTTCCTTCCCAGTTCCATACTATAATACGGGATGACGCCGGGCTTTCTTTGTTTGCTGTTTGTGGGTCAGCTTGTGCGTGGCCTGTGACACCTTCTCTGTTATTAGCTCCTTGTCACAGATTTCAAGCCGAGCAGTGTCCTGTCAGCTCCTAGTCACAGAGTTCGAGCCAAGCAGTGTCCTGTTAGCTCCTAGTCACAGAGTCCTATTAGCTCACAGAGTTCAAGCCAAGCAGTGTGTATAGTTGGCCTTTTAGAGTGCCTGTGCCTACATCTGCCCAACAAGCGCGCCGTTGGTCTAGGGACTAGGGTTCGGGTTAGTGATAGGCCCTCGGCTAGAAGCACTGATGCACACACCTGCCCAACAAGCGTGCCTTTGGTCTAGGATCAGCGACAGGGACCTTGCCCAGGAGCACCTATGCATACACATGCCCACCAAGCTCACTGTTGGTGCTGTTGGTCTAGTATTAGCGTCAGGCCCATACACAGGAGCACCAAGTATACATCTGCCCACCAAGCTCACCGTTGGTGCTGTTGGTCTAGGATTAGCGACAGGGCCCTTACACAGGAGCACCTATGCATACACATGCCCACTAAGCTCACCGTTGGTGCTGTAGGTCTAGTATTAGTGGCAGGGCTCTCGTCTAAAAGAGCTAAAACCTACACCTGCCCACCAAGCGTGCCGCTAGTATAAGCTGGTATAAGCTGGCCAGGACCATGTATGTGCGATTTGCAGCTTTGCAGCCTGCCTATCTCCATTTTAATTGACGATCAATGTACCTACCGATACACTCATGCAAGATGCCGTTACTCTCATGCTTATCTTTGGTTTTATTGGCAATCAAGTATTATATACACCTAAGCAAAATAAAGTCATGCAACACACACACACAACACACGCGCGTATACAACACCCACCTGCGGCCTGCCATTCCCGGCTCGCATGTTCCGGATCAGCCCCTTGGGTGCTCCCCCTATACTGGATACAGGGCCTGCAAGAAAAAACAAAAAAAACTTCCTGGTACTGAATGTCAAATGGTTCTGCTCGACTATACTGGACACAGGGCCTGCAAGGAATATAAGAAAAAAGCAGGCCAGTATGGCGTGGCAGTGCATGTTTTGACGCCCACCTTGCGCCCCCTTGAACCGGAACTGTATGCACACTGTATGTAAGGCGTGCACCAGCAGCGTTTGCTTTTATACAGCCTCTGTTAAAGTCACGCAGCATCCTCAGGTGGCTTTTTTACTTGCTGCGTTGTGTGCTTTCTTACAGCGCTTGCTGTTGTCACGCAGCACCCTCAGGTGCCTTACGCTTGCTGCATTGTGTGCTTTCATACAGCGCTTTTTTACTTGCTAAATTGTGTGCTTTCATACAGCGCTTCTGTACTTGCTGCATTGTGTGCTTTCATACAGCGCTTTTTTACTTGCTGATTTGTGTGCTTTCATACAGCGCTTCTGTACTTGCTGCATTGTGTGCTTTTAAACAGCGCTTCTGTACTTGCTGCATCGTACGCATTTTGTTGTGCTGCCACATTCAGCTTCCAGCAGACCCTAAGAGATTTTCCAGATGCTGCATCTGAGTTAACCCTGAACCCATAAGAACCTAAATTACTTGAACTGATTAGAAACTAATCCATTAGAAACCTTAATATTTCATAAAAACCTAAAAAATAGAGTGGGCTTTTATTGGGCCTACGCTGAACAGTGGGAGCTTATTTAATGCTGCACAGTGGATTGCCAACATATTGCCAATATAGTGCCAACATAGTGCTAATATAATGCCAATATAATGCCAATATAATGCTGCACAGTGGATTGCCAAGCTGTACACTTGGTGCCGGGGAGCAGGGAGGAGTCTAAACATCACAGGGCTAAAGGATCCCCCCACCAGACAGAGAGAAAGGCCCCAGATCACGCGTGCATATGTACCGCTTGTGTCACAATCAAAACCCTGCGCAACTGCAAGACGGCTTGGAATTCTGCATGCATGAAGGTGACGTCTGAAGTCCTAGTACTGGTACTGAGCACACGTGCGCGCACACACACACACACAAACACACACATACCTTCTTGGTAAACACATATGCACGCATACATTAGGGTTGGCCAGAACCATACATATAAGGTATTTTTGGCAGGGAAATCACCATATATACGGTCATATACGGTGTATATATACAGTATTTTTGGCAGGGAAATCATCAAATATACGGTCATATACGGGGTATATATACGGTTCTGGCCAACCCTAGCATGCATACACTCAAATACACACACGCACGCTCACATGCGCGCACACACACACACAGACACACCCCTCCATGCGTACCAAGCTGGGATGGTAGAACTTGAGTGGATATGGGAGCATGTTGAAACCCAGTAACTCCCTCTTCTTGGTCCAGGGCTTGCTGCCGCACCCACAACCTATGCCTGCACTCATGCCAAACAAATGGTGTCAACGTGCGCACGTCACAGTCATAATAAATAAAAGCGGAGCCAGCAACACAGAGCCAGCAACGCACACAGCGAAGAGTGATGAAGTGTAATTTAGATGCGCGTCGGTAACTAGCTCGGTGATGAAGCGTAATTCAGATGCGCATTGATAACTAGCACGTGAAGCATCGGTAACTAGCTCGTGAAGTTTTGTTTGACTAATTGCTCTAACTTTTGGCTCATCCCTTCCTTCTGGCTTCCCCTGAACCTCAAAACAAGGCTCTCTCTCCAGTCGTGTTTCTGCGCTTCATCCCTCTCAAAACAAGACTGTCTCTCTCTCCAGTCTTAAATCTGTGCTTTGCCCCTTTCATAACAACTGTCTCTGTCCAGTCTTGATTCCATGTCTCTGTCCAGTCTTGAATCCATGCCTCATCTCTCTCACATGCTATGTCCCTGCTGCTGGATCAAGCCCTTTCATTTTTCTTTTTTCCTATTGGGTTCTTTCAGACAAATTTGCGAGCAACCACGTGCTGATCGTCCTTCTTTAGAGTGCCGCTCAATTTGCACATCCCACGATGCAAGCAAGGTAGAGCCAAAGTGGAAAACTTCAAGCACAGACGTCCAAACGCATTGGTCGTTTTAAAGCCAGCCACTGCCGTTGTCTTCTGCTCCAATTTACGACAGCGGCAACCTTGGCCCTGCTACTTCCTGTCTTGCACGCCACAGTCATTTGGGACTTGTTGAGCATGATGAGTGGCTCCCTTCCCTAACTGACACCAAAAGCGGTTTTGCTGCCTGCACGCGCATTCTTTGCGCGAACCCCATCAATGCAAGACAACCTGTTTGCCTGACAACCTGGACAGGTTAGTCACCATGTGTCTGTCCTCTGTCCTCTACCCAATTTCTCCATTTCTAAGATGTACAAGGGGCTGTCCTCTGACTGACTAAATCATTACTTGTAACACTCTGAACACCCAAGGGTCAGAACACTTAAGGTGTGGGCTAAAACTGCACAGGGCCCCACCTGTCAATGGCAGCATCCACGCCCTCCAAGCAATCGTCTATTGCGCACCCAAACCACTCACGGACCTGGAATAAAAAGCGAGGGTGGCTCAGGCTCGTTGTGTGCAAGTGGTGCAGGCATACGCATGTGTGCGTGTATGTGTGTGTGCTTGTTTGTGCATGTGCGTATGCATGAGCTTTTATGTGTACGTGTGTGTATATGTGTGTGTGTCAGTGTGCAAGTGTGTGAGAGCTTGTATGTGTGTGTGTGTGTGTGCGTGCGTGCGTGCACATGGGAGCGTGTATGTGTTGTGTGTTGAGTGCTGAGTGTGTGCATGTGCACTAGAGCATGGTTGCACATATTACATCGGTGGGGGCAGTACCCTTACCTCACTTGCATCCTCCCAGTCCACCGCTGCTGTGGCTTTGGAGGCCTTGGGCGCAACTGCAGCCTGCACAAGCATCAGCACCCTGTTTATTGCGGT
>Ga0307968_1000283_pt1:25000-34127 | contig 34127 bp, 33 predicted proteins | sample OrgLakmetagen650_FD_201834 | JGI IMG/M metagenome (GOLD analysis project Ga0307968, IMG submission 201834) | Saline water microbial communities from Organic Lake, Antarctica - #650 | ecosystem: Environmental > Aquatic > Non-marine Saline and Alkaline > Saline | place: Antarctica...
ATTGATTTCCTTATTTTTTTCTATGGTGGAGGAAAGTTGCGGTACTTGGTACCAAAGTCGTTGCTATTCTCCTCAGGTATGTGGAAAGTGGTTATTCACTGCCCGCGTAGTTTTTCTGTCTTCTTTTCTTATAATTAGAACACGTAATAATTGTCAAGGAGTGAGAACGTTGTTGAATTCTGCTGCTGCCGCCCCCTACAGATTTTAAAGGTGAAGATCCCTCCAGATCAGAAAGCTGTCAGCTGATAAAAGTAGGTTGTGCATAAAGGGTTGCTCCTTAGGGTTGTGAGTAGGATAGATGAGAAGTGCCATGGTGTGTAATTGTCAAGCATCTGAGAGGAATGTAGGCAGCTGTGAAGAGGGGACTGTGAAAGGCAAATGAGACGTGCAGGCATCCGGGAAAAGATGAATGACGGTTCATTCATGTTTTTAGCCCACCCCCACAAAAAGCGCTCCGCACACACCACAAAATGGCAGCTGTCCTATGGATATTAATGTTTGTGAATTGTGACACCTCTACTTCACAGCAACGCGGGATGTTTCAACATGACCAGCGCAGCCATTTAATTTTTTTTTCCATCGCAGCGACTCACTCATGGTCCTAAGAAGATTACATCATCCTGAGAAGATCACAGCAACTCACTCATATTCCTGAGAAATTTGCAACGACTCACTCATGGTCCTGAGAAGATCTGGATCGTTTGCTTGGTACGACTTGATCTCAGCTTCAAGCCTCTGAATCTGGTCTTTGAAATCGTCCAGCTGCTCCAAGCCGTCCCGGTGCTCATCCTGTAGCGCATGCAATGCACACGTGGGCGCACATTTTCTAATGGCAGGTGAGGTGGCCTTCATCCTGTAGCGCATGTAGTGCACACGTGGGCGTGCATTTCTAATGGCAGGTGAGGTGCCTTCATCCTGTAGCCCATGCAACGCACACGTGGGCGTGCATTTCTAATGGCAGGGTGAGGTGGCCTTCATCCTGTTGCGCATGTAATGCATTGTCTCAGTGCATTTTGTACCTGCTCCACATTTTCAGGTATTGCTGCGCACCTAACGACCCACAAAGAGGCTTGTGCACAACATGTTGCTTGTTTCCCTTACATCATATATCTTTATTTGCTCCACAGTGTCAGATTTTGCTGCACACCTAACAAACCGCGAAAAGGCCTGTGCCACATGTAAGCAAAATAAGTCTTGCTGAGGGGTCTCACACACACACACACCCACACCCACACCCACACCCACACCCACCCACCCACCCACCCACACATACACACACAAATGTTGCACAGTATCACAGACTTCGAGTATTTGCAGTTTGAAGCAGGCTTGTGCAGAAAAGAGAGTGGAATACTGTTTCATTTGCCTCCTGCTCTTAGTCAAATTTGATTGGAATTAATATGGGCCTCCTACGTGTAATCCAATCTACTCCAGCGGTCTGTTCTTGCCCAGCAAACCGCAAGCAACCCAAACCTTTTGTGAGCCAAAGTGTCACAGCCAGTCTACTCTTAAGCGACTTGAATTCTTGTCATGTAAACTGCAAGCACTCCATTCTTTCTATCACTTACAGTCTGCTCTTTGCCACCTCTTTCTTGCTTGGTGGCTTGCAGCACGCTGGCTTCTCGTTCTTCCAACTTCTGCAAATTTGCTTTAAGCTTGTCTTCCTCGGTTTGCAACTGTGAAAACACCAAAAATACAGTGAAAGAGTGAAAGTGTCTTCCCCTTACAAATATCAATGTCCCTACTTTGTAGCTGCATGCTTTGTAGCTGCACTTGTTGAGTGCACAAGCACATACACACACTCACAGACACATACAGACACACAAATACACAGACACATACATACAGCAGGAAAAGAAAAAGAAAAACGTAAACGCAGATGGTGAATACCGCTCCCCATATAAACAAAGGAAGAGGAAGCACTTGGGTAAAAAGCAGGCGACTGGAGAGGGCGCCAGCACGCAGCTTGCTCCCCTTTATGGAGTACACAACTAGAAAAAAGCAGCCATTGCTCTCTGCCAACATTACTGTGGCATGCCTGTCACAGGCCCCCCAAAAAGTTACAGCGAGCGGTGATCAAACCACAAGCAATGGTCATGGACAGTAGGAAACCCACGCTATAAGGCGGTTCACCCTGCGAGCATGAAGAGTCTGGCCTGACCACGGACCACTAGGGTTTCAGGGTAGCTAACCAATCTAAACACCTCAATGATTGGTTCTCTCCTAGCAAACAAACAACCTGGTCATACACCCTGGGATCAAGCAAACAAACTAACACGCGCTGCACCTTTACGTGTGAGCTCATCCAGTTTTCACATGCTAGGATGTGCGGACTTCAGATGCACCTTGCGCAAAACCATACCTTCTTTAGCCTCAAACCAGGAGGGTGTAGGAAGCATGAGTTTCGGACGGCATACTTCCCCATAAAGAATAGATATTCGGAATCCTGTTGTCGAGAGCTATTGATTGGTATATGGCTGTCCCCATAAACGGCCCACCCCTTAGCAAGCCAAACAGTCCCAATAAGCCAATTTTGGTTCTATCTCCCCTTTCCCTTGAGGGTGTGAAATGGGGCCGAAAAAGCTCCAGCTAAAACTGCTTGCATGTAGAACTGCAAAATAGGTTGCCAAAATCCGACAAGGCCACCGATTGGCCACATTTCAATTATATTCTTTGTTTTAGTCCGCAACTCTGAGAGCAAAAACCAGGCTGAAAGCAGCTGCTGAAAACGAAGTGGGTATGGAGCTACCCCTGTGTCCCTTGTGTGAGTGCCTGCCACTCGCCGGCATTCCCAATAACCCTGCCCCAAATTCGACATACAGCATTTTCATATAACATTTATAATTTATAATGCTTACATCCTGATGCACAGGTCGATCGGGGCAACTTCAGAAATGCACCTTTTCCCTTTTCCCTGCCAAAGTGGGTGCAAATTACGCACCGGGCCCCACAGAACCCCCCAGAATGCCAAATTTTCAGCAAATGTCAATTTTTAAAATATCGTGCCTTGCATTCGGATGAGGTATAGGGGGCTTCGAATTGGGTGGAGAGCTAAGTGAGATTGGTTGGGGGGGTTGTTCATGGGGACAGCCATATATATGGGTCGAATTGGGGAGGGGCAGGGGGGGGGTCCCCCGGTGGGCTTTAAGTTTTGGGAAGGGGGGCTCCAGTTTTTTTCTGGGCCACTCCCAGGGAATTTGATACACATTGTCGGAACTTTCAGCTCAAGCCCAGTCGATTGGCACCCTTTTTGAGTTTTGAGTAAATTGGGTAAAAGGGGGGGTCAGTGGACATGTCCATAAGTCAGAGGCACACGCGCTTTGGTACAGGCCGCTGGGTGAGTTAGGCCAATGGAGTAGCAATACAATCCAAACTTTCAGGATTATGCCAGCATGAGATAGTCAGTGGAATTATAAAGAAATGGAAGCAATGTGGGGCTGTGCAAGCCAATTGTGGATGCCTGGTATGTGTGCATGGGCATCCGTATCTCAATTATTGCCCCATAACTCTGCAACAATTCAGTTTCATGTCTTAGTGAGTATGCAGGTTGGATGTAGAATTTGAAAAGGAGCAGACTGGTACCCTTGTCTTGGTTGGGGCACTAGGTGGAGGTCTGAGGGTGGTCCTCCAAGGGGGTCCACCCCAAAAAATGGACATGCCTTCCACACACAAAAAAACTCCTGCTCACACATTACATATTACGCCTATTTGGCACGCTGATTGAAATTTGATTGAGCCTCTTATGCCGCCTGCGTGGTACACTGCCTATGGAAAGGGGCCACGCTGGCAATATCTACCTTGGCAGACGCCTCGCTGGGAAAGCTCCTGCGTAAAGTGAACACAAAGGAACACACAGGATCACCCTAAACTTCTGAGTGCTACATTTAGCTGCACACTTAGCAAACATTTACCAGCTCCCTCTATCCGCAAAATATCTACGCAGTAAGGAAAGTACAGACCATAACTTGCAAGGAAACAAATCTATGTTCATGCTTGAAACTCACCAGAAGTAGTTGGAAATGCCTATCTTCTCCTGGCGAACTAAGTTGTCATCCACCAGACTCTGGAAAAAGCAAACAAAAAGATGGCCATGCAAGACACATAGTGTGCAAACCTAACATTCATATGCTTACTACAAGGCTGTGCAACATCGTGGTACTTGTTTGAATGCTAGCTATAGCTTCAAATGCTTGCTGTGTGTATGTGTGTGTGTGTGTTTGTAAGTGCATGTGTGTGTATGTGTATGTGTGTGTGTGTGCGTGTGCATGTACGCGTCAGTGTTTGTGTACATGTATGTGTTTATAAAATGTGCCAACTTTTCAGGTGAATGCAAGCATGCAAGCTCGTACCTGTAAAATCTCCTTGATCAGCATTGAGTTAATCCCTTTTTTACTCCCAATCTTCTCGATGTCCTTCAAAACAAACACATCTGCAGCGTAAAACAGATGCTATGCATTTTTCCTGTCTGTATTTGTGTATGAGCATGTCAGTAGGCATGTGTGTGTGTGTGTGTGTGTGTGTGTGTGTGTGTGTGTGTGTGTGTGTGTGTGTTGTGTGTGTGTGCGTGTGTGTGTAAGTGTGTGTGTGTGTGTGTATATGTGTGTAAGTGTGTGTGTGAGTGTGTATGTCCGTGTGTGTATATGTGTGTGTGCGTGTGTGCGCACATTTGCGTGCCCTTCACACCTGAAGACTCATGGAATATCTCCAGGAGAGCATTTCGCTTGTCCTCTGCTGTCAGCCGTGGCTTTTTAGACATTTTATATGATGGAAAATCTCATAAATAATATTACTGGTATGACAGATGGCAACAGACATGAAAACGACGACTTCAAATTCATAACAAATTAAGATGAAATACGGCTTTGTCTTATTACTAATCTCATCGCTATACGCGTAAGAAAACTATAGTTTTTAAAATGGTGCTATGGTCCTGTTAGTTCTCTCTCTAACTCCGCAAAGGTTGCCAAGGACTGCTGCACCGATCCTAACTCGTTGTGCACAGCCACATAGCGTTGAGCGACCTGTGTGGGCAGACATTGGCGCGCATGTGTGAAACTGAAAGCAAATAATATTGCCGGGAAATGAGCGGTGTACTTTATTGCCAAACATCACAATCACAACTAACAGGCTTCACGTCTGTGATGTTCAGACTGCCCACCTTCTCAAACGGGGCTCCCAAAGCTGCGTAAGACTGCAGGCTCTGATTGACTTCCTTAAGAGCTGAACTCACAGCAGATCGCCTTGAGGAGAGGTAGTCTCTCACCTGACAAGGATATGAAAGAAATGTAACACTTACTTCAACAACGAGTCGCTTAGCAAGGGGTGGTCACTCTCTCAAGCCTAGGCAAGAGGGAAATTGGCATCAGATTAAAATATAAATGAAGCAATAAGTGTGTTGAAACTAATACCCATGGGTTTTTATTTCTTGTTGAAGGTGCAATCCAGTTGAAGGTCAAAGGATTTCCTTGTTCTTCTAGTCCTCCAACATTCACACAAAGAAATGCACCGTGAAGGCATGCGTCCCTGGCTAACTGTTTCTCCTCGGCTCTTTCACTGGTCGCAATGAGGATGGAATTCAGCAGGTTCTTAGACATCTGTTATTGAAGCGGCTCCCTTTATGAAGTAGTATGAGGTACACTTCCACTGCCAGGGCACTTACTTTTAGTGGGATGTTGGTATGTGTTCTAAATAAGACATGTTTGGCTGCAGTGGTCAAAGCCGTTGATCAGTTGTTTTCAATATTCATAGCATCGCGACATCAAAAAGGCGGGGGATTTAGCTCTGCATCCAGAAAGCGCGGACATACCTAGCTAACATACCTTTGATAAGGCAGCGAGCGAATCTTGTGTATATACGGAGGAGTCTATTTGCAGCTCAACAACCTGTGCATGCATCGTTGCAAGTAGTACGCAAGTCTCAACAGTCTCAACTAGTGGAACACGCATGCGTCACACATTATGCTAACGCTTTTTTGCACCAGCATAAGCATGCCACGCCAGAGATCAAATGAACCAATAGGAATGACAGAAAGTGCTGATCGGTTGTACGCACGCACATGGGCAAGAGACAGCAACAGAACCACAAGGAGCTATAAATTAATCAGTTGTGCACAACATTGAGCACGCATGCACGTACGCAAGGTACAGCAACAGTGCTATAGACGGTTTGACCTCCTTGCCATGGATTGAAAAGGCCTCAAATACAGCTATGTTGCTTTCTCTTGTACGCGTGCGTGCATGCCCAGAACCTGCCTTCAACTTGCAGCAAAGTATGTAAGCAAAACTAGTGTGGGTGCCTTGCTATTTACTAGATACGAAGACTGAAAAGGCTCAAAGTACCTAAGTGAGAAGCCACACAAGTGTTGCGTACCTGAAGCTTGTGGCACAGAGAACGGCAGTGCTCCGTTGCCAACTGGACTCTGAACTGCGGTGCAAGGAAAGGATGCACATACAGAGTTTGCTGAATAAAAACTTCTTGGTTGCCAACTGTAAAACCAGCATTGCCAAATCTAATTGAAGACGAACCACATTTTTGTTAACATCTCAGGTAATAAGTATTCCTTGATTTGCGCAATACACATGGATTCTGTCCAACCCTCCCTTATATGCTCTGGCATGAAGTCTATCTCAATTAATTAATTGTGAGGGGTCTTCCCTTCATGCATTAATTTCTTTACAGGTTCAGACACACTCAATTCTTAGTGTAATTTATTGAAAGCCATCATGCACTAACAACGATGATGATAGAGGGTCAGGGGGAAGCAACAACACCAAAGCGGAAAGCACAAACAGTTAGGCAAAGGTGAGCAGGTAGGCACATTTGCACTGCACACCAAACATTCAGCTGATGAGGCGCATGGCTTCTTTAACAACACAATGCTTCCTTAGCAGCATGTGGTGCGCGGGATGTAGTGCGGCTCGTGCTTTGTACCAGAAACATCCAATCTTATGTTGCGATGCCCGGCTTGTCTTTCTAAGTGGTATGGCTTTGGCACTTCCTGCTTCTCCATCACACATTTCTATTACGGGTTCCTTGGGGACAGACACTGGGGACCAGTATGCACACAGCAGCACACCCTGCCTGCCTCTCCTCCACTGACCTGGTCCACCGCTTGCTGCTTCTCCACTGCCTGCTCCTAACACAAGTTCCAAACCAGCATGCACACAGCAGCACACCCTGCCTGCCTCCCCTCCACTGACCTGGTCCACCGCTTGCTGCTTCTCCACTGCCTGCTCCTAACACAAGTTTCAAACCAGCATGCACACAGCAGCACACTCTGCCTGCCTCCCCTCCACTCCTGACCTGGTCCAACGCTTGCTGCTTCTCCAGTATGTGCCGCTGGGCAAACTGTTGCAGCTCATCACTAAGTTGGGACAGGAGATCAAGCATTTGCACAGCTAGACTCAGTTGCCTGTATGCGTGTACGTATGTGTTGTGTTGTGTGTGTTGTGTGTTGGAATTGTGTGTGTGTATGTGTGTGTGTGTATGTGTGTGTGTGTGTGTGTGTGTGTGTGTGTGTGTGGGAGTGTGTGTGTGTGTGTGTGTGCAAAGGTGTTGTGAGTGTGCCTGTATGCTTATGTGCACTTTCTGTGTCCGCTGCATTAATTGCGCCTCAAATACCTGGCTAATGCCGCGTGTGTGGCTGACTTGTGCATGTCCAGCTTCTTACGCCGCTCAGGCACAACAGCCAAAAGGGAATTCATCTCTTGGGGTTGCACAGCCACTTTTGGTGAACTAATTGCTTGAGATTCTGTGGGTGCTGATGTACAAAGAGCTGCTGCAAGGCACGCAACCTGTGTGAATGTATGTGCATTTGCGTGTCTGCATGTGCATGTGCATGTGTGTGTGTGTGCTTGTGTATGTACGCGTGTGTTCAACAGAATTGAAAAAAGGCCGAAACTGCTGATTGTAAGATGGCATAATGATAATGGATATCATAAGAGGTTTCTAGCTGGAGTAGCACGGGATTGCAGTGACGACATGGCAATATCAACAAGACTATGAAAATGTACTTGCTGTGTGAAATACCTGCCTTGAGGCATCAATTTCACTCGTATAAGGCCAGGGAAAACTGCCGTTGGTCAGGAGTTTTTTTTGGAAGGCACATATACTTTTTGGGGTGGACACCCCTGAGGGACAACCCACCCCCCAAAACCCCCTTTCAGTGCCCCCCCCAGGCAAAAGAGGGTACCAATTTGCTCCTTTTTAAATTCTGCATCCATCTGCATACTCACCAAGACCTATAATTGAAGTGTTGCAAAGTTATGGGGCAAACACTGAGATACGGACGCCCATGCACACATGAACTACCAGGCAACCACAACTTGCTTGCACAGCCCCTCATTGCTTCCATTTCTTCATAACTTCACTGACTATCTATAAAAACTTTCCACATGAGTCTGTGCTGTATATCGTGGTGCCGTTTTGCTGAGGAGCACCCTGGAGAACACTTGTAGTGTTTGCTTGTAAGCATGCTGTGGCTTGAACACACCTGGGAACTGTGGGCTGAGATGGCTACTTCATGAGCATGAGACAATCAGCTAGGCCAGAATGGGGCTCAAACTACTTGCCTTATAGAAAGACTCCCTGCATGCTTTCCTTTGAACAAACATGCTGGTATGACTGTTCTTTAACAGTCGTGGGTCTCTCAGTGCACTGCCATCACCCTCTTGAATTATACAGTTCTGGTGTTCAGTGAACATGCCTGAACTGTTATGTCGTGGTATATGCATGTCATTCTTATTTTGCCTTAGGCTTTGCCTTGCACATCTCAACTCGAACTTCAATAGCTATTTCCTTTTTTCCGTTACAGTCTGTTTACAGTGTGCTGGAAGGTACCAGCACCAGACCCATCAGCCCAACTTAGTGGCTGTCGGTCCTTTGTAATCTAATCTAATCTAATCACTAACTATCTCATGCTGGCACAATCCTGGAAGTTTGGAGTGATTGCTGCTCCATTGGCTTAACTCACCCCGCAGCCTGCACCCATGTCCACAGACCCCCCCTTTTCTCAATCTGCTTAAAAAGGGTGGCAATCGTCTGGGCTTGAGCTGAGGATTCTGATTATCTGTTTAAAATTCCGTGGAAGTGGCCCAGAAAAAAACTGGAGAACCCCCCCCCCCAAAAA
>Ga0307968_1000285_pt1 | contig 34040 bp, 38 predicted proteins | sample OrgLakmetagen650_FD_201834 | JGI IMG/M metagenome (GOLD analysis project Ga0307968, IMG submission 201834) | Saline water microbial communities from Organic Lake, Antarctica - #650 | ecosystem: Environmental > Aquatic > Non-marine Saline and Alkaline > Saline | place: Antarctica: Organic Lake...
ACGGATTGAGCCAAGGGGGGAGGAGTGTTACGTGGGTAATAAGTACCCAGTAATATAGAGAATTGACATCCAATCAATAACCCTTTTCCCGATGTAACAGTTTGGACAAGAGTAGTACTTGGCCTAGATTTATTGCACTCTAGGCATAAATCTGCTTCTGTACAATATCAATTTCTATTTTACATTTTGCGCAGTGTTGATTGACAGCATATCACGTTTAAGCCAATAAGCGCTTTTGCACGGCATTGTTGTCTGCTCACATAAACAAAGTTACAAGGCATTTTTAGACATGTTTTTTAGCGCATAACATTGTTTATCACCAAGTTCGTCGCTTTGTTGCTCCTAATATTTGGAAGATGTTTCCTTCATTGAAGTGCATCGTGACTACGGAAGGACGTGAATAAGTTCATTGAAGTGCACCGTGAATAAGCAAGGACGGGTCGTTTAGTTACTGAGGATTAGTACTCATAAATCACCATTGAAGATACGTCACTAGACTCCAGTCACCCTAATCTGTTCTTGGACATTCTGGTATGAAACGAGTACGAAGAAACAGTGAAACAATTCTCCTTTATAAGTGTCTGTTGATCACAGACATCTTGATGTCTATCTTGAACAGAGGACAAATGTTGGAACTCAATCTGGTGCAAACTCTCCAAATTCACGCACCTGCTGCAAATTGGCAACAGGCAGAAGGATCATTAAAGAATCACCTGTAAGTAGAGAGGAAGTTTGCCTCATCAAAAAAGGTTTGTTCTTGCAATAAAATGCCCCTTTGTGAAAACACCTGTGGAAAGTTGGCTGTCATAAAATGCACAGCACACAAATGCACAGCACACAAATGCACAGCATACAAATACACAGCACACAAATGCACGATGCGAGCACACACAGACAGTGTGCCAACATACAACTGTTTGAGGCCACAAAAGCACCAAGAAGGTGAGAGAAGGCAGTGGAGCTTGTAGGAAGTGCTGGTCGGCAAATTAAGTCATACAAATGTACGCTCATTCTCAGACAATCTAGAAGCCACACCCAATAAGAAACACGTTCAACGCCCTGATTCATGCACTCTCTTGCTTGCTTGCAAACAGGACATAAGTGCCTCCAATCAACCTTTTTATTAATGATGATAACTCACAGCCAGAAGGAGCAGCACTGCGGTCGGTGCATGCCGGTCTGTGGCAGTAAAAATTAGGCCTGCGAGTGTTGTACAAACATGCTGTTCGATTTGGGTGTGAATGGTGAGGACGTAGGGCTGGTGCACATAAGAATTATTGAGAAGCCCGTTGTGACGCAGGTTACTGTACGCAGGCTGAGACAATTACGCCATTTTAATAACAAATAAATAACAACTAAACAACAACTAAATAACCACTGAATAACAACTAAATAACAACAAAATAACAACTAATCAACAACTAAACAACAACTTAACAACATACGAGTGCTGCTCAGCCTCCAACAACATGATCGGCCTCAAACAAGATAATGTGATACAACATACGAGTGCTGCTCGGCCTCTAACGACATGATCGGCCTCTAACAACATACGAGTGCTGCTCGGCCTCAATTGCCACATGGTACTCCAATCGATGAACCCCAGGAACATCCAGAGCCCAGAGCTTGTGTTAGATGCCCGAGTCTGTACTTGAACAAAAAGCACGTTATAATATTACATACGCCCGTCTCACATCAAATCTCACCCCCTCAGTGTGAGTCAAGGAGGGTTGGGCAACAACACAATCTGAAGTCGCAGCAAGCAGACAGTTCTTTTTAACAAGCTTTTCTCCAGCCCAGAATCACAGAATCACAGAAAGAAAAGAAAAGAATAACTACGCAGGCAGTAAAAACCACTCCCCACATTGATTAAGGAAAAGTAAGCCACTTTGGTACCAAGTACCGTAAAACTCCTTTACCGGCAGACAAAAAAAGGCCCAGTCAGAGAGGTCCAACAGAGTACCAAAAGGAAGAAAGAAGTCACAGAGAGACTGGAGTACCAGCCTCAAACAAGCAAGAGCACCAGGCACAGACATGTCACACTGTTCCACACATCTCAGGCTCGCACTGTTTCACGCACCTCAAACTCACACTGTTTCACACACCCCAGGCTCGCATTGTTTCACACATCTCAGAATCACACTGTTTCACGCACCTCAGGCTCACACTGTTCCACACACCTCAGGCTCACACTGATTCGCGCACCCCAGACTCACACTGTTCCATGCACCTCAGGCTCGCACTGCTTCACGTACCTTGGAAGCAGTGTGTCCGCGCTGCCTGCTCGTTCCCAGCTTTGCTCGCCCTTGTCTGTTTTGTTGCCATGCGTGCGTCAGGAAGCACAAATGTTGGTAGTCTCCAAATCCAAGGCAGCAGCAATAGGCCACACAGAGGCACAATTGCGGGTTGTCTCCAGATCTAAATTAGAAACAACAGGCCACACACACTATGGAAGGACATGCAACGAGGGCCAATTGTGCCACGTACTTGATACAAAGACGTTATGGAAAGACAATATGGAAGGGCATACAACGAGGGCCAATTGTGATACGTACTTGATACAAGACGTTATGGAAAGACAATATGGAAGGACATACAACAAGGGCCAATCCTGACACGTACTGGATACAAAGACGTTATGGTGCAGCAGCGACGAGGGCAGCTGGGTATCCAAGCACAGGTTGTACTCAAGCACTGATGCGCTGAAGTCCAGAGAAGCAATCCGTTGTTGCTGTTGGGCTGCCGAAGGGACGTCTTCTTTTAACAGCTCGTAGGAAAGGGGGACGTCACTTCGCACGGAGGAAGACGAAGAGCACGTTTGTAGAGCATAATGAGAGGCATTTACATGTAAGGTTGGCCAGAGCCATATATATATATTTGGTGTATATATTTACGGTATTCTTGGCAGGGAATATAACCAAATATATGGTCATATACGGTGTACATATATGGTTCTGGCCATCCCTGGATACATGTCATCCCATTCTTGAGTATGTCCTTTACCGGCAACTTGGCAACTAGAGGACTGGAGTAACAGGGAGCAAGAGCGCAAACGTAACATTGAAAGGGAGGGGCAAACATTGAGAGCCAAGTCTTGACCCATTCTTTATAAAAGCCGTTTATGAAATTGGAGGGTATGTGGTTGAGTACACAAGCAGCAAACGACACGGCAATGGCAAAAGAAGCTGCAGCGCGGAGACACATACAGCAACATTTCCCCCCACGCACACAACACTTATCACGCACGCGCACACACGCACACCTACACACACATATGCACACGTGCACACTCACACACACGCACGCACACACACACACACACACACATACACACACACATAAAACACACGTGCACAACACACCTGTTTGAAACACACACATCTGCTGCCAGCTCCTCGCCGCTCTCCAAAACCACACCAGTGACGCGCTGCCTTCCTTTCCCTTGAGCTGCTGTGGTGGTGACACGGACGACCTTGCATGATGTACGAATGTTCACCCCCAGCTCCACAGCCACATCAGCGAGAGCTTGTTTGATCTGGAGTAATAAAATGAGCTGATCTGGACTGGTGAGTAGAAAAACTGCTCTGGATACGACAGCTGTAAGGGTTAAATGGCTATGACTCTGTACATAAACATGCCTATCACTTCTTGAAAAGTGCAGCATGTTTGCTTTGCTGGGGTGCATGGGTGCTTGCAAGCAAGGGAAGGCACGCACATGCGAGTGCGTGCTACTTGCACACAGGAACACCATCTTCATTGCCACTCACTGTTTGAAAGCCACCTATCGGATAGCACACACCTGCACGTCATTGCAAACGACAACACATTGTTGAGAGTGGGCATATAAAAGAGCTGCCTCAAATACACCGACTGCCGAAGAAACACATATACACAGCCACCCATTGGATAGCACACACCTGCACGTCATTGCAAACGACAACACATTGTTGAGAGTGGCCATATAAAAGAGCTGCCTCAATAACACCGACTGCCAAAGAAACACATACACACAGCCACCCATTGGATAGCACACACCTGCACGTCATTGCAAACGACAACACATTGTTGAGAGTGGGCATATAAAAGAGCTGCCTCAATTACACCGACTGCCAAAGAAACACATACACAAAGCCACCCATTGGATAGCACACACCTGCACGTCATTGCAAACAACAACACATTGTTGAGAGTGGGCATATAAAGGATCTGCCTCAAATACACCGACTGCCAAGAAAACACACACAAAGGAGTTGCTCAATTTGATACACCAAATGGCAAAGGAATACATGGTACACATTAGACAAATTGATATACACGTGACACAATAGAATAGGATACACACAAAAAGCGCACGTTAACAGGAGTTGCACCATTTGCGTCTCCAGCCTGGCCCACTCTACCAAACCCATTTGCGATAACTTTGTTGCTGTCATTCATGGCTTTGGTGTCCGCATGCATCATAAAAGGAGTATAGTAGTGTAATAGCATAATAGTATAGTTGCGTATAATACGCATATGTAGGGTTGGCCAGAACTGTATATATACACCGTATATGACCGTATATTTGGTGATTTCCCGGCCAGAAATACCGTATATACACCGTGTATCATGGTTCTGGCCAACCCTAAGCATATGCTATGACCAAAATCACTGCCAGCTGTGCATCAAGTGATGCCGAGGGTAGCACTAGATGAGAGGCCTTCCCTACCGTCTGTGAGCTCTGTGGCGCAAAGTAAGCTGAACACGCCAGGCGCTGAATAAGGAGAGAGGCCGACATACCTGCAACAACGCACGGTTGGTGGTGCAGCTTTGTACATTGTTTTCGAAAAGAAATGTGTAGGGCTAAGTATACAGTTGAAAAGAAATGTGTAGGGCAACAATTTCCCAGAGGGGACTATCTGACATTGAACCTGGCATACAAGCTGTACGTGGTACTTGATGGTCACAAGGATTCCATAACACCAAACATCGTGTGATTTGGTGGAGTGGGTGACCTGCTGTGAAGATTTAGTGGCAAAAGGTAGGGTCCACACCAATTTAAATTAGACATGGGCGCCGGAATGGGCAACACTAATACTCAACTGCTGAACATGCCCATTTGAGGGGTCAGTTGCCCCCCTCTGACAATTTTCACACGTGTTTTTGAGTGTGTGTTTTGATGTGTGTGTGTGTGTGTGAGTGTGTGTGTGTACGTATGTGTGTGTACGCATGTGTGCGTATGTATGTGTGTGTGCGTGCGTGTGTGTGTGTGCACTGTAACATGCGAGGGATGCGCAAGGCAAGCAAAGGAGGGCTGGCTGCAGTTCATGGCTACATCACTGGGAAAAAATACGTGTTCTGCCGTGCTGTGGACGAGTTCCAAAAGTTTGAGCTGACGGACTATATGGTGTGCAACGGATTTACAGTTGAGGCATAACATCAATGACGGACAGGCACCTGAGAGACAGCATGCAGGCTGCTAGTGCTTCATGGAAAAACCTACAGATCTTGAAAGATGTATGGAAACACTTACAGACCTTGAAAGCTTCATGAAAAACTTACAGATCTTGAAAGCTGAGCAAAGCTTGAATGCGCGGATCTTTGAACCGCTTGCGGAGCCTGTGCAAATTAATAAGTGATTGCATCAAAAAGATCATGAAGACAAACCACGGGCAACTTTGATTTTTTAGAATACAGTTGCTCTTGCAAACTTTCCCTTATGAGCAATGTCTCTTGATATGATCCGTTTTTTCTCTACGCTCCAGGTTCTATATCAACCGCAGCCAACACATTAACGATTCCTGTCCTTTTCTAATCTATGCATTTTCTTCATTCTTCCACTTCCTCCAGCACACTCCTAAGACAAAACCTTTTCCTCAGAAGGGGTATTCCCCAAAGCAAAACCGCAATTTGCCCACACGAACTAACTGACCCTCTCAATTTTACCTTTTATTGTGCTGCCCCAATAACTCGGCAATGTCAACTGCATTGTAATAGTTGTCACAGAAAGGACACAGATAAAAAAGGCATGCTGGGAACACAAGGTCTGCAAATATCCAACCTTAAAACGAACCTGTATGTGTTTGTGTGTGTGTGTGTGTTTGTGGTGTGTGTGTGTGTGTGTGTGTGTGTATGTGTGTGTGTGTGTGTGTGTTGTGTGTGGTGTGTTTGTGTGTTTGTGTGTGTGTGTGTGTGTGTGTGTGTGTGTGTGTGCGTGTTTGTGTGTCCTCTTTTCACGCATAAATTTCAGGCAGATACCCATGCAATGTTGTTTGGTTGGTGCCAGTAGGAGTGATGCCTTTTCTAATCAGCAGCAGCTGCACAGTGATAAAGCGCCGTGGCGTACTCATAACGCCAAAATAGAAGTGAGGAAACCCTCTCTGATAAGATCAGCAACTTTTCCAGCAGCAGCAGCAGCAGCACACACGTAAAGTTGAGTGGTGTACGTGCAAGCAGTGCACAAAGTAAAGGGGACAAATTTCCCATGCATCTCCTCGCAAGCAGCAGCAGTAGAGAGCCCCTAACTTAAATAAGCCCAAAGCATATACACAGCTGTGCCATGTGCATGCATACACAAAACGAGGGGAGCACAATTCCCATGCATCTCCTCGCAAGCAGTGGTTAACGTGAACTTTCAAGATGACAAAATCCCTAAACACAGCACAAGATGACTAACTTACTTTCCTAAACAAAAGATGACAAATGACAGATTTACCTTACCAGCACAAGATGACTAGCTCACTTTCTTAAACAAAAGATGACAAATGAAAGACTCACCTTCCCAACACAAGATGACTAACTCAATTTCCTAAACAAAAGATGACAAACGACAAATTCACCCTACCAACACAAGGTGACAACATTATTTTCTTAAACAAATGACGACAAATAACAAATAACAAATTCACCTTCCCAACACAAGATGACAAATTCACTTTCCTAAACAAAAGATGACAAATGACAAATTCACCTTAACAACACAAGATGACAAATTCACTTCCCTTAACACAGCACACCCTCACCTTGTCCAAGCAGTGGCAGCAGGCGTCGAAGATCTAAGAAGTCAAAGATGTTATCAAAATCCCTCTTTATAAACTCCTCTACCCCAACCTGCAATGAAGGCCGCAAAACAAAGGGGGTTGCGAACGACACGTATTGTTCAACTGCATTTTCACATGTCTGTTTAAACTTTAGGCGCGTACACCATACGCAAAAATGGCACATGATGATGTATGCCTCTACCCCAACCGCATTCTTGCAATGAGGGCCGCAAAACAAAGGGGGTTGCAAACAACACGTATTGTTCAACTGCATTTTCATATGTCTGTTTAAACTTTAGGTGCGTACACCATACGCAAAAATGGCACATGATGAGGCATGCCTCTACCCCAACCTGCATTCTTGCAATTAAGAGTGCAAGACATAGGGGGTTGCAGATGACTGTGTCGTACAATTGTATGATGATCTGACTTCTAAATCGTAGGCACGTACGCTATATGCAACAATGGCATATGATGAGGTTTGCCTCTACCTCAAGCTGCATTCTTGCAATGAAGGCCGCAAAACAAAGGGGCTTGCGAATGACATGTGTTTTTCAGCTGTATTTCCACATGCCTTTCCAAACCTTGGACACGTACACCATACGCAACAATGGCACATGATGAGGTATGCCAGGGAGGAACATACATCGTGAAGCACGGTTTTGGCCAGTCCCCAATTGGCATTTAAACGCCAACCAAGCAGTTCAGCATGGCAAGTGCGGCTCAGATGTGTACAATGTAATAGACTGTGAGGGTGTGAGAAAGGCCGAGGCAAGTGCACCTCAGGTGTGTGCATTGTGATGGGCGGTGTATGTGTTAGAAAGGTGAAGACAGTGTGTCCCAGGTGTGCGCATTGTGATGGGCTGTGTGGGTGTAAGAAAGGCGAGAAAAGCGTGCCCCAGATGTGTGCAATACAATAGGCTAATAAGGTGTAAGATAGGCGAGGCAAGTGTGCCCCAGATGTGTGCAATGTATTAGGCAGTGTGGGTGTAAGAAAGGCGAGGAAAGTGTGTCCTAGATGTGCACATTGTTGGGCTGTGTGGGCGTAAGTTAGAACTGGCCGTTCCTTGGCGTGTTTGCATTAAGCAGCCACTCAGTGCAGCTCATTGGTGCAACTTTAAACTATGGAACTTGGCACTGCAGTGCGGTTTGTTATGGCCCTGTGGGCATCGACACCCACCTCCCTTTACCAGACAAATCAAAGGTGAAGTGCGTGAAGGGCAAGCCTTCAAACTATGTATAGGCTTAGAGCAATGCAGTGTGGTTTGTTGTGGCCCTGTGGGCACCAACACCCACCTCACTCTACAAAACATGTCAAAAGAGGACTGCATGAAGGGCAAGCCTTCAAATTTGCATCTCACCCGTACCTCAAGAGCAGCACGAGCTTGTGCTAACCACGACACGTAAGCGCGCCCCGCTCCATCCTCTACACCTGCACACACACACACACACGCACAACATACATAGGTTGGCCAAAACCATATGACGCCCCATCCTCTAAACCTGCACACACAACAAACGTAGGTAAGGTTGGCCAGAACCATATGACGCTCCATCCTCTACACCTGCACACACACAACATACGTAGATAAGGTTAAGGTTGGCCAGAACCATATGACGCTTCATCCTCTACACCTGCACACACAACATACGTTCATATAGTTGGCCAGAACCATCTGTGCACACCGCATTGTATATGACCGTATGTATGGCAAATTCCCTGCTATAAATGCCATTATGTACACCATATATATGTATGTATGCGTGGTTATAGCCAACCCTAGGACACACACCAACAAGCAAGCCTACATAGGTGACGAAGGTAATCCAAAGAAAGATTTGTAGCAGCAGCAGTCTTCGCAGCTAAGATGTGCCTCTGACCTGTTAAGGAAAATAATGCTGAAAATACTGTGCAGCCATGAAGGAAGGCAGTGACTTGATCGCACCCGGTTCGGGCAGCCCCCCAAAAAACTCACGTTCCATTTGCTTGAGCATCAGCGGCAAGTCGTACAGTAGGTCTAGGTAGCCTCCCAAAGCGCCTTTACGGGCAGGTGCAGGAGTCTGTGCTTGGTCTGAGTGGTTGCCAGAAGACGAAGAGCTACTCTCTGTGCGTATGAGTGATGCATGATATGCGTGTGTGCGTGTGTGTGCGTGCGTGCAAGGGCCTATTCTCTGCATGTATGTGTGTGTATGCGCGCATGCATGAGTGTAATAAGTAGATCACAGTTCCAAACAATCGTGGATACAAGGTGTTCAGGCTCAGCGCTCCGCCGTCAAGTTGGTGGCATAGTTTAAACAGGTCTGTGAGAGGGGATACATGACCTGCTCTACACTTAAACACTGCTGCCGCTCACTTTACAATTTGTGTGTGTGTGTGTGTGTTTAATAACTTTTTATGTATGTATGATAGCATAAAACTTTCTATGTATGTGTGGTAGCAAAATACAGGGTCTGGCTGGTGTAAGCACTCGCTTGAAACCTTTCCTCGATGCTTGCTCACAAGCGTCCTGACTTAATGTACATTTTCCGTGACACTGGAAGGGTGGCCTAAAGGCCTGCCAATGTCAGAAATAAGACCAGGCCTTGGAGCAGCTCTATGTGCTTGCCGTGAAATAAGGCACTGTGTTCTTCACTGCCACGTGCATGGTGACAACGAGGTCCAGTTAGGGTGGGAAATAATTTTATAGGTTGCAATTAATCCCATGCTGAGCAAAATAAGGAAGGATGCCAAAAGGCGGCACACAACTACCTTCTCGTGCTTCTGTGCACACTCACCTGTCGGCTGGAACCACACCCGGTATGCGGCCGGCTGGACCCTCTCTACTTGCACACGTGCTTCCAGGCACGTGCCCAGCGACGCGAATGTCTGTGCCGTTGACCACAGTCATAATGTGTGTATCAGTCAAACACCTTAAAGGTTTATCAGGGGTGCAAGTCACAGGGGCCGCACGAAACAGGAAAGCCAAAGGTTGTTTTGGCTGTCTTGTTTCGTGCGCTGGCAACTTAAGTCGACATAAAACAGAACAGCCGAAGGTTGCTTGATCACACATCCCACACATTGGTCACAACACTCAAGTCCCATCAGCGCATCCCTCAGTGAAAGAGCTAACGGCTAACACCCTTCCAACTTCCAACCCATGTGGACCACAGATCAGCAGCTGCTCCAGGACATTAAGGCCTTGGCCATGATCTGTGCAAGCGTGCAACTAAGGGTTTGGTCTAACTGAACAAGATCTGCTCACAACGTTGCAGACTTTGTAAATTGGTACACCTTTTTGTACACTTGCATAGGTACACTTGCAATAACGCGTCAAACTTGAACACCTCTTGAAGACACAAAACGGAAATTTAACACCACTTGCAGTCCTCCTGGTGGACTATAAATTAAGACGTGGATCACATGTGTGTGCACCGCTTTTTTGGCGCTTGCTCACCTCTTCATACACCCGTAAGAACGCAAGCAAACTTGCACACCTCTTCGTACACATGTTAGAGCGCAATCACACTGCACACAGCTTCAAGCACTTGCTCACCTCTTCATACACTTGGGGGAATAGGAGAAGACTGGGGCCGGTGTCAAACCTGAAGACACCACGCTCAGTATGCACGTGCTGGCTCTGACACCTTCCCCCAACCTGGGATCATGGAGGTTGGTATTGTGGCGTTGCTTGTAGCTATCATACACATCAGACATCCGTACACAAGCCACTAACGTCTCAAATGAGCAAATGAGTCAAGCACACACACACACGCGCGCACACACACACACACACACACACACACACACACACACACACACACATGTACATACACATGAAACCTTGCTGCGTGCTGAGCAAATCCTACATATCATTTTGGCGTCTGCGCACCTCTTCATTTTGTTCGAGCAGCGTAACTTTTACACCGGCCTTTGCAAGCTTGCATGCAGTTGTGAGGCCTCCGATGCCACCTATCCAAATTGGTTAGAGGGTTTGGTAAGCTGCTTTTGTAGGTTTGGTGCGTGCGTGGTGTTTTGTGTGATGTGCGAGTGCGAGCGCACGCGAACGTATGTGCACTGTTCATGTGTGTGTGTCTGTGTGTGTGAGTACGTGTGTGTGCTTGTGTGTGTGCGTGCATATGTATGTGTGTTTGGGTGTGTGTGTGTGTGAGTGTGTGTGTGTGTGTGTGTGTGTGTATGTGTGAGTGTGTTGTATTTGTGTGTGTCTTTGGGTGTGCACACGCACACAGCGCGTGCCAGCCCCTGGTTACCTCCCACAACCACGGCATGATGAGCACTTGCTTGCACTCTCCTGACACGCCTCGGGGCTCTACCACAATCTAGCCTTACTCCCGCATTTTGTTGAAGATCCCTGGCAATCATGGTTGTCTAGACTTCCATTCTAGTTATATTTAAAAGGTTGCCTGAAAAGTGTTAGTTTCATTTGAATGCTTAAAGCTGCAATTGGAGTCTCTGCAGCAGGACTTCCCCAAAGGCTGGCCCTTCCCAGCATATACAGCAGAAAAGCAAAGCCTATGATGATGAGGGGTGCTGCTTCCTTAGGCAAGTGGCCTTCATCCAATTTTAGGACCAATTGATTAACTTGGCAAGAATTACTCTTTCCGTCCACTCACTTACTTCTGCCTGTGCCATATGTGTGGTGCCTTTGCCTTGTCTTGCAGGTGCTCCCCAAACAGGCCTCACGGTGAATCCAAAGGAGTACCCAAAAGTAGGGACAAAACTATTTTAGACGAGGAACAAGGGTTTACTTTATGTTTGATCATTTCCTTACGCACTTGTGCGCACATATGCACAACGCGCCCGCACGGACGCACGCATGCATGCGCACACACAGACACACACACAACACACACATGCGCACACGCAACGGCACGTTTGCACGTTCACACTCACACACACGTGTTTGTGCACTCGCACATGCGCAAAGCACACGAATATACTGGCATAAACGCATTCAAACATATGCCTTAATGAACACGCAATGCATGCGCAAATACACAACCTTCAACCAGGTCCGTCGCGACGAGGACCTTGTCGAGGACCTTCACGGTGTTAAAGTGCCTGATCCCTACCGCTTTCTTGAGGACCCTGACAGCCCGGAGACACGTGCATGTGTGTGTGTGTGTGTGTACAGCCAATTGATTTATATTGTGTGTACACTCCTCAACACAAAGACAATGATTGCAGCATCACACATGTGTAGCAGCACTTTCATTCACCATTGGTAAGGACCCTTTTGCATGTGATCGTAGCTTCAGAACACGTGTGCGGTGTGCAAGCAGCAAGCGAGGCACAGTACCTCTCTCCTGTTTCAAATCACTGGGTTTTCAGATCACTTGCATGATGTTTTGACCACTGTAAAGGCAGTTGCAAGTCAGGCACTGCGCGTCATGATTGAGGACAAAGCACAGTCGTGAGCCAGTTATATTCTAGCGGTGCGCACCATTAATGTAATGCGCCATGTACTATAACACCATCCTTCCCTTTGCATCTGTGGATGTAACATTTGCTTTTGAACTTAGTGCAGCGTTTTACACACACTGCACACAAACACACCATCACACCATCCTTCCTTGTGCAGTCGTGGATGCGCAAAACGAGCTCACGTCCAAGGTCCTGCCACAGTGCGAAACCCGAGATAAATTCAAGCAGCTGTTCACGAGGTTCGTGAACAAAATTGTTGGTGTGTGTGTTTTTGTGTGTGTGTGTGTGTGTGTGTGTGTGTGTGTGTGTGTGTGTGTGTGTGTGTGTGTGTGTGTGTGTGTGTGTGTGTGTGTGTGTGTGTTTGGTTGCCATATAAGCGAATATGGCTGTGCACTCACAGGCAGTAGCTTCATTTGAAAAGCTCCATGTAACGATCCTCTAGAGGCTGGTCAGCCTTTTTGAGCCAAACCCACATTAGAACTAGAACCCTGCCTTTTGTTGTGTTTGCTCTCTTCTGTGCTACTCTCTTCTCTGTGCTGCTCTTTTCTCTGTGCTCTCTTCTCTGTGCTGCTCTTTTCTCTGTGCTCTCTTCTCTGTGCTGCTCTCTTCTCTGTGCTCTCTTCTCTGTGCTGCTCTCTTCTCTGTGCTCTCTTCTCTGTGCTGCTCCCTTCTCTGTGCTCTCTTCTCTGTGCTGCTCTTTTCTCTGTGCTCTCTTCTCTGTGCTTTCTCTTCTCTGTGCTGCTCTCTCCTCTGTGCTCTTTTCTCTGTGCTGCTCTCTTCTCTGTGCTCTCCTACCTGCGCTGCTCTCTTCTGTGCTGCTCTCTTCTCTGTGCTCTTTTCTCTGTGCTGCTCTCTTCTCTGTGCTCTCCTACCTGCGCTGCTCTCTTCTGTGCTGCTCTCTTCTCTGTGCTCTCTCTTCTCTGTGCTGCTCTCTTCTCTGTGCTCTCTTACCTGCGCTGCTCTCTTCTGTGCTGCTTCCCATACGTGCTCCTCTGTCGGGCGGTTCATGCAGATGCCGCCATTGAATTAGGGTCGTCCGCACAAAAGGCACACCCCAAAATGTGCTGTACAGCTTCCTGCTTCCTGCCTATTCCATGAGCACAGTGGCCTCCCCTGAGTAGTGCAAATATATCCATACACAATTTCAAGCCTCATCTCATTGAAATGCAGGGGCATTGTGGCCCTGCGCCTGTTTTGCACACGTCCTGTGGCAATTTCGCATTGGAACAGCTCAAACTTGCTGCAAATCACGTGTGCTCCAGGACGTTAGCTACTCTTGCATTTCACTTTAATTTTGTTGGGCCAGAAATTGCATTTCAAAATTTGTTGGGCCAGAAATTGGTGCTGGAGGTCTGGATGGTGGATGCTGTTTGAGTATGACGGTCATATAGTGACCTAACAGTGGGTCGGTGCAAATTCAGGTGTGTATTTGCGTCATTCCCATGCAAAGCATCTGCGTCCTGACTGCGCCGAATGTGCCATATATAAATTCTGCGCCGAATGTGCATGCCGTATGTAAATTTTGCACAATGGCGCCAAGAGCTGGTGCCAGATGATGGCTCCTATCAGGTATAGTGTTGCTTTGAAGTACGCAGGTGTTTCCAATCTCTGCGGAAGAAGCGCGGCAGCTCCCAAGTCCTTTTTGCATAAAGTGTGTGAGCCATTCTATTCTGAGGTTTTGGGGCCAACAAAAATAGCAAAGCAAACTGCCTGGTCCCTGCTCATGCTTCCTGCTTATCACACCATGATGATTTTAAGATTGAAGCTTTCCGTTTCAACCCTCTCTGTCAATAAACGGTCAAGCATTGGGAGAGATATGATTGAACTACATTTCTGGCACAAAATAGCTCATGTTAGGGTATGCCAACCGTGGGGACGACCTGTGACATTTTCATAGGGTTTGCCAGAAACGTACATACGACGCACCGTATGACCGTATATTTGGTGGTTTCCCTTCCAAGAATACCGTATATGTAGGGTTGGCCCAAACCGTATGACCGTATATACGCCGTATACTCGGTACGCCGTATATCCGGTACCGTATATGACACTGAGCCACCGGTTCCGTAACCGTATGACCGTATATGGGTTTTGGTCGACCGTATATATACGCCGTATGTACGGTCTAAACCGCCGTATATGGACCGTATTTGCAGGTGGTGCAGGGTTCGATTCCCAGCAACAGCAGTCTTTTTTGCTCTTTTTGGTCAATTGTTTTTCTCGCGCCTCTTCTTCCTGAGCTCTTCCTTTGCTTCCCTTTTCTATTGATGCATGTGTTATGCAATAAACATTAGTTTTATTGGTGGTTATGGTAGTTGAACTCCCTTATGCACTGAAAAGGGCCTTTTTGGCCTTTTAAGCTTGAAGCAGGCCTAGCTCCCTAACCATTCACTTTTTGGGTATCAATGATTGGTTCATGCGTGCTCAGCACTTCAAGAGCTACAAAATGGACCCCCTATGAATTAATTCTGCGTGAGTCAATTTTCTCCTATATACGGTATATACGTATATACGGAAATACGGCATATATACAGTATATGGGAATCCCATGTACGGTTCTGGCCAACCCTACGTATATGCACCGTATATATACATGGTTCTGGCCAACCCTACGCATCCATTACTACCTACATTTGTTTGCATGCTTGTGTGTAGTTGGTCCTAAAAACCACAACCCCTCCGTTTTAACCTAACAGCAGCATGCATTGCAAATGTCATAATGCCCTCCTTAACATTGCCGTGCGTGCAGCCTTGTCACATTGGCTCACTCACACACCCTTGCCGTGCGTGCAGCCTTGCCACATTGGCTCATTCACACACCATTGCCGTGCGTGCAGCCTTGCCACATTGGCTCACTCACACACCATTGCCGTGCGTGCAGCCTTGTCACATTGGCTCACTCACATACCATTGCCGTGCATGCGGCCTTGTCACATTGGCTCACTCACACACCCATGCCGTGCGTACAGCCTTGTCACATTGGCTCACTCACATACCCTTGCCGTGCGTGCAGCCTTGTCACATTGGCTCACTCACACACCCTTGCCGTGCGTGCAGCCTGTACGACTACCCAAAACAAGGCACGCCTTTTAAAAGAGGCGACAGATACTACTACTACTACAACTCCGGTCTCCAGCAGCAGTGAGTGCACGATTTATGTGGCTGTGCGTGCGCAGTTGGCAGTGCAACAGCAACAGTGAGTGCACGCATAACGTGATATTGAGTGCGCAAGAAAAAGAGGCTGTATGCGCGAAGATACAACGGGCAGGGTGAAAGATCGTACTTTTGCGGTTGCAGCAATGAGTGCACAGTGGGTGCTAACAGTGGGTCCTAACCGATAGGTCCTAATAGTGAGTCCTAATATAGTAAGTCCTAATCAATAGATCGTAATAGTGAGTTCTAAAATAGTAAGTCCTAACCGATAGATCCTAATAGTGAGTCCTAAAATAGTAAGTCCTAATCGATAGATCGTAATAGTGAGTCCTAAAATAGTAAGTCCTAATCGATAGATCGTAATAGTGAGTCCTAAAATAGTAAGTCCTAATAGATAGATCCTAATAGTGAGTCCTAAAATAGTGAGTCATAATCAATAGATCGTAATAGTGAGTCCTGATAGGAAGTCCTAACAGTGGGTCCTAACAGTGGGTCCTAAATGCAGCTCTACAATTACATACTCCACATTGCCAAGGAGTAAGGAATGCACCAGGGGGGGGTGGGGGGGGTGTTAGTGAGAGCTTTTTGGCGTGCAGCAGGAGTGGGTGCAGGTTAGCGGTATTGCTCTCTTGCACGATTGGATTCGTAACAGCACAAGAGATGCACTGTAACCTTCTTTGAATGCCTTGCACTGTTGCTGCTCCGATTCTGTCACTGACCTACTGCTCCAGAACTCCCTTTTGCTGCTTCACTGTGATAGCTGTAAACGCTAACAGCTACAGCTACAGCTGCACACACACACAACACACACACACATGCACATGCACATGCACATGCACACAACACACACACACACATGCACATGTACACACAACACACACACACACACAAACTTCATAATTTCTAACTTGTAACATAGAGCGGTCAAGTACAAGTGTCTTGCACGCCTGATTGCTTAGGCTCAAACTTTGTCTTGTCCATGCCCGTTTAACATTTTAGCTAAACACCCCTGCTCAATATATTAAAAGTACCAAATAAAATTCCCAAAAGTTTAAGTTATGTCACTTTCACACAGCCCAAGCAAGGTGTTAATTACATCTTTTAGCCAGGTGTGCCAAATTTTTCATTCAGGTGTGTCACGTTTTCTGTCACTCTCAGTGTTTGTCACTCAAATGCAGCCCTCACTGGCCTCCCTGCTTGTGTGTTATAGGTACGTTATTTACACGCAACCCACCCTGCTTGTGTGTCATAGGTACGTTATTTACACGCAACCCACCCTAGATGCTCCGGCCACTGTGCTCCTGGACCCCAACATGCTGTCTAAAGATGGCACCATTGCCCTGAAGGTGTGCTCAAGATGGTGAAGATAGGTGTGTTAAAATGGCACCATTGCCCTGAAGATAGCTGTCTAAAGATGGCACCATTGCCCTGGAGGTGTGCTATAGATGGTACCATTGCCCTAAAGATAGGTGTTTAAAGATGGTACCATTGCTAATAAGTTTCTGCCAATAAATTTCTGTCTAAAGATGGTGCCATTTCCCTGAAGGTGCTGCTGCCTGTGTTTAATCGTTGTCCGTTAAGTCCCCGTCATTTGCCTGTGCTCTCAGCTTGTAGGCATCACCAGCTTATAGGCATCATCAGCTTATAGGCATCATTGTCTACTTCTGGCATTGTGGTCATTACCTTGTCCATTTTGTCAATACACATACACATACATACACGCGCGCACACACATGCATACACACACACCTACACACGCGCACACATAAAAACAAACACACACACCCGCTTGCTTGCTCAAAATGCTGCAGGACACAGAATTTAGTGAAGATGGGGGGCTGATGGCGTACAGTCTTTCGAGTGGGGGCTCGGATTGGTCATGGATTGAGGTGAGCACAATTCTGAGCATGGATGGTTCTGAGCATGGATTTAAGTGAGCATTGGGCATGGATGATCTGCGCATGGGTTGAGGAATGATTCTGAGCATGGATGGTTCTGAGGTGGGCATGATTCTGAGCATGGATGGTTCTGAGCATGAAATCAGATGAGCATGGATGATTTTGAGCATGGGTTGAGGTGAGCATAAGGTGAGCATGATTCTCAGCATGGATGGTTCTGAGCATGGATCCGGATGAGCATGGATGATTCTGAGCATGGGATGAGGTGAGCATGACCATCGGCATGTTAAGCTGTTGAATCAGCCAAACTTGCCTAAATTTCGTGCCTAAATTTTGATGATCCTCTCAACGTTTTCACCGCTTTCTTGTTTGATCGAGGTTGGATCACGTGCACCTGTGTTTCCCTTTGTGCATTGCAGTGTTGCCAATTCAGAGCTTGCCTCTTACATCGAGCTGCATGCTTTGAGGAAAAAATGAATGACGTGCACCTGTGTTTCCCTTTGTGCATTGCAATGTTGCCAATTCAGAGCTTGCATCTTCCCCACCAAGCCACCAAGTTACACTGTGCTCCAAGCAGTTTGCCTTTGCCCTCTGTCCTTTCAATGCTTTAGAGTGCACGTTACGATGGATGACCCTGTGGATGGTACGTTACGATGGGTGCACGTTACGATGGATGACCCTGTGGATGGCCCTGTGGGTGGCCCTGTGGGCACTGACCCTGTGGGTGACCTTGTGGGCACTGACCCTGTGGGTGACCCTGTGGGCACTGACCCTGTGGGTGGCCCCGTGGGTGGCACTGATCCTGTGGATGACCTTGTGGATGGCAATGCTAGTCACTGCCCATCTTTTGCCCAGTCCTTTGGCTACGGCACAACTAAGATTGGCCAGCTCCTTGTTATTGTTTTTGTGTTCATGTTTTAGGCATAAAATATCTGCACTGCAAGCACACACACACACACACACACACACACACACACACACACAACACACACAATAATTTTGTACAGCTCTCAGATTCCACCAACCACAGGTATGGCTTTTTTAGGTGTCCACTTGCCACGTACTTTAAGATGTCAATTTAATACTACAATGGTTGTTCTCCCACACTGATGCAGGTTATGAGGATCAGCTCTACAGTGGGGTCTCTCAGGGGCCGGAGGAAACGTCAACTTATTTTTTTGATGGCCGATGCAGTGTGCTTTTTTGCTCTCAAACACCAACGCAGGTCATGAGCATCAGTTCCAGCGGGGTCCCCCAGAAGCTGGACGAAAAACTGGAGCTGGTCAAGTTCTCTTCGATTGCTTGGACCCATGACAACAAGGGCTTCTTCTACAATAGGTGCGACTTTCCAGGCGCTGCGTCATGGAGCCTTGTAAAGATATGCTGAGGTCGGCCAGAACCGTGTATGTACATCGTATATTTGGTGATTTCCCTGCCAAAAATAGTGTCCGTACACTGTATAAATATGGTTCTGATCAACCCTAGATATGCTGCACGCGTTATTGTGTCGCTAATCTCTGCCTTGAAACGCGCACGCATTTTATGTGATTCCTCGACCAGGCTTGCAAAGGCAGAGAAGGAAGTTGCCGTTTAAAAGCTAAAATGAAGAATCTGCAATTACATTTGACTAGGGTGCGAGGCATAATATGGTTTTTTTCTCATATCATATGATATCATATGATATTATCATAGAAATTTCAAGGATCTATCCCAGACTGTGCACTCTGGGTTTTTTGGAATCAAGCAGTTGATTGGTGAGGGCCCTGCATGAATTGGTTGAGAAGAAAGTTATCAAATGAGGAAGGGAAAAAGCCAGCGGTTTACACAAAGAACGGGTCCGTTGTTTGAGTTGTTTAAAACAACTTGTTTGAGTTGCTCGTTGCCCATTGTCTAAGGCTGCCGGACAAACTAAAAAACAAGACGGCTGATGTGACTGCTGCTCCTGGTGCTGCTGCTCAATTTTATCCCAAGGCCACCATTTCAAGCTGCACCCAGCTGACCCCTGCTGGCCCTTCGGGGGTTGTCCAGCTTCTTGAATGGGAGCTCAGCATCAATGACAAAGCGCATGAGCTCCTTGTGGCAGTCATGCTGCTGCTTAAATGTTGGAGTGTAAGGGCAAAAGGGAGTTGTCGTGCCTTGCGCTTTTGGGGGGGGCCACCTGCTCCCTCATCAGGGTCCTCCTCCTCCTTCAGGCTGAGCAGGGCCCGTGCAACGCCCATCATGCGGCTTGGTTGACTAGGATGAGTTGCAAGGGCTAATGAGGTGGTTGCAATGCTGGCACCTCAGGGCACAAGGCTGATGTTCCTGGTCGGTGATGATTGCATCATAGCCTGCAATGGTGTTTCTGCTTCTGGTCTTCAGCTGCACTTGAGCTCCAGCAAGATTGTTTTGTAGGTCCCCAGGAGCTTGTATTGATACTTGCCATCTGGGCCCCTTCCTATCCCAAATGGTCCCGTCAGTTGTTAAACAGGCGTCTGCAGCGCGCCGTTGCCATTCAAAAATATAATATTATGCGGAAAATATAATAGAAAATATAATATGATGCGGGGCCCGCATAATATGATATAATTAATATTATATTATGTATAATATTATGGGGGCGCCTTGCACCCTACGTTTGACAATTTGCTTCATTGTATAACATTGACATGATTGGCTTATGTAGTGTGCACATTGGAGGAGGGCTAGAAATTCAATAACGATTGTAATCGATGAGCTGGTTGTTTTCAATGAGTTGCATTAATGTGACGTGAAGTATGGTCTGCATAAAAGACACTGATGTCAGCTTAGCCAAGCCCACCCAAAAAACAGGGAATTAATGCATTTGGAAATACACATCTAAAATCATAAAGGTTTCTGCACATTAATATATCACTGCTGCGTTCAATGAATGGGTTTCGGGTCCGGGACGTGAGTCGGGAGCTGAATTTGTGCCATTTCCAAGCCAGAATGGTGGCGCAGGTGTAAAAGTGCAGCTTCTGCTCCAATTTCCACCGTTCTTTGCTGTTCCCCAGATAGGATCATGGTCAAAGAATACACGCATTATTCATACACCTGCGTGCAACCATTAAAGCATATAAAAGGGGGGGTGGAAATTCGTTCATAGGATCAAGGACCTAATAAGTGGGCCTGTCGCACGCCCTAGCTGCCTTATGTGCTTATGTGCGCACTAGTCTAACCAGTGTTTGAGTTGAACGCGGCAGGCCGGTTTGCTGGCAACATGGGGGCATTTATGGAAACTGGAAACCCTGGAAACGCCCTTTTCGGCCACCGCCTGAGAATGAATAATTCTTCACTGTGCTTTTCAGGAATGCCCTGCCAAATTTAATGGTTGGAAAGTCGGGGGTACACGAATCTGCTGCAGAAATCAATCCTTGGAATCATGCAGGGAGAAAGAGTTTGAAGCCTTTTGGAATTCTCTGCCAAACGTTGGTTAAAGAGGGGCAAAAAACTGGACTCTCATCCCCCCAAACCCCCTGAACTTCACCAACAAGTCAGAAAATCTGTGAAGAGTTTTATAATAAGCACCCCTTTTTTTGCTTTTGCCCGGAAAAATTCGGAAAATCTTTTGATAGTCGGCCTTCTGGCAAAACATTATCCCCCCAAAAACACCTGGACACCAACCAGCATGATTTAGTGTGCAAGGGTTATTAAATATGCCTAATTAAAGGCCATGCATGCTCAAATTGTGGTTTTTGTTCTCAGACATCAATTTAGGTGGGCTCGGCTAAGCTGAAATAAAGTAATGGTATCAGATCAGGCGTCTACTCATGTTCACGTTATTGTCTTCATGTTATGTTGCAAACCCACACACATATACATACATATACACGCACGCACGCACGACGCACATGCACACATGCACACACACACAAACATACCTATACGCACACATTCTTGCACACACCCAGGTTTCCAGCAAGCGGCAAGGATGGCCAGGATCTGGGCACTGAGACAGACATCAACACAAATCAGCTCCTGTAAGTGTGTACGTTGGAAAAGGGGCTGTTAGGTATGCAATAGGATAACAGCTATGGTTAGGCGGAACTTGCCTGTTTACTCTTGTGGTGCCAGTTTTTTTTTTAACGAGCTGCATGCATGTTACACCCAAGATGTGATGCATGTGAGGTATAGTGCCCTTCACACACGCACACACGCACATACACACACATACGCACACAAACATACACATACACACATACACACGCACATACAAACACACGCACACACACACACACACAACACACACGCACATACACACGCACATACACACGCATACACACGTACACACACGCACACGCACACACATCACAGGTGCTACCACGCGCTGGGCACCCCCCAGTCAGACGACCCTGTGGTGTGGCACACCCCAGATCAGCCCGAGTGGATGACCGGGGCCAGCATGAGTGATGATGGCAGGTGGGTGTGCTCTCAGCACGAGCGATGAGTGGGAGGTGGGTCTCCGAAATATCTGTCGTTCAATCCGGCTTCAGTTACCTTTTGATACAATGCATTGCACGTGCAGAACCGACCAAGTTAGCGACCGTGGGTTGGTGATTGACATGCTGATGTCCCATGCTCGTCAGACAGGCTTCTGTATTTGCATATGCTTGCATTCACCCAGGCTTCCTTCTCGCCCATCAGCCAAAGCTATTGCCCGGCGCACCTGCTCTGCGCAAATCCGACCCAAATGCTTCTCTTTTGCTGTCCCATACTCTTCATGTTTTGCCTGCAAGAAGGGGCCTGCAAACACATGCTTCTTCTGCATGCGTGGCTCTAGCCCAGCTGCCCTACTACAAAAAGAACACGGCCGGTATTTACAGCCATCACATTGTTCCAAACTCTTGTCTGTCAGTCACACAGGTACCTGCTCCTCCTGCAAGCCAGTGCCAGACATCCAGGGCTGGAGTGTTACCTCCCACCTCTCCTCCTGCACCCTGTCAACCCTCTGTGCCTTTTATCCTACCTAGGGTTGGCCAGAACTGTATATATACGTATATTTACACCGTATATTTGGTGATTTCCAAGCCAAAGATACCGTATGTACACCGTATATATATGGTTCTGGCCAACCCTAATCCTACCCCACTCTCTGCCTTTTGTCCTACCCCACTCTCTGCCTTATGTCCTCCCCCACTCTCTGCCTTGTGCCGGTTGCGAAAGTACAAGCACACCTAAACCATACACTCCTGTCTTGCACAAACACAGGTATGTGCTCCTCCTGCACGTCTGTGTGCCTGGCATCCAGGGCTGGGGTGCCACCTCCCTCCTCTCCTCCTGCGCCCTGCCCTCCTTCCGATTTCTGTCCTTCCCCTCTCTCCTTTTTCTCACCCTTCCCCCCATCCTCCTTTTGTCCACCCTGCTCCTGCTCCTGCTCCTGCTGCCCCTCATACTGCTGCTGCAGCTGTGTTTGCTGAGTGCCAGCAGCACCATCTTCCTTTTTGGCCGTGCAAGAGTGTTTCTCCGTGGGAGTGGCCCTCTTGCAGGCTTCCCCAATCTCCTGGGTCCCCGTCCCCCCATCCTTCCCTGTCTTTCATTCTACACCAGAAGGGCTGCAACACACCCGGAAATGTAAGGAGAGGAGGGAGAGGGGTGAAGGACGGGGCCCTGCAGAGAATAGGCGACAGCCTAACACAAGAAAGGACAGATGCCTTGATGCCGCGCACGGCGTTTGAAATTGCTACAACCACACATGCTTCTTGCGTGTGTGTGTGTTTGTGTGTGTGTGTGTGTGCATGTGTGTATGCTCTGGCGTGTACGATAAGCATTTTGAACCCTCGCCACCCACACAGGTACATGATGCTGTACGTGAGTGAGGGCTGTCGCCCAGCCAACCGGCTGTACATCGTAGACACTCAAGCCTTGACAGAGCGCACTTCAGACGGATTAATTGACTGGAGGGCGTATGATGTCAACACTGGTATGCACCGCCTCCCTCCTCTCTGATGCTTTGTTCTTCTAAGGAAGTGTACTCAATGTACTTTTGTGGTCATGTTTGTGTGTGTCTGTATGTGTGTGTATGTGTGTCTGTGTGTGTGCGCGCCACTGTTATCTGATAAGTTGGGACCTGGTTAGGCTCAAGGCTTACCTGGGGATATCGGCAGCCCAGCCCATCTCACCATGCACTTTTGTGGTCATGTTTTGTGTGTGTCTGTATGTGTGTGTCTGTGTGTGTGCGCGCCACTGTTATCTGATAAGTTGGGACCTGGTTAGGTTGAAGGCTTATCTGGGGATACTGGCAGCCCAGCCCATCTCACCATGCAAGTCTATTGTTTTGGATGTACTTTGTGTTTGTAGCGCCTTTGTCAAAGTTTATATGTAACTGTGCTGGTTTAGCAATGAGACTGGGTCGGGAGAGCATGCCCTTGTAGTAATCGTTGGCAACGTATTCAATCGTTGGCAACGTACTCAATCAAATGTTGGCATGTGGCCAGGTACTTCTGCAATTTGTTTTGCAGCCGTAGACTTTTGTAAAAAGGAACAAAGGTGCCACTTGCACTAACACTTTCACACCTGCCAGCATATAAGACAACATGGATGTGACCCGCTCTTAGGATGCGATATTCACCACGTAAAGCATTGAAACACACATACACACACGCACGCACGCACACACGCAAATGCACACACACATGCACTCACACACACACTCACACACACACGCACACACAATCATACACATGCATGCACACACACACACTCAAAAACACACACACACACACACACACATACACACACACACACACACGACCATCACATGGTGCATGACGTCATGCTGCAGGACGCAAACAGCTTCCGGTGATCAAGCTGGTCGACTCCTTTGATGCTAGCTTTGGCTACGTGGCAAATGAGGGCGCCACCTTTTACTTCAAGGTACCTGTGGTGGTGCTGTTTGTCAACTTTCAAACACACTTTGGTGTTCATCACTGTTGCAAAAAAGGTGCTTCACAGCGCCTCTCAAATATAGTAGGCTCGTGCAGCATTGTAGAATGACACACTAAGATGATACAGCATTGTAGAATGATACATTAAGATGATACAGCATTATAGAATGAACCACTAAGATGATACAGTATGCCTGACGGTGTATACGCGGGATATGACTTTACAGTATTAAAGTCCCCTCTGACAGTGCAGCAAAGTGCCTACACAGACAGGTGGGATAAGCTACCCCCTTTTCCTCGATTGTTAGATACGACAGTAGGTCAAGCTGAATAATTATATCTGTCAATAATAAAATATATATAAGCACCCGACGCTCCCAGCTCCCGTCATTTGTCTCCCACCTTGCATGCTGATTAGTAGTAGTAGTGATGAAATTGAGGAAGTCGACCAAGTGAAGGGGTGGAGTTATTAATATGGGCGCTTGGTTACCAGTTTGCATAACCCCACCGCAGTTTTTATTTCACTCAATCGCTGTACACCAAAGGTGTTATCAGTTTGCATAACCCCACCGCAGTTTTTATTTCACTCGATCGCTGTACACCAAAGGTGTTATCAGTTTGCATAACCCCACCGCAGTTTTTATTTCACTCGATCGCTGTACACCAAAGGTGTTATCAGTTTGCATAACCCCACCGCAGTTGAATTTGCTCGATCGCGGTGCACCAAAGGTGTTACCAGTTTGCATAACCCAACCGCAGTTTTTATTTCACTCGATCGCGGTGCACCAAAGTTGGTGTGAGGGACTAGCTGAGCAGAATAACATGATTGTATTGGGCTAATTGGGGTCGGATGGTCGGGCAATGCAAGTGAAAGCAAAAGATACATAAGCAAAAGATTCAGGCCCCAGTGCTTATGCGAATCAGGCCATGCAGATGAAGGGCTGCAGCATGATCTGAAGAGCTGCATGATCTGAAGGGCTGCAGCATGATCTGAAACTAAGCATACTAAATAAACAAGGAAAGGCACAGATAGTGTAAACACTACCGGCACGGACTAGGAAAGTATGTGTACTTTCAAGGACCTTTGGCAGCACACTTAGTGCCTAATTAGTATAGGGACGTAACTAGGGTTTGGGGCTGCAGTGCGTGTACAGTATTTCAAGCACAGAATCCCATGATTGTACAGCCACGTGCCATGTATGGTATGTGTGAGCAGTTCTGGCCTCCCTAGATATAGCGCCAATTGGTGCTTGTGCATCTCAGACGTTGCCACAATGTCAGGCATACAGAAAGATGACCTTGTGAGGGTCAGGAGGTTGGGTGCAGCAGCATGCCCAAGCTTCCTCCTAAGTACACTCAAGCCCTTACTCTCCACAAAGTGAGGAGGTGCCTATTTACTTTTTAAATGCTGATCTTTTGCTTTGCCGCGCAGACGAATTTGAAGGCCCCTCGCTACAAGTAAGTTGGATCAGATCTTGCGCGCCCTCCTGGTTTTCCTTATGGATCTAGCTTAGTTTCTCAATTAGATCTTGCGTGCCCTCCTGGTTTTCATTACTAATGAAACTACTATGGTCTAGCTCAGTTTCTCAATCAGATCTTGCGCGTCCTCCTGGTTTTATTTAAGGGCCTATTTCAATTTTCTTAGCGCCTTGTATACTTTAGGTTGCTTCTTGTGCGTTTAATTATCAGTGTCACTCAGGGGCATGCAAACCTTGCAAAGATACACACACATAAAAACACAAGCTTGTGCGCTTGACTGTCAATGTCGCTCAGTGGCATGCAAACCTTGCATAGACACACATACATAAGAACACAAGCTTGTGCGCTTGACTGTAAATGTCACTCAGTGGCATGCAAACCTTGCATAGATACACACACATAAAAACACAAGCTTGTGCGCTTGACTGTCAATGTCACTCAGTGGCATGCAAACCTTGCATAAATACACACACACATACTTGTGTGCTTGACTATCAATGTCACTCAGTGGCATGCAAACCTTGCATAGATACACATACACACATAAATACACCTCGCATAGACAAGCACACACACGCATGCTCATACTCATACACAAATAAGCACACAGCACAGCCACCAAGCGCAACACGCCTTCCTTCTTTCCCCTAACTCAATCCAAGCCACTCCTCTTCCCTAGTAATCATTGCTCGATAACAATTCCAAATAGCAGGCTTGTCGCAGCTACGTGACCCTCTCTCCCAATGACCATTGCTCAATTACAATTTCCAAATTGCAGAGTCGTCACAGCCGACATCAGTAAGCCCCCCCCCACACACAAACATACACACATGCACACACATACACACACATACAATTCACAAATTGCAGAGTCGTCACGGCCGATATCAGTAAGCCCAGCCCTCCCTCCACATGGACTGACTTGGTGCCTCAGCACGAGAAAGACGTGCTGAAAGGAGCAGCTGCCCTAAAGGGAGATGCTTTGGTCACTCGGTACGGGGTGTGGGTAGAAGGGCATTGGGTTTAGCCGTAGATTATTGGTAGCTGCCTAGAAAGGAGATGCTTTGGTCACTCGGTATGGGGTGTGGGTAAAGGGGCAGTGGGTTCAGCCGTAAATTATTGGTAGCTGCCTAGAAAGGAGATGCTTTGGTCACTCGGTACGGGGTGTGGCTAGAAGGGCATTGGTTTTAGCCGTAAATAACTGGTAGCTGCCTAGAAAGGAGATGCTTTGGTCACTCGGTACGGGGTGTGGGTTAAAGGGTAATGGGTTCAGCCATAGATAACTGGTAGCTGCCTAGACAGGAGATGCAGAAGCCACTCGGTATATTAAGTGGGTAGAAGGGCTTCTACAATTGACCGTAAATAATCGGTAGCTGCCTTAAAAGGAGATGCATAAGCCACTTGGTATGGGGTGCGGGTAGAAGGGCAGTAGGATCAGCTGTATATAATTGGGCAGGATGTTCTCCGAATGCAAAAAAGATGTAGCTTCTGGCAAACCCTCGCTCTTTTTGAGATCCAGTGTTAATACACAGCTGGGGTGGAATTTTATGTGCAAGGTGGAATTTTATATGCAATTTAGGGTCTGGTAAGAAGAAGACTTGCACTTCAGGCCTTGGCTGAGAGGGGGTTGCGTGCATTTAACTAATTGCATGACATTCTGTAGCCAGAACCCACCTGCATAGTCGTTGCACATATTGTCAAGTGGCCAAGACAATTTATCAGTTGCCTTAGTTGATTCGTTTGTCTCCTTGGTAATAAAATCCCACGTCTGCTGCAACTCACGATGCAAATGAAAAAGAAGTGCTGCCACCTCCACGTCGTTTGCAGCATTGATAGCCCCTAAGTGTCAGGGCAAAGGCGGTGCGTTTATAGCTTGCTTTAACACTGCAGATGCGCATGCCTGCGCTCATTTAAAGTGCCAAGTGTGCATGTGCGTGTGTGTAAGCATGCAAGTAAGTGTGTGTTTGCATATGCATTTAGTTGTGTGATGTGCAAGGCCAGCTGCAGCTACGCATGTGAGTGTGTGTAAGCGTGCAAGTACTTGTGTGACTTTGCATATGCAGGTACTTGCATGATGTGCGTGGCCAGCTGCAGCTACGCATGTGAGTGTGTGTGTGTTCAAGTACGTGTTTGTGTTTGCATATGCAGGTACTTGCATGATGTGCGTGGCCAGCTGCAGCTACGTAGCCTCTCCACCGGAGAATTGAAACAAAATTTCGATCTGCCAGGAGTGGGAAGTGTCACCGGTTTCTCTGGTGAGTGAGTGAGTGAGTGAGTGAGTGAGTGAGTGAGTGAATAAGTGAGTGAGTGAGTGAGTGAGTGAGTTAGTGAGTGAGTGAGTGAGTGAGTGAGTGAGTGAGTGAGTGAGTGAGTGAGTGAGTGGTGAGTGAGTGAGTAAGTGAGTGAGTGAGTGAGTAACTTGTCCCTATAACTTGTCCCTATTGGGTCCACAGTGTATGAAGGGCTTAGTGGAAAAGCGGGTGCAGGACTGAATTCTGATGACGAGGTAGAAGGACGTTCCTGCCATCACGTGAAAGAGATGTACACCCACATCGTTTACGTGCGCACTGGCGTTTGCTGCAAGATGTCATTAAGTGCAACTTTGGTTGCGCAGAAATTCAATGATTCAATGCTTTCTACTTTCTATGCACACTAGGTAACTAGGCAGCACTTGCGCACGATACCCTCTCTCAACGCATACTCTCTCGATGCCCACTCTCTTGAAGCACTCTGGCATTGGATAGCATTTCATGATTCAAGCATTGTTGTGCATGCCACCGGGCATTAACAAGTGCGTACACACAAACACCTATAAAAAACATACACAATTGCAGCACACACACACACGCTTGTAACTGATCATTCATGCTGCAGGAGAGCGCAAGGAGTCAGAGTTTTTCTTCTCTTTCACGTCTTTCTGCGAGCCAGGTGAGCAGCAGGAAGGGTTCACAAGTGTGCTTGGATCAGCATCCAATCCGAAGGACAACAGGAGCGTGCACGTTTCACGCCACACTTGATCTTTAACCCAGGGCGTGACAGCTTTTAGAAGGGGCCCAGTTCCCTCTAACCGGCATTTCTAGTAGATGGTAGTAAATGGTCATCCAGCTGCTTTCAATCTAAATTAAGAAAAATATGGTTGAGTAGAAAAAACAAATCCAATCCGATGGACAACAGGAGCGTGCACGTTTCATGCCACACATGATCTTTAACCCAGGGCGTGACAGCTTTTAGCAGGGGCCCAGTTCCCTCTAACCGGCAATTCTAGTAGATGGTAGTAAAATGGTCATCCAGCTGCTTTCAATCTAAATTAAGAAAATATGGTTGAGTGGTAAAAACAAATTTCGGACTTCAACAATCAACTCGCCTTTTTGGTGTACCTGGTGCACCTCTGCAGCATCAAAGTGCGGCAAAAGCCTTTTCCTGCCGTACTTCAAAAGCCCTTCTTTCTGAGCTGTGTGTGTGTGCGTGTGTATGTGTGTACGTGTGTGTGCGTAGGGTGTGTGTGCGTTAGTGGTTGTATGTGTGCTTGTGTGTGGTCCATAATGGCAGGTCTTGGCAAAGCTCTTTCCGCTGTGATCTGCATTTGCGACCACCTTATTGTGTTTGGTGCAAGCCCAGGAGTGTTCGGTGTGTTTGTTGCATGCATGGGCTTTGTTTGATGTGTTTGATGCATGCACAACTGTATTTGGTGTGTTTTATGGCGGTACGGAACTCTAATGACACAATGACACCCGGACACTTATATGGTCGGGAAAAAATGAATTCGAATGACTTCAAATGACCCCAAATGATCGGAAATGGTTGAATTTGTTTTTTGACGTCATTGAAGTGTTAGTAGACGATTTGTGAGGAATTGGGGTCGTGGGGTATAATCCTCTCACTAGGAGCAATTAATCGCACACTGCACCATTCCACGTGTGTTCCTGAGATTGAAAGGGACTACGGGAATGGAGCTCGGGCCGGAATCGCTTTTGAGGTCATTCGAGTTCATATGTTCCCGACGAAAAAGTGTCCGAGTGTCATTAGAAATCCGTACCGCCATAATTTCATGCATCTCTACTTTAGGTGTGTTTGATTGCATGCACAGATTTGTGAGTGTGCGTGTGGTGTATGTTTGATTGCATGCACAGGTGTGTGTGTGGTGTTTAATGCATGCACTGCTATTTTTGGTGTGTTTGATTGCATGCACAGGTGCCACATACCGTGTGGACCTGTCCGAGCCTATCGCCTCCTCAGACGCAAAGCACGTGCCAAAGCTGTTCAAGCGCGCAGAGCTAAAGGTCCCCCACGACCCTGCAGACTATGAGACTAAGCAGGCACGTTTGAAACCTTTCGTAGGAATATTTGCAAATGAGCGATTGAGTCTTCCTCTTACAAAGTAGGTCCCATGTGTGCTTCTGCTCGGATGTTGGGAGGCGACTGGTTAGTTTTACTTAAACACTGATCCATCTAACTTGCTCATTCAACGCGTCCACTGGTCCACCTACCCAGCTGGTTCATTCAATGCATCCACTCACCAATTATTTGGATGGTGGCAGCCCGGCCTTGCGTGTCTGGGAGTGGGGGCTCAAACTTCTCCCTTGCTTTTTCATCATGTAAACAAGGTCCCTGCAATTCAGACATCGCTGTGTGGCATGAAACTGAGCGCGGCTGCATGATCTGTTTTGTACTAATCATGATCATGACCGAAGACTGAATGAGTCTGCAATCCATTGCTACTATTATGGACGGGAATGCTCTGCACCAATCCATGCTCTGCACCAATCCATCCTCTGCACCAATCCATGCTCTGCACCAATCCATCTTCTGCTCTGCACCAATCCATGCTCTGCACCAATCCTTCTGCCATTCTTCTATCTTGGCCACCTGCTCCAGCTCATCAACCAACCTTTGCTCACTCCATAAGCACAGGTGTTTGTCCCCAGCAAAGATGGCACCAAGATCCCCTTGTTCATTACACACAAGCGTGGTTTGAAGCTGGACGGCAAGCTGCCGACCCTTCTCTATGGGTACGGGGGCTTCAACATCAGCCTCGAGCCTGGTTTCTCTGCTGCCAGGTGACGCCATGCTAGGTTGCCAAGCTGCAGTGCTGTTTTCATTGATACGTTTGAAGTAGGGTTGGCCAGAACCACGTATATATACACAATGCTAAGTTGCCAAGCTGCAGTGCTGAAGTCATTGAACTGTTTAAAGTAGGGTTGGCCAGAACCACGTATATATACACAATGCTAAGTTGCCAAGCTGCAGTGCTGAAATCATTAAGTTCAAAGCAATAAAATAGCCAATGTGGCCATCTTTATGCATGTGATGCGGGAATGGGCATCGCTGTCTGCTTAGGCTCTCCCCTCTATTTTTTGTCCAACACATATTCACGCAAGACTACCCCCTCTTCTTGTTTGGTCAAACGTGTCCACACATGACTCACATGGCACGTGTCCGCACATTATTCACACATGACTGTTCCCTCTTTTTTTTTACACTAAGACTACCCCCTGTTCTTGTTTGATCAAACGTGTCCACACATGACTCACATGGCACGTGTCCACACATATTCACACATGACTGTTCTCTGTTTTTTTTACACTAAGACTACCCCCTGTTCTTGTTTGATCAAACGTGTGTCCACACATGACTCACATGGCACGTGTCCACACATATTCACACATGACTGTTCCCTCTTTTTTTTACACTAAGACTACCCCCTTTTCTTGTTTGATCGAACGTGTCCACACATGACTCACATGGCACGTGTCCACACATCATTCACACATGAGTACCTCTGCTAGTGAACACCTATGCACATGTGATTCACACATGACTGTTCCCTGTTTTTTTAAACACTTATTCACACATGATTACCCCTTCTTTTTATAAACACTTATTCACACATGATTACCCCCTCTTTTAGTATAGGTAAACACATGCACACACATTCCACACACGACTCTCCCCTGTTTTTGTTCAACAGCAAACATTCACACATGAATCACACACCATAACCCTTTCAGGCTGGCTTTTATGAAGGGATACAATGGTGTGTACGCCCAAGCATCCATTCGAGGCGGTGGAGAGTATGGAGTCGGATGGCGAGATGCAGGATCCTTGGAGCACAAGCAAAACTGCTTTGACGATTTCAATTTGAGTATATAACGGATGGAATTGGGCAGGTCCGAGTGAAATCCGAAATTACATGCGGTACTGTGGAGAGAACTCCTGATTTACCTAGGTCTTGGTACGGTTTTTGGGAAAGCAGTTGGGCACAGGGAGTCTGGTGGTGCAGCCACTGGGATGTCTGTGATTCAGGGCTTAAAAGGAGTTACTCATGTGCGGGGTGCACCAGTGAGTTCTCGTAACATCTCACTTGAGCACAGCATAGAACACCCACACATTTGTTCACTTTATAAAACCCATGTATTTTTTATTGTTACACGCAGGCATGCGCAGAGCACCTTATTGCACACACACACACACACACACATTTGTTCACTTTATAAAACCCATGGAATTTTGATTGTTACACGCAGGCATGCGCAGAGCACCTTATTGCTGCACACACACACACACACATTTGTTCACTTTATAAAACCCATGGAATTTTGATTGTTACACGCAGGCATGCGCAGAGCACCTTATTGCTGCACACACACACACATTTGTTCACTTTATAAAACCCATGGAATTTTGATTGTTACACGCAGGCATGCGCAGAGCACCTTATTGCTGCACACACACACACACATTTGTTCACTTTATGAAACCCATGTATTTTTATTGTTACACGCAGGCATGCGCAGAGCACCTTATTGCTGCAGACACACACACACACACACACACACACACACACACACTTGTTCACTTTATAAAACCCATGGAATTTTGATTGTTACATGCAGGCATGCGCAGAGCACCTTATTGCTGCACACACACACACATTTGTTCACTTATAAAACCCATGGAATTTTGATTGTTACACGCAGGCATGCGCAGAGCACCTTATTGCTGCACACACACACATTTGTTCACTTTATGAAACCCATGTATTTTTATTGTTACACGCAGGCATGCGCAGAGCACCTTATTGCTGCACACACACACACACACACACACACACACACACACACGCACACACACACATACACACACACACACACAAACGCACACTTGTTCACTTTATAAAACGCATGTATTTTTTATTGTTACACGCAGGCATGCGCAGAGCACCTTATTGCCACGAGCTACTGCTCCCCCTCCACCCTCACCATTCAAGGTAATGTGCGTCATTGCTGCTGAGGAGCCAGGCAGGTGCTGTTATGTTGAGGCTTGCTTTTGTATTTAGGCCTGCTAATTTATATTATGGCGTGCTGACACGTCACAGAATAGAGAAGTGTAGGGAACAGGGTAAGTAAGGCACAGGCCAGGGATAGCAGAAGTATATGAGCCATTTACAGGGGCCATAGATTGAGCCTTAGACATTAGTAAGGAAAAGCATAGACAGGAGCCTTAGCTTAAGCCCCCTACTTAAACCTACAGGGGCTATAGAGTTGGTTTATATGGGCCACCTTTTGGGGCTAGCAAGAAAAAAACTGCATTTTCACCCATGGCAGGAGAGACCAGCAAAGGAAGTCTTGCCCAGGCTTAGTATCAACAACAAAGCAAAAGAAATCTCAAGGCATAGTATCAGCAACGCAGCAAAGGAAGTCTTGCCAAGGCTTAGTATCAGCAACACAGCAAAGGAAGTCTCACCAAGGCTTAGTATCAGCAACACTGCAAAGGAAGCCTCGCCAAGGCTTAGTGTCAGCAACACAACACGCCCCGACGCTTCCTACCATCAACGATGCACGTGAATCGCTGACGCTTCACTTTATTCCTTCCACGCACTGCAGTTGCATGTCAATTGCTTCCATGCTTCACTTTATTCTCTCCATGCACTGCACTTGTATGTCAAATCCTCACTTGCTTCGATTTATTCCCTCCATGCACTGCACTAGCACGTCAACTACTCGTATGCGTCACTTCACTCCCTCCATGCATTGCACTTGTATGTCAAATCCTCACTTGCTTCGATTTATTCCCTCCATGCACTGCACTAGCACGTCAACTACTCGTATGCGTCACTTCACTCCCTCCATGCATTGCAATTGTATGTCAATTCCTCACTTGCTTCGCTTTATTCCCTCCATGCACT
>Ga0307968_1000286_pt1 | contig 34025 bp, 39 predicted proteins | sample OrgLakmetagen650_FD_201834 | JGI IMG/M metagenome (GOLD analysis project Ga0307968, IMG submission 201834) | Saline water microbial communities from Organic Lake, Antarctica - #650 | ecosystem: Environmental > Aquatic > Non-marine Saline and Alkaline > Saline | place: Antarctica: Organic Lake...
GGCCGGCCACGAAGGCTGAGGGGGTGAGGGGGGGTAAGCTGCCACCTGAGTACGTTGAAGGCTTGACGGAGGCTGCAGCTGCGCCTGTGGTTTGGATGCAAGCAGGGATGAAGAAATGAGGTGACCAAATAATTGTAAGAAAGACGCTAATTTGTCTCCTGGGAGGCCGGCCACGAATGTTGAGGGGTGAGGGGGGATAAGCTGCCACCTGTGTACGTTGAAGGCTTGACGGAGGCTGCAGCTGCGCCTGTGGTTTGAATGCAAGCAGGGATGAATGATACGATGACTGTTAACTGAAAAAGCTAAGCGCTGTCTGTCAAGTATAGGATGGACGGCTTGACGGAGGCCGCAGCTGCGCCTGTGAATTGAACGTAGGCAGGTATCAAAAATGAAAATACCGTGCATTACAGAAGTAATTGCTATGTGTCAAATGTATAGGGTTGGCCAGAACCGTATATACACACCGTGTATGACCGTATGTATGGTGATTTCCTTGCTTAAAATACCGTATGTACACCGTAAATACGTCTAAATAAATGGTTCTGGCCCACCCTACAAATGTGGCTGCAACAGCCAATGCAGGCTGCAGGAGTGCTGGGCTCCGGTGCGTGCTGGGTGTGCCGGTGTGTACGTACATGTGTGCATGTGCACATGTGTGTGTATGTGTGTATGTGTGTGTGTGAGTGTGTGAGTGTGTGAGTGTGTGAGTGTGTGTGTATGTGCACGAGTGTGTGTGCATGTGTGTGTGCATGTGTGTGTGAGTGTGTGTGTGTGTGTGCGGTCTCCATTTTCACCTGCTATGGTGGCTGCAGCAGCCACATGGGGTGCGGGAGTGCTGGGCACTGATGCGTTGTAGGGACCCCCAGGGGTGGGCAGGGGGCTGCCTGTGGCATTTGCCAGCATGACTGCAGGTGTGTGTGTGTGTGTGTGTGTGTGTGTGATGAACAAATGACATACTCAGATGCAACAAGTTATTGCTGGGCAGGAGCCTGCCTGTGGCACTTGCCAGCATGACAGCAGTGGAGTGCGTACATAGAACACAAAAGCTTTTGAAGCATAAGGAGTGGGCAGGGGGCTGCCTGTGGCACTTGCCAGCATGACTGCAGATTGCGTGTTTTGGGCAGAGGGGGGGTGTTGGGATGTACGCAATGAATAGCTGCTTTTGGATCAGGGGCTGCCTGTGGCACTTGCCAGCGTGACAGCAGCAGAGTGCGTACATAGAAAAGATGGGCTTTTTGAGCATAAGAAGTGAGCAGGGGGCTGCCTGTGGAGCGTGGTCGCGCTTGAGTGCACGCATGGGGGTGTAAAGAGCGATTGTGTGTTACAGATTTACAGAGCTTAGGGCTTTCTGAAGAAGGCACGTGGAGTGGGAAAGGGGCTGCCTGGGGTGTTTGTAGGAGAAGGGTTGATTGATAGCTAGGGTTGGTCAGAACTGTTAACGTACACCGTGTATGTCCATACGTATGTATGGTATTTTCCCTGGTGAGAGCGGGTGAGGATGAGAGGAATGGGGGTGCATGAGCCTCTTTAAAAGTGACCGGGCCTCAGTCGCTGCACATCTTCAAGCACACAACATTGCACCTCAGCACACTGTCTCTCTCTCTCTCTCTCTCTCTCTCTCTCTCTCATAGTCTCTGTGTGGCAAGTGGATCCATGCCTCTCTACGCACATATGTACTACACACACACACACACTCACACACACAAAAACACTCACACACATACACATACACTCACTCAAACACACACACACACACATGCACACACACACACGCACACACACACACCTGCCAGTGCCCCCACATCCCCATTTGCCACCGCCTGTGATGCAGTTTCTTGCAGAGCGGTCAGCTGTTGGCGTAAACGTGCCTGCGTGCGCTCCAGCGCGACTCTCACCTCCTCACCCTTTGCCTCCGCTGCTGCGCGGATGCGCTCTGATTCCTGTACGTGAAAGCGCGTGAATGAAAGCGCGGAGGTGTGAGACGTTGGTATGTGCCTGTTTTTGGTGGCCCTTTGCCTCTGCTGCTGCGCGGATGCGCTTTGATTCCTGTACGTGAAAGCGCGTGAGTGAAAGCTCTGATTCCTGCAAGAGAAAGCGCGGAGGAGTGAGACGTTGGTATGTGCCCGTTTTTGGTGCCCCTTTGCCTCCGCTGCTGCGCGGATGCGCTCTGATTCCTGTAAGAGAAAGCGCGTGAGTGAAAGCGCGGAGGTGTGAGACGTTGGTATGTGCCAGTGTTTGGTGCGTGTGAGGGTATATTTGTCCCTCATTCCTTCGCCCCTTTGGCTTCTGCTGCTGCGCGGACTTGGCCCAGCTCTTGTACGTGCATATGTGCATATAGCGAGGGTTGGCCCAAACCATACATTAATAGGTATATACGGAGTATACACGGGAGTATATACGGTATTTTTGGCAGGGGAATCACCATACATACGGTCATATACGGTGTGTATATACGGTTCTGGTTAACCCTACATATAGCATTTAACACGAGGATTTGAGTCCACATGTAACTCAGGGTTGTTCAATTCGTTCTTGGGGAGCAACGGTTCGATACAGATCGCGAAATCGAACTTTGACCAAACCAAACTGAGCAACCCTGCTCATATGTAGAAGAGCTTGGGTTTGAAGAGCGGGGCATGCCGGGGTGTGCATACGTCAAAGTGTCAGTGCCGAAGTGTGAGTTCAATTCATCTCCCCTTTGGCATCTGCTGCTGCGGTAACACGCTCAAGGGTTCGATAAACTTCGCGAATTCTGCATTTTTGACTGTGCATGTGTAGGGTGGGCCAGAACCATATATTTATACGTGTTTACGGTGTACATACGGTATTTTTAGCTGGGAAATCACCATACATACGGTCGTATACGGTGTGTATATACGGTTCTGGCCAACCCTATGCATGTGCATTGCGTGGATAAGTGCTTGTTTGGGTGTGCATTCTCTTGTATAGGTATATGGTTGCGAGTATCACACAGTGATTCATCTCTACCCTCTATGCACTGATACAATTCATACCTCACTTCTGCAGTGCGCACGCGTATGCGGTTTTCTAGGTTGTTTTTAAGTTCACACTTGTGGGGAAACACATTCTTAGCTAGGTTCACACACACACACACACACACACACACACACACACACACACACACATTTGAGCCCACAGTGACATACAAACAAAAACACACACGCCCACACCCATGCCAAAACACACTAATAACTCATACCTGCAAATCATTCGCCACGTCCGACATCTGCTGCTGCAGCTGAGCTGCATGTTTCACTGCCTCCTCACGCGCACTGCTGGCTTCCTCTACCAGAGACTCGTACTGGCTGACCTGTGCGTGTGTGTGCGTGTGTGTATGTGTGTGTGTCACTGCCTCCTCACGCGCACTGCTGGCTTCCTCTACCAGAGACTCGTACTGGCTGACCTGTGCGTGTGTGTGCGTGTGTGTATGTGTGTGTCACTGCCTCCTCACGCGCACTGCTGGCTTCCTCTACCAGAGACTCGTACTGGCTGACCTGTGCGTGTGTGTGCGTGTGTGTATGTGTGTGTGTCACTGCCTCCTCACGTGCACCGCTGGCCTCCCCTACCAGAGACTCGTACTGGCTGACCTGTGCGTGTGTGCGTGTGTGTGCGTATGTGTATGTGTGAGTGTGTGTGTCACTGCCTCCTCACGCGCACTGCTGGCCTCCTCTACCAAAGACTCGTACTGGCTGACCTGTGCGTGTGTGTGCGTGTGTGTTTGTGTGTGTGTGTGTGTGTCACTGCCTCCTCACGCGCACTGCTGGCCTCCTCTACCAGAGACTCGTACTGGCTGACCTGCTTGTGTGCGTCAGTGAGTGTGTGTGTACGTGTGTGTGAGAGTGTGTGAGTATGTATGCAGAGGAAAGCAGCCACTTAGAAAGAGTTCAACGCATCCACAGCAAAGATGTGTGTGCAGGTGACACATAACACATGCACCCACACCCACACCCACACACACACACACACACACACAAACACACACACACTCTCACACACACCTGTCGGCTGTAGTGGGCCTCCACGTCTACCAGCTTGCCTTCAGCTTCAGAGGCGTGCCTGCGTGAGTGTCCATAGGCGTGCGCGTGCGTGTATGTGCGTGTGCATGTTTGTATGTTTGCGTATATGTGTGTGTGTGTGTGTGCGTGTGTGTGTGCAAACAAATGTGCTTGTGATTACGTGTGCATATGTGTGAACTGGCTGCCTGTTTTTATATGCCCAAATGTGTGCGTGACTTTGAATGAGTTTATGCAATCAAACCCCTCCCATACACCCATACACCCTCACCCCCACCCTCACACACACACGCGCACACACACACACTCACACACACACACTCACACACACACACTCACACACACACCAATATACCCACGCACTCTAAGACACAAACCCACAATCACACACACACACACCTGCGTGCCTCTGCCAAGTACTCCTCCAGCTGCTTCACACGTGCGGCCAGGCTGTCACCTCGCGCGCGCGCAAGCTCAGACGCGTGCTCAGAGTCACTGAGCTTCTGACGCAGCGTGAGCACCTCACCACTGGCAGACCTGCGCTCCTCTAGCAGCGCCTGTGTGTGTGCGTGTGTGTATGCGTGTGTATGTGCGTGTGCGTGTGCGTGTGCATGTGTGTGAGCGTGTGTCTGTGTATGTGTGTGCGAGTATGTGTGTGTGTGCGTGGGTGGGTATTTGTGTGTGTATGTGTGAGTCGTGTATGAGCAAAATACCACACACGTGTGTGTGTGTGTATGTGTGTGTGTGTGTGTGTGTGAACGAGCAAGTTGTGTTTGTGACTGTGCGCGTGCGCCGTGGAGGGGACGCTGCTGCATGGGGGCAGGGATAAAATACACAGGCACATACCCATTCACAAAACACAACTATCAAGAATACAGGCACACACACATATACACACACCTTGGACTTGGACTCCAGCTCTTCCTCCAGGTACTTGACCTTGGCCTCATGGAAGCGCACGGTCTGCAGAAACATATTAAAAGAAGGTTTTACTTGGCACCGTAGAAGCGCGCAGCTGGCGCAGTACAAATAATTGGTATTGTATTGTACAAACAATTGTTATTGTATTATGCAGCTGGCGCAGTACACATAATTGTTAATGTATTATGCAGCTGATGAAGCACTTGTGTGCGGCCATTTGAACTGGCAAAGTGTTTATACTATTATTTGACTGCATTTGATACTTAAGACACACCAAACCCCCTATAGCCAGCTCCTGCCACCATCCACACTGCCACTCAGACAAAAGGAGGGTGAGGGTAGTCAATGGACAACAGCAGTGTGAGGAAGCATGCGCACACATACACACGCGCACGCAGCATCAGGCAGCTGCAAAGTAGCCATCAAACGCATTTGCTGAAGTATGTGCTGAGATTACGGCTGTCAGTGCCATCAGGTGTGCTGTCGTATGTGCTTAGATTATGTAAGGGCTGTCGGTGCCATCAGATGTGCTGAAGTATGTGCTGAGATTATATAAGGGCTGTCAATGCCATCAGATGTGCTGTAGTATGTGCTGAGATAAGGGCTGTCAGTGCCATCAGGTGTGCTGTAGTATGTGCTGAGATAACGGCTGTCAGTGCCATTAGATGTGCTGTAGTATGTGCTGAGACAGGGGCTGTCGGTGCCATCAGGTGTGTTTTAGTATGTGCTGAGATAACGGCTGTCAGTGCCAGTAGATGTGCTGTAGTATGTGCTGAGATGGGGGCTGTCGGTGCCATCAGATGTGCTGAAGTATGTGCTGAGATAAGGGCTGTCGGTGCCCTCAAAGAACTGTGGGATTATGGTAATGCCAATTCGATGGTACAGAACTGTGTGTCTGGTGGCCCTGCTAACCACACCTGCTCATATCTAGTTGGTCAGGCCATGCGGCTGACAAACATTTTTGGGAGGGCAATCTCACCATCGTTATTTAGCAACAACACGCGCACAAGCACACAACACACATGCGCACATACCAGCTGCTTGATCACCACATCAACGGGCCAATCAAAAGGCCTGCACATGCCTTCGTAGGATAGTATGGAGAACCCGTGTTTTACTGTCATGTTGCAGTACTGAGTGTGGGTTGGCCCTGCTAACCGCACCTGCTCGTATTGAGTTTGCTGCAGCTCGAGCTGCTTGTGGGTGTCGACATCTTTCAGGGCGGTCTCAAGCTCAGACGTCTGCAGCTGGAGCTTGTCCCTGCAGTTTTGGAAGTGTGAGCAGATGGTGTTCGTGAGCGTGGCAACAGCAAAAAGTGGCCCACAAACAGCAGCTGGAGCTTGCCCCTGCAGTTTTGGAAGTGTGAGCAGATGGTGTTCGTGAGCGTGGCAACAGCATAAAGTGGCCCACAAACAGCAGCTGGAGCTTGTCCCTGCAGTTTTGAAAGTGTGGGCAGATGGTGTTCGTGAGCGTGGCAACAGCATAAAGTGGCCCACAAACAGCAGCTGGAGCTTGCCCCTGCAGTTTTGGAAGTGTGAGCAGATGGTGTTCGTGAGCGTGGCAACAGCAAAAAGTGGCACACAGACAGCAGCTGGAGCTTGTCCCTGCAGATTTGGAAGTGTGAGCAGATGGTGTTCGTGAGCGTGGCAACAGCAAAAAGTGGCACACAAACAGCAGCAGGAGACCGTTCCTACAGTTTTTAAAATGTGTAAGCAGTCTTGGAAATGTGCGCGCGAGGTTGATGACAGCAAAGTGGCAAAACAAGTTTGGGCGGGGGGTGGATGCCTGGAGGAAAAGGCGAACCAAATTATAACGTTGAGCTGAGCTTGAGCCTCGCAAAGAGCACGCACGCTCCATAGCGTTCGTGATGTGAGAGTAATTGTACAGTCTGATGAGCTTGCATCACTCATTGGTGGTCGACGCTAATACTTAAGCACCAGCTTCCACCATCTCTCCCTCGGCAGCACGAGTAGAAATGGGCTGGGACGGCTTACACTACAGAACATATCAATTTACCAGAGCGCAGAAGGGCACACCCGACAGTGGCAGTCACCGCCCACGATGAAAACAGTTGCGCACGAATGACGCTCGTAGATGATACGTGCTCAAAGGTGGCAAAAACACGGCAGCAAACACAAACTGGGTAACGATCATAGCTGTGAGACCTGGAGATCTGGATGGATGACGAGCTCACGCCACCCTCAGCACGTAGCAACATACCAGAGCACAGAAGGGCACGCCCCACAACCACCAAGCATCCTCCCAACGACAACCCCCCAAATTTGCCCACCGAAACTGTTAAAGTGGCCAGGCCCGACGACCACCGAACTTCCTTCGGATGATAACCCCCCAAACCTGCCCATCCAAACTATTAACACGATGAAGAGTGCAGCAATTGCATATGACTGCAGCCGGCACGCACCGGGCAGCGCTCAGTTGTGAGATCTGGAGGCCCTGGGAGTCAATGAGCTGGTCTTTGGTGGCGAGGAGGCGTTGGAGGTCTTCCCTCTCGTGGCCCACTGACTCTAAGGCACGCTGGAGGTCTTCGACCTATGGAACCAATGCGAATGTGGGTTGGGTCTTAGAGGAGAATTCTGAATTACTATGCTCAAAAGATGTTGTCCCTCTTGAGATGCACTGAGTCTGGGGCACGCTGCAGGCCTTCACCTGTGGATAAAAACAGATGTAAATCAGGATCCGCAGCAAGTGCATTGCGTAGTTATGCGTACACGCTCAAAAGAGGTCCTCCCACCACCCATGTTGAAAAGTATTGGTGACATTGGTGTTCATTAGCATTCAAAGATGGAGGTTTCTAGGTACAGCAACACGTCTTTCATGACGCACACGGCAGGGCATGCATTTGACATGGCGCACATCCACAGAAACGTGACACATGCACAAACAGACACACACACACCTTGTCTTGCCGAGCACGCAGCTCCCTTGCTTGCTGCCCAAATTGCGCATGCTCCTGTGCACATGTCAAAGAACATGCGTAGCTTGAATGATTTGAGAGGGTGCATGTGTGTAAGTGTGTGTGGTTTTTGCGTGTGTATGTGTGTGTGTGTGTGTTGCGTGTGTGCATGTGCGTGTGTGTGTATGTGTGTGTATGTGTGTGCGTGCGTGCTCTTGTGCAAGTGCATGCGCCTTTATGCATTAATGTGTGTACGCGCATGCCATTCCAAGTGCTTACATGCGTGAGCGTTAAGTACGTACATTACATGTTGTCTATGTGTGCACGTGTTTCCAGCGACTGAGCATGTTACAAGCATCCTGCTGCTCTGTCCCACGAAGAATTGTGTTATGGCCTGCATGAATCCTACCTGCTGTCCCAGCTGCAGCTGTTGCTGCAGCTGCTCCAGCTGCTCATTGCGCGCCTGCAACTCCTCCTCCCATCTGCTCTGCTGGAACTCAAATTCCTGTGTGATTTGGGTCAGAGAGCAGATGTTACGGCACACATCCTGCATGATCAACCACGCTTCCTTCCCATCCTACACACTTAGCAATGCTAGCCGTACCTGAGCAGCAGCATCATACGTGAGCTCTCTCTCTGAGACCTGCAGGAGTCACACACACACAGGAAACTGTTGGGTCTTTCAGGTCCAGAACACTGATTTCAAAGCGATGCAGGTATCAACATTGAGAAGAGCTGTGTAGCTACGTGCCTTGGCCTTCTCCACTGCGAGCTGCTGCTCAAGGAATGCCACCCGAGCTTCAACTTCCATTGTCGGGGATTAACAGCTCAGAAATCAAGACATCAGCATTTCCTCTGTTGTTTATTCATTTATTTTTTTACTATTAAATCTTGTGCAGGAAGACTTCACATTGGGGTTGGGGTATTTTGGTCTCATGCTGCAGCCTCAACATCAACATTTGCATAACCCTGGGCATTCAGCTGGAGCTGCTCCTGCACTTGTGCCCAAAGCTCTTCCTCGGCACGCTCGCGGAGGGGGCAGGTTATACCCGTGCACATCACGCTCGTTCTCCAAAGCGGAGCTTGTGGCACACAGATGCCCTTCTACAGTTGCCATGGCAGCCAGTGCAGGCAGAAAAATGGATCCCGAGGTATGCCTGCCAATCTAGCAGGGTTCCACATGCATGCTGTCAATTCATGAGCATGCGTTTGGAGCAAGCCATTCCATGCTGTGTGTGCAGGCAGTGCGAGCGAATGTGAGCCAGGCGGCAGTAATGCTTGAGGAAGTGCTGAATGATATCCTGCAAGAGCTCCTAGTAGACCAGGCGGCCTCCTACTTGACAGAGGAAAGCCCGGAGCTGAACGAGCTTGAGGTAGGGGAAAGTCTGCATGATTGGCACGCGTGCGCATAGCAAAGTTGAATATTTAACCTGTACACTAATGTGCATACACATGCACGCACACACACATACACACACATATTAGCACACACACATGTACACACACATTTGCACGCACACTCACGTCTCACGTACACACATTTACGGGCATACGCACACACACACACACGCACACACACAAGCATAAACACATGCACGCACGCACGCATACACACATACACGTATACACGCATACAAGATACAAGCATATATGTGCGCTAAAACACACACATACCAAGTACACATACATACACGTGCACACGCCCACACAAGCGCAACATGCGCATACAGACACACAAACAGACACATAATAAACAAACACACATACTCCCTCACATTCAATATGCAGGCCGTTCGTAATGCTGTGATTCAGCGCATCGAACTCCTGGATGCCAACTTCCTGGCGGCGTTGAATGGATACATCCAGGTATGCATCAGAGAAGCGTAACAACTAGTGTGTTAGGTAACTGGCAGGTAGTGTAACTTAATTGAAGCATCACAAGCAGTTGGTACAGCAACACTTTTTTAATGCTTAAGCAGGCTGGCTTAAGGTTACATTTTGACGGGCACGTATGAGTTAGAACAACTTAATGCGCGAGTGCTGGAATCCAGCAGGCTGTTCTGGAGTGCGGACGCAGCTGCTTATGCCCAGGCTGATTATGCGATGCACCAACTCATACAAAGCACACAGTGTGTGGGCCATGAGCACTGGTTTAAGCTCAAACATCCATTGCAGCATACTGTATGTATTGTATAACTTGTAATTGAGGTATGGTTCAAACTATCGGTATTAACAGATTTCAACATTGTTGTGATGCTATACAACCAGATTTGTGCTTCACATAGCTATGTGTGTTGTGGCCTGTGAGCAATAGCTCTCTGCAGCTGTCACCTTGTGTAGAAGCCAGCTTCATTCAAATCTTACGCCTTTCCTGCCTCATGCAAAGCTGCAGCGGTTCGCACAACCTGCAACGCGCGCTTTGTGCTCAACACACACGTGTTCTGGCCCAGGAGCAATTGCTGTAGCTCAGGCATCCGTGGCTCTTAATTGCAGATTTTTTTGTTTTTGCGCTTGCACATATGCATGATCTGGCTCATGCGCAGATCAGCAGCACGAGGCCCAATGACGGCATGCTGAGCCTGCTGCTGGCCCTGCGAGATGAGGTGCTGCGTCAGGTGTCGATGCGGCTGCCTCCTACAGCCAGGTGTGGTTGTTGGCTATGTGGTGTGACTGTGCTGATAAAGTGGTGTCAATTGGGTTGTGTCAGGGGCGATGCGGCTGCCTCCCACAGCCAGGTGTGGTGGTGTTGGTTGCGTGGTGTGACTGTGCTGATGTGGCGGTGTCAATTGGGTTGTGTCAGGGGTGATGCGGCTGCCTCCCACAGCCAGGTGTGGTGGTGTTGGCTGTGTGGTGTGACTTTGCTGATATGGCAGTGCTAACTGGGTTGTGTCAGGGGCGATGCGGCTGCCTCCCACAACCAGGTGTGGTGGTGTTGGTTGCGTGGTGTGACTGTGCTGATTGAGTGGTGTTAATTGGGTTGTGTCAGGGGCGATGCGGCTGCCTCCTACAGCCAGGTGTGGTGGTGTTGGTTGCGTGGTGTGACTGTGCTGATGTGGCGGTGCTAACTGGGTTGTATCAGGGGCGATGCGGCTGCCTCCCACAGCCAGGTGTGGTGGTGTTGGTTGCGTGGTGTGACTGTGCTGATGTGGCGGTGCTAACTGGGTTGCGCCAGATGTCGATGCGGCTGCCTCCCGCAGCCAGATGTGGTGGCGCAACTTGTATGGCTGATCGGCTGCTGCCAGCCACAAGTGAATACATTAGAATAGATAGGTCGGAAGAAAACAATTGTGCTGCTGAGAAAGGAAACAAGAGCACAGGCTTGATGCAGTGAATAGACTGTTGAGGGTGTTCTGTGCAGCTGTAAAATCTAAGATGATTCGACATCAAACTGCGTGCAGTTATCCGTAAAAGGTTATGGATACACTGTCTGTGGCTTACGACTCCAGACACCCTTCCTCAACAAAATAGCCAGGCATACACAGGTGTGATTGCTCCTCCTGTCGCTTTACAAGAGCTAGAAAATGCAGCACTGCAGCTGGTCTTTAGACAACCACTGCCACACAGGCACACACAGGCGTGCTTGCCCCTCCCCTTGCTGTGTGCAGGGTGATGGATGCAGCACTGCAGCTTGTCTCTAAGGACACCCACTCATATTTCCACACAGGCACACACACACACAGGCGTGCTTGCCCCTCCCCTTGCTGTGTGCAGGGTGATGGATGCAGCACTGCAGTTTGTCTCTGAGGACACCCACTCATATTTCCACACAGGCACACACACACACACACAGGCGTGCTTGCCCCTCCCCTTGCTGTGTGCAGGGTGATGGATGCAGCACTGCAGCTTGTCTCTAAGGACACCCACTCATATTTCCACACAGGCACACATACACACACACAGGGGTGCTTGCCCCTCCCCTTGCTGTGTGCAGGGTGATGGATGCAGCACTGCAGCTTGTCTCTAAGGACACCCACTCATATTTCCACACAGGCACACACACACACACAGGCGTGCTTGCCCCTCCCCTTGCTGTGTGCAGGGTGGTGGATGCAGCACTGCAGCTTGTCTCTAAGGACACCCACTCATAATGCCACACAGGCACACACAGGCGCGCTTGCCCCTCCCCTTGCTGTGTGCAGGGTGATGGATGCAGCACTGCAGCTGATCTCTAAGGACACGAGGGTGCAACTACTGAAGACCGCCATAAGCTGGAAGGAAGGGGGGGCAGAGGCCAAGGGTTTGGAGCAAGTGGAGGCGACTGAGGCAGCTAAGGTAGCTTCAACAGGTGTGAGAACTTGCACGAAGGAAAGATGTTTGCACCTAGCATGCTTTGAGCAATTCTTTTTCCTGGTAATGCCAGATTAACAATCCAGATGCTCTAGAGACACAGGTGATGTGGGTGCTCCATAGGTGGTATGTAACGGATATATGCTTGAGACAATGAGGAGGAGGTTGAGGAGGAGGAGGAGGAGGAGGAGGAGGAGGAGGCTACTGTTTGCTGGTGTCCCGTCTGATTGCCTAAAACAATGCTACGAAACAATGATGGAAATCGATGACGGTGATGGTGATGATGACGATGCAAACAACATGCTGCTGACCCTGTGCATAAACAAGTAGACTTGACAGCATTGTCACTCAACTCATCTGTACCCCCTTTCTTGGCCACCCTTTCTTGGCCACCCTGTACCCCCTTTCTTGGTCCCCCTTTCTTGGCCACCCTGTACCCCCTTTCTTGGCCACCCTGTACCCCCTTTTTTGGCCACGGACCCAATGATAGGGGGGGGCTCTGTGCTTTGTAAATAAAGAAAGCAACGGATGTCGCAAGCATGTCGTCGATTGGCCTGTGTATCTTACTTGTCCATACACTACTTGGGTGTTTTGTTTTATAAGTCGTGCGGTGCTGATAGTGAGAGAACATGGCCATAGTGCCGCGGCCTTGCACGCATGCGTGCCTCAGATCTTTTAGCATGTAGCTCGTAACGTCAGATAAAAATTAGAATTGCTGCGCAGGAAGTGAAGAGCTACCCCTACACATTACACTTTTATTTTAAGGGGAAAGGAGCCATTTCAATTGTAACACGTGCACTTCGTGAATGTGTAAATCGCTTGGCGGCTGCAGGTGGTGACGTTGGGGGCAACGAGGCTGGAAGCGCAACCATTGACGTGGCAGCTGAGGAAGAAAACGACCCGGAGGTCGTTCTCATGCGTGTGAGTGTGTTGAGGTCATGTGTGTTTTTTGCAGGGTTGTTCAGTTCGATTTTTTGGGAACAAGGGTTTGATAAGGTTTGTGAAAGTTCTAGAACCCTCAAACTGTTTGAGCAGTTCGATGTGCAATTTCGAAAATGGAGGAATTTGCTGGTTCCTGAGGTCATACTCGCCCAAAACATGTTTGATTTGTCTTAAATACATATAATATATCATATTTTATCCGTACACAAAAAACTAGAACGTTTGAAGGCTTTTTCCTGCATTTTTGACTACAATTGTGGACTCAGAAATTCGAAAAAAGGGCATAAAGTTCGACTAACTTTTAAAAGCTCTCGAACGGCATTTAAAGGGTTCGTTAAAATGCGTGAAAGTTCACGAACCTGGGCTTTTGACCGAACCTCGAACTGAACAACCCTGGTTTTTGGAGTCCAAGAAATGGCATTGTCTGAAGGTGTGAAGTGTATTATCGACGTGGCAGCTGAGGAAGAAAACGACCCAGAGGTCGCTCTCATGCGTGTGAGTGTGTTGTGGTTGTGTGCTCATGCATTTGCCAATACGTTTGCTTCTTTCTCAAGGTGCGAAGCGTGAGCATTGGCATAGGCGTGGAAGAGAGGAGGGAAGAGGATGACCCATTAAAATCACTTCTGATTTTGGGGTGTGATATATCCTGAGCTGTCTGCGCCCGTCTGACTGTTTTATCAACTGTAGTCTGACTCTTTTATCAACCTTAGTCTCCTTAATCAACCTTAGTCCTATCAACCTTAGTCTCCTTAATCAACTGTAGTCTGACTCTTTCATCAACTGATCGTCTCCTTATTCAACTGTAATCCTATCAACCTTAGTCCTCTTCTGAAAAACTAGTTTAACTCTTTCATCATCTGTATGTCTCCTTAAGATCGCGAAATACGACGACATGCACTGCAGGAGCTGCTGTCAGAGCTGCCATCTGGAGTGGATGCCGACAGCATGGTGGCCACAACCTCGCAGCTCATTGATGACATGGAGGAGCAGCGAGTCATTGCAGACAGGTTTGTGTATTTGTGTGTGCTGTGTGTGTGAGTGCTGTGTGTCTATATGGTGGCCACAACCTCGCAGCTCATTGATGACATGGAGGAGCAGCAAATCATCGCCGACAGGTGTGTGTGCGTGTGCGTGTGTGTGTGTGTGCTGTGTGTGTGAGTGCTGTGTGACGGCACTTACACACACATGGTAGCCACAACCTCGCAGCTCATAGATGACATGGAGTCGCAGCAATTCACCGCAGACAGGCGTGTTTGTGTGTGCGTGTTTGCTTGCTTGTTGCCTTTTTTGTGTGTGTGTCAAAGTGGCCAGGCCTTGTTCTGAACATGGACAGGGTTGGCCAGAACGATACATACATACGTATGTACAATGCATGTATGGTGCATTTACGGTGCATTTACAGCATTTTTGGCGGGGACATTACCGTTCATAGTTCATACGGTGTACATATACGTAGGGTGGGCCAGAACCACATATACGTGTATACGGTGTACATACGGTATTTTTAGCAAGGAAATCACCGTGCATACGGTCCTATACGGTGTGTATATACGGTTATGGCCAACCCTACGTGTACGGTGTACATATACGGTTCTGGCCAACCCTGAACGTGGAGTACAGGTTGCTGCTGATTGTTTTGTGTGAGGGGGTATGAGGATGGGGGGTGGGGTTGGGGTTGGGGATGTGCATGTGCTACAAAGCAAGAGGCTACATCAGGCCTTCCGCCTTGTTAAAGATGCTCACACAGACCCCCACACACACATGCACACACACATGCTCGCACGTGTGCATGCACCTGCATGCACCTGCACGCATGACATGCACGCACACACACACACATGCTCGCACATGTGCATGCACCTGCATGCACCTGCACGCATGACACGCATGCGCACACACACATACACACACACATGCTCGCACATGCGCATGCACCTGCATGCACCTGCACGCATGACACGCACGCACACACCTGCACACACACTGCTCTTGCGTGTGTGTACACTTGTCACGATGCAGGAGCCTGCTTGCACGCATGTGCCTGGTTCGAGAGGAGGTGCGATGGCTCGACCAAGAGCAGAACTTCACCAGCAGCAGCAGCAATAGTGGCGAGGATGGAGGCAGCAGCTCGGGCAAGCAGCGTGTATCGGCGGCATACTTTGCACGCACAAACGTACCCCAGCGGTGCATAACGTACTTGAAGGTGGGGCATTGTGGCTGGTTGGCGGGCTGGGTTCCTGACTTTTCTGTTGGCAGGTGCCCACTCCAGAGTCTGTCTGTGTGTGGCTTCCGCAGAACCTCGCCTGGCATCTTAGAAGCAGGAGAATGAGGATGTGAACGAGTGCGTGTCTGCATTGCTTGTGTGTGGGTGTAGACGTGTTTGTGGCTTTGTTTTCATGTCACATGACACAGTCACACTCGACGTATTGTGTGTGCACCCAGTCTCACTCGACAAGAGGCTGGCACATTTCTTGTCATGTGTGACTGGGTGCATATGTCATGTCATGTGTCATGTGTGACTGGGTGCACACACACACAGCAATGAACCAGCACACACAGCAATGAACCGGCAAAACACACACATGCTTGCGCACACACACATACCCACTCACAACATGCATACACACATGCACACACACACAAACACCCACACATACAACCATTCCAGGAGCTGATAGTTCAGAATGACCCAGCACAGCGAGTTGCGCTTTTGAGTCGTGCGTTTGTTGAGGATTGGGACGGCTCTAACGCCCCCTCAGGAAACAAGGGCCAAGAACAGCTTGACACTGCACAGCAGAGGTGCGCGTGGAGTGTGTGTGCATGTGTGTGTGAATGGAAGCGTGTAAATTTGCACGTATTTGTTTGCACTTTGGGGCTGCACCAGAGCGTGTGTTTCTGTGTGTGAAAGTTCGCACTTTGAAATTGTTCTGAGGGGGCGCGTGCTTGCATGTATGTCTGCACTTTGTTTGCGTGTAGAAGCTTCCACTTTGGGAATGCATAAGTGAGGTGCCTGAGTGCATGTGTGTAATGTTTGCACGCTTGAGCATGTGTGTATTGTTTGCACGCATGTGTGTATTGTTTGCACGCATGTGTGTATTGTTTGCACGCATGAGCATGTGTGTATTGTTTGCACGCATGAGCATGTGTGTATTGTTTGCACGCATGTGTGTATTGTTTGCACGCATGAGCATGCATCCTAGACCATGAGCATGCATCCTAGAGAGTGCATGTGTGTATTGTTTGCACGCATGAGCATGCATCCTAAACTTGTGTCTAAGGAGTGGCAGCATTTCAGTTCCAAGTTCGATGTGTAAAAGTTGGAAAGCCAAGCTGTTGCGGCAGGAACGAACGCGATCAAATGCTTGTAAGTGAAATGTAACAAGCGGCATACTTTCAGCCCCCTCTTGTCCTGATGTTATGTGTCCCTGCTAAAATGAGAGTAATAATAAGCATACAGGGCGCTGCGTGTACTCATCCCCCCTGCACATTCCAGTAGGATATTTGTAGGTCCGCTCGCAGAACGGAGGACGCGTAATTTGCGTGCGCATTACGCGCTCGGAGTTTGCGTACGCCAATTACGACTCTCCTCCTCCCTCTTGTCCTGATGTTATGTATCCCTGCTGAAAGAGAGTACCAGTAACCATGCAGGGCACTGCGTGCACCCATCCCCCCTGCACACACGAAATGGAAGCCCATGAGGCTGTATGGCGTGTCACAGTGCTATAAGGAAATAAAGACTAAATGGGGCAAGGGAACCCTGAAGCGTGCTTCCCAAGCTCGCTTTTGAATTGTGTTTATAAAGTGTGCTTTTAAAGCGTGCTTTCCAACGACAAAATGTCCCTCCCTGAAGCGTGCTTCCCAAGCACGCTTTTGAAATGTGCTTCTGAAGTGTGCTTCCAAGGCATGCTTCCAAAGCTTGCTGAACACGTGTCTGTTCCACCCAGGTGCAAAACGCGAACACACACAACTGAACAGTCCTTTTAAACAAAAAGTCATTTGCTGCTTGAGTTTAAATGCTGCAGAGCATCACCTGCTCTGCCCCACGTAGAAAGGCAGACACACACACACACACACACACACACACACACGTTCAAGCACGTTCACAAAATTCGTAACAACACTCATGTTGCACGTTCTGCCATGCTGCAGCTGGAAAGCTGTGCCAGAGAACAAAAGGCCAGGCATACAAATCTGATAACATCCCTAAATATGAGTTCTGCTGCGCTGCAGTTCAGGAGCTGTGCCAGAGTACATCCGACCCGGCCGCTTCTTGACTACACTGCATGCCATGGAAAATCAGGTGTGTGTATGTGTGTGCATGTCTGTGTGTGTGTGTGTGTGTGTGTGTGTGTGTGCTCATGTGCGTTTGTGCGTGTGTGTATGTGTGTATGCATGCAAGTGTGTGTGTCTTCTAGCATGCAACTTTTCCCTAGTTTTAGTTAACCGGAGTCCTTAACTGCATTGTATGAGTGTGACAGTGTATATGAGTGTGACAGCCTTTTTTGGGTTGATTGGGCCTGATAACGGTTACAAATCGTATGTAGGTTGGCCAGAACCATACATATACAGTGAAAATACGGATTTTTTTGGCAGGGAAATCACCAAATATACGGTCATATACGGGGTATATATACAATCCTGGCCAACCTTCATCATATGTGTACACACAAAAATGCAAAATTACCCTTTGTTTTGTAGACTGATTCATCAGGGGCGCTACAGCCACTCACACACACGCACAAACGCACACAAACACGCATACACACACACACACACACAGCACACACACACACATGCATGCGTACACATACCGACGCCCAAACACACGCAGCACGCGCAAACAGGCATATGCGTACACACACTGTACACACACTCACGCACAAGCACACACTCACACACACACATGCATGCGTACACATACGGACGCCCAAACACACGCAGCACGCGCAAACAGGCATATGCGTACACACACTGTACACACACTCACGCACAAGCACACACTCACACACACACTCTCACACACACACATACACAAACACACACACACACACACACACTTTTACACACATTCAGTTTCTAGAGGCTGAGAATCAAGGCACAGGGCCTGCTGCCTCCCAAGACCCTGGCCAGCGCTTCAAAATCATGAAACGGTTGTCTGACATTCACTTAGAGACGGTGGGGGTGCTGGATAAGGTGCAGAGAGGTAAGCATCTGCTGAGTTTCTACACTGCAGCAGATCACACGTACATCAGCCTGCACGGTTGTTGTGTATAATGGTTACGCATAACAGAATGGCAGCATGAGCCATTGCACTGCAGCAGAGCACGTGCATCAGCCTGCACAATTGCAAATAGTAAGGGTTGGCCAGGATCACACACATATATATATATACACGTGTACATTTACGGTATGATTTGCAGGAATTTCATATAAATTTGGGTCGTATATGGCGTACATATGCAATTGTGGCCTGCCCTACCTGTGTATGTAATGGTTACAGATCACAGAAAGGCAGCATGACCCACTGTACTGCAGCAGTGCGGTACGTCCACGTACACAACTGCTTTTCTCATCTAGCAATTACTTATGTGCAGGGCTGTCCAGAACCACAAAAGTCATATACGGTCGTTTATGACATTTTTAGTTTTTTCAGCAAATTTTTGGTGTGTCTATGGAATACGGTGCATACGTATTATTACGGTTTATACGCCGCCGTTTATATACATATACAGGCATCCCATATACGGTCCTGGCCAATCCTACAACTGTGCTTTGATCTGTGTTCCTTTCATCTTCGTAATATTTGTGGCCATCTGAACAATATCCTGAGGGCTTCCGCAACACAACACTTGGGTGGTGTAGAACACAAAACACTATCCTTTCCTATTCCATGCCGGTGGTGTTTACACTATCTGCGGTGTTTACAATATCTGCGGTGTATACACTATCTGCTTCTTTTTCTTTTGAGGGATGCCGCAACACAACCTCCCTCAAGTGTGACAGATTAATGTCATCCCTTTGTGGTCATTTCGTTTTTATTTTCCTTCAATCCATCCCTCACAAAGTGCATTTCAATGCACTTGCAAACTCATTTCCGGGGACCTTTACTTTTCCAATGCTGTGCAGTTCTGCATGCGCAAATGTGTGCACAGGTGCGGTTGGCGTGTATGTGGTGAATATGCGTACTAATTTTATGATTTAGAAGTGGTTTCCCCATGAGAGGGCAATGTCACTTTGCACTGATTTCTTCTTTTGCCGCTGATATCACACACAGGGGAACTGACTGCAGCTCCTGCAAGCAAGCCAAAGGCAGGGAAACGTTGATCCGTTAATGTTTATTTTGAAGGACTGGTGGCCTATTCGTTTACAAACAAGCACTTTCCACAATTGATAAAAGAAGACCGCTTATCAGCTCGGCAGAGAGACCGTGCTACTTTACTATATCTGTTGTTTTCCGTCCAAGTCCCCAGTAAGCACGCCTAATATGAAGACGCAAAAAAAGTGTATCGGACAAGATCACAAATCAAAGAATTTAGTTGCATCTCCCAATAGATCACCAGTAGTGTTTGCACTGCTTGTGTCCTCTTTTCTTCTCCTGTTTCTTGCACTGACAAAATACCCCAAGCGAAACGCACACAGTTGGAGCAGACCATAACAGGAGCACAATTGTCACCTTACGTCCTGCCTCTCAGCTTCTTAGAAAAGCCCAACTCAAAAATGGAAATCGCTTTCTAAAGTAGAAGTAGTTTGTAGCAGAAGATGGAGTTTGTTGTTTCCTTATGTAAAAAAGCATACGATTTTTACAAGATTTACAAACAGGCCTTCAGTCAAGAAGTGCGACTGCTAGCCTAAAAAGCATACAAATTATGGGACCCTGTCATGCTGAGAGTGACATGTTGGTGCAGCTGCGTTTTTTGAAGGGGAACTCTTTCTTCTCTTGGGTTGTGTTGGAGGTGGTTTTGGCGCACCAGTCATCGCAATGGATTAGCTGCTTGTATCCTTGCTAACTCTTAGCTTCCCTAGTCTTTATGTTGAGTGCCTCGTGATGGTGTAGCTAAACGTGCCCCTGACCCATTGCCTTTCCTCCTTACTAGCCACTAGCCCTGTCTTCCTAAACCTTGTTTTTACGTAGGCGCCAAAGTACGCAGGCTTTCCTTCCTTCTTTCTTTTCCCGTGCTTGACCTTCTCGTACCTATACGTTTTGCCCTTCTTCTCATCAACCTGGTCGCCCCCCTACTTTTTTTTATTTCTTCTAGCCTGCCTCCCTTGCTCCCTTTATTATCCATCAACTTTCGGTTCGATTCAACCTCGTAGCAGGGAGTTTGCTATGCATCTCCCCTTGACCTATGTAACAACATATGAAATATCAAACAGCTAGTAATTACCGTCAAGTAATCATTACTATGGTTCATGGTACAATGGGGGGTGACCTTCAGTCAGGTAGTTTGGCTGATCGGCTGCTGACTGGTCTCGGCCAGCCACAAATAAATCCATAAGCTCAGAAAGAAAAAGAAAAGTCTATTGTTCTGCTGAGAAAGGAAATCATGAACAAGTTGGTTGTTGACCTGTTGCAGCAAAAAGGGTTGGGCTGCTGAAAAGTCCTTAAAAAAAGGTGAAAACAGAAAGGAAAAGTGTTTCCTCAGCTCACAAACTCGATGGTCTTGGCAAATTAAAAGAGCATGCACCTCGTTCTGAACATGTTCATCTTCCTCAGGACATTGGTCACATACGCAAGAACCATCTTCATGCCACGCTGCTGCCTCAACTTTCAAAGTATGCGCACGCAAGCGGAATCTACTAATATTGCGCATAACAAGTTTGGACAGATCAAGATGGAGATACCGTGGTACATTAATCGGCATACGCTCATTTCTAGAACAAGGGACGGCAAACCAAGAATGATAGGTGGCCAGTTTGTTGTTGTGTGTGTTGGGGTCCACCAGCTCAGCGTCTCTCCAAACACCTGTCATCCTATGCTTCAAATCTGCAGTAAACTCTTGCATGGGAGTAGCATGCCCAGGTTGAACAGCTCGTACATACAACTCACACCCACGCAGTCCCTGAAAAGCGCTCAGCAATTGAGCTGTCCAGCAGGCACTTGAACGAGGCTGTAAATTGAGATCATCAAGTAATCATTACTGTCATTTAATCCAACGAAAAGCCCCCAGAGGATAGCAGTCTAAACCAGTGACCACGCAGGCAGCTAAACTTTCTCCATATTTTTTCGACCTTTTTGTTGCAATCACTTCAGGTAACCCAGTGACCACTTAGGTATCAGGTATCGAAAGTTTCTTCCGCCACAGAAGCGAAATTAAATTGACAGAGATCAGGAGGTTGCAGGATTGCTTGACACAGGACACTGGTGAGGGATGTTTCTAAAACTTTTGAAAAGAGCACCTCTGGTATGGACAAGGAAAAGAAGCATAATTGACAGGGTGCACATAGAGCTTGAGGGCGAGCTTCAGTTACCTTTGCAATTAGTGAACCAGTTTTATAAAAAGCTAAAACATTTTCAGATTGTTGGTGTAGTAGAGGGGCCCCTCCTTTTAAAGGAAAACTCCTCTCAGTCCTGCTTGTTTACACAGTCCCCGATTTCAGACTTTCTAGCAAACGTTGAGTGCAGGAAGTTTGAACAATAGGTAACATTTACAAAACCAGGAGCACCTACATACATCCGAGGCAAATATGTGCATCAAAAAACACAATGGGAACATCAATAAGACCATGCGAAGGACAAGTGAGTATGTGGTGTGCGTGTTTCAATGAAGATATTAAGGTAAAAACAAAAACTGCGTTTGGCTTTTTAAGCCCTTTAAGGAATGCACGCATGTCAGTCTAGATAAGTCATACAACTTCTTTGGTGGTGACATTTTATTGACAATACACAAAAAGTTCTAATACAACAACGGCTTGCACGATTTCATTCTTCCACAGAGCTGCCTGCAGGCAATTTCGACACTAAGGGCACTTCACCCTTATATAACTTCTGCAACGTTTATACATGCTACCACAAGGAAGCAAGCATAACCATTTGATGATCAATTATGGTAATCCTGGAATTTAAAGCATACGTGCGTGTATTTCAACTGCACACCATGCAAAAATCCGATGAATCATGCCTTGTTCAAAAAAAGGGTGTGTCAAGTAAGACTTATGCTGTAATATGCAAGGCTTTGGCACAGAAAGGAAAACATGCTGCTTTAAGATCTACACCATGGACATGCATGCATTTGCGTGATCCACAAAACTGCCAACGTACAGAATGATTTGCTGCTTTGAGATCAGCACCATGGACATATGTGCATTTGTGTGATCCACAATACTGCCAACGTACAGAAATTCTTGTTGCTTTCATATCTGCACCATGGACATATGTGCATTTGCATGACCCACACTACCCATCTTGCAGCTGCCTTGCTGCATCTTGAAGAAGCCCCTGTAATAAGAACATGCCATGGTGTGCAAACAGCAGGTCCAAGTCCTCCATAAGCTGCAGGAGCAGCACGGCGTCTTTTCCGACGAGGACTTTTGAGCTGTAACTTCCTGTGTTTAGTCAGGGTGCAGCATAGTACACATATAAGTGCACACAATACACATATAAGTGCGTCTCTAAAAGCTCCATATGTAAAGGCTTCTGCGCTGATTGCTGACACCAGCGCATTCTTTTTCCTTTTTCGTAAGAATTATATATTACATGCATTATACAATTATTATAACTGCATGGACGATCTCAAATATTTAAACCCCTGGTGTCTTCTGGTGTGTACCAGAGGTGCAGAGAGAAATAGCTGAGCTCTCATCCTTACACAAAAACATGCAGTGTCGAGGACTCAGTTTCTTAGCGACGTGCAAATGCCTCCACTACCAGCTAAGAGCAAAGCACATCCTTTTACGCACCAGGGGAAGACGGTTCATCCACGTTAGGGTCGATGCAATGGGGCTGCGCGGAGCCTGTGGCTGCAGCAATTGCCCTGGGCGAGATGAAGCACATACTTTAGGGCATCAGTGCGACATAAGGCACATACTGTAGGGCATCAGTGCGACATAAGGCACATACTTTGGGGCATCAGTGCGACATAAGGGAGTCGAAGTGCGTTCTAAGCAGCATTGAGTTGAGAGGGAGTGCATCAGTTTATTTGTGTGAGAGGAGTTAGAAGTGAAGCGCTGTACAAAGAAAGGGAACACAGTGCAAAAAGAGGGAGTGCACCAGTATATTTGTGTCAGAGGAGTTTGAAGTAAAGCGCTGTACAAAGTGCGCGGAGCTACTGTGGCTTATGCGTTCTGGTCCATCTGGTACTTTTTATAATTTCATCTGGTTCAATTGTTCTGACCATTCACGCGCACACGCACATGACCAAATGAAACAACCGTCCAGCCCGGCACCTGACCCATTGAGTGCACGGCTGCCTATTGAGGCACCAAACGTTTTTTGACCCAACCTGGAAGTCATGCATCGTTCTGCCACGTCAAGTATGTAGCCCAGGTCCATGCATAACGGCGCCAAGCGTGACGAGTAAACGGACGCCACCATACAGCGGCTGCATTGAAAAAAGGTGGAGGGGTTAATGAAAAGGTTGTGCTAATTACAAATTTGGTGCAGGGTTGTGGCAGCTGAAAAAAAGGTAAAAAAAGAAAAAACTACGCAGGCAGTGGAAACCAAGTGTGGCAGCTGCCAAAAGCTGTGTGAACCTTGGGGGACAAAAAAACAGTTTGCATCCATCATTTCTAGCCTGCCAAAAAGTTGTGATGGCAGGAGGCCTATAATTGCATAAAAGGCTTGAGTCAGAACAGCTGTCTATTGTCTTTGGTGTAGCTGGATCAATGCAGATCAAACGCACCTGCATCCGTACACGAGCACACGTTTAGGGGCGGCAACCACACCAGCGCTAGGGTTGTGCTGTTCATCCAGGAGACTCTGCAGCTGTGCCACTGGAGGTGCTGGGGCAGAGATGCTGCTCAACAGAGGCAGAACGGACAGCAGAGCTCTCTTCCTGTGGTCCATCAGTGAACAACATGCACAGAGATTTCACCAGCGCCTGAAGTCCCTTTCTCAACAACTCAGGTGGTGAAGGAGGTTAACAGGAAAGGAGCTGCTTTCATACAGACGAGGCAACCTTGTAGAAATGTGGACATCAGATAAATTGAATGTTCTGCCTGTGCATTCTTTCCTTTTGTCGCTATTACCAGATGAGAAAATGGACATTGTTACTGCTTGATGCTTGATACAGACCAGTGGGCCCCAAACAGTGGAGATTGTGCTGTGCTGCGTCTCTGTTCCTTCTCTGAGGCTACTAGGGAGGCCCAATCAGGCATTAGCAAGTATGATCGACAAAGTGTCAGCAAGTTCGATAAACAAGGTATCAAGTATGATGAACGCAATTACTCGTTGCCTCGAGTGCCTGTGTTGTTTACAAAGCATTCAGGACTTAAGGAGAGTTAAACGCAATCGATATAAAGAAACGTTTGATAATGTGTGGAGGTTGTGTGCCTAATTTCTGTACTTCACGCATTGCTATGGTCTGTGTACTGCTCAGCACATCTTTTAGCTTGCAGCACTCTATCTGTCTGTGCTGATCTTCTTCTTCTGTCTTCATAAAATGAATCATATGCACAGGTCATGCACCTAAAGTACTTGCCTATGCACGTGAAGAACTTGCCTACGCCTCTGCATGTGCTTTTGGAGTTTTGTTAATTTCTCTAGCCTCCAGTCTGAATTTAGCCTTCCTTACTTGCAATAACGTCTTACTAACTAAATCAAGCATTTCTATATGTTTTGCTCAACTCACCACTTGCGCACTTTGCTGCAAAGCTACGCGCACCTGCACACATCTCCCCCTGCTTCAAAACCTGCATGGAAGTTAGGAATGTGGTCTGAGCTCTGAGGCTCAGCTGCTTGAACTGCAGCGCCCTGCACAGAGGGCGGGGCACTTGGGGGAGCTACGATCTTTGGTGTCACGGGAGGGATACTGCTCAAAAGCTGCTGCTGTGCTTGCTGGGCAGCTTCCTGAGGGGAATGCTGCTTCTGCTGCTGCTGCTGCTGTTGCTGTTCCTGCTGCTCCCCCTGCTGCTGCTGTTGCTGCTGCTGCTCCTCCATAGTATTTTGCTCCTCCTGCTGTTCCTGCTGCTTTCCCTGCTGCTGCTGCTGCTGCTGTTGCTGCTGCTGCTCCTCCAGAATATTTTGCCCCTTTTGCTGTTCCTGCTGCTGCTGCTTCTGGGGGGAGACTTTCAACCACTGGGCACTAGGCTTCTTAGCTGCATCATCAGGGGAAGATTGAGGTGACTTTGATGCCCGTGGGTAAGGGGGGGGCTGCGTTGGAGTGGTCCCCCTGCGAAGATCCCACGTGCCCCTAGGTACCTTCGTCTCTGACACCTGCTGCTTCGGCTTCTCTGGCAGCTTTTGGTAGGCTGTAGACTGAGCTTTGCCTGTGTGTAGGGATGGTCATAACTGTATACCTACACCGTAAATGACCGTATATTTGGTGGTTTCCCTGCCAAGTATACCGTATGTATACACCGTATATGTATGTGGTTCTGGCCAACCTTACCTGTGTGTGGAGCTGCTGGCCGTGGAGCTGGCTGTGTGGTAAGGTGTTTAAAGGGTGACGAATTTTCGATATCTAATGATACAGGGGCAGGGTGCTGGCGCTTGCTCGTTGATGCCGGAGCACGGATTGCCAAGTCTACGGTGTCGATGCTGTGGTAGCCTCTGTTGAGTACAGCTGGGGCGCTGCGTGTGCACATGTGTGTGTGTGTGTGTGTGTGTGTGTGTGTTTGTGTGTGTGTGTATGTGTGTGTTTGTGTAAAAGTACGTGTGCATTTGTGTGCGTTTGCATGTGAAAGTACGTATTCCTGTATGGTGCACCGGTGTTAAGTTAGAGCTCGGATAGCACACAAGTGCTGAGTCCAGCTGTTGTTGGATTAGCTTAATTCGATCACAAAGGCCTCCAACCTGGGATGACTGCTCAATAATCTATGCGAGTAAGGTAAACCTCACAACAAATCAAGTAAATAAGGGACTAATGAATGCTTAGGGCGTTACCTAATGTAATATGACTCCACAGGTCCCATCAAGCTCCATCGTTGGGGGATCTGCTGTAGCTCCTCAGCGGATAAACTGCATGTGGTGTTGTAATTACAGAAAAGCATCTTTTCCATCCTTTTTCATCGGGCACCAAAGACATGTTGAGCATCCTGCTCATCACATAAAAGCATCACACCCATCACATGTTGAGCATCCCACTCATCACATAAAAGCATCCACCCATCAAATGTTAAGCATCACACCCTTCACATGTTGAGCATCGCACCCATCACATGTTGAGCATCCTACTCATCACATAAAAGCATCCACCCATCAGATGTTAAGCATCGCACCTATCACATGCTGAGCATCCTACGCACCACATAAAAGCATCCACCCATCACATGTTAAGCATTGCATCACACGTTGAAATCGCACCCATCACATATTAAGCATTGCATCCACCACATGTTAAGCATCGCACCCATCACTTGTTCAGCATCCTGCTCATCACAAGAAAAGAAAAGGAAATAAAAGAAAAGAAAAAGAAAAAACCACGCAGGGAGTGAAAGCCACTCCCCGCAATAACTAAGGAAAAGGAGCTAGCCACTTTGGTACCGAGTACCGTAAAGCTCCTCCACCGCAAAATGGAAAGGAACTCATCACACATTGAGCCTCGCACCCATCACATTCACCCCATAGTACTTAGTACTGCAGAAACGGCGCAGATGCAGTACTACCCGCAAAATCAAGATTACCATTCTGCAGCATAATATTTACACTCATGTGTGAGCTGTCATAATACCAATCAATGCAATGAGCTGTCATAGTAACGATCATAGCAATCTATCACCCAATGTCATTTTAGGGTTAACGTCAGAGGGCAGTAGAAGTCCTGGGACAGCAGCTGTTGCACTTAATTTGGCAAACAGCATGTTATGGATTCATTTAAGCCTTGCACCTACCTGAAGCGTCTCATGGGGCTTGGAGGAGGGCCAGAAAGAGAGGATGGAAGATCAAAGAAAGTTTGAGGAGCAGGTGAGACGGCTTCAGGGGGTGCGGACGCCACATGCTCCTGCCCTTCTTCGTTTTGTGCTTGCAGCAAGAACGGAGGAGAGGTAGGCGCCATACCGGGCAGGAAAAGACCTGTTTGCACTGGTGGTGTTACATTTTGTGCCCAGGTTCTAAAGGCAGAAAAATACCTGTTTGCACTGTATGGTGTTACGTTTTGTGCCCAGGTTCTAAAGGCAGGATAGACCTGTTTGCACTGTATGGTGTTACGTTTTGTGCGCAGGTTTTAGTTGTGCCGGAGAATGAACATACCAAAGCCATAGGACTGCAAAGCTTCTGACTGTGACACATACACACACACATAACACATTCCAGCTGCCAATGCTGCGTTGGATCAGCGTGCATCAGAAGAGAATGCCAAACTGATGCTTACACAAACACATGCACACACACACATAACACATTCCAGATGCCAATGTTGCGTTGGATCAGCGTGCATCAGAAGAGAATGCCAAACTCGTGCTTACACAAACGCATGCACCACACATAACACATTCCAGCTGCCAATGCTGCGTTGGATGAGCGTGCAAAAACATAATGCCAAACTGATGCTTACACTTTCCGGAGCTCCACCAAAAAGGACAAAGGCACACATTGTTTTGAAGGTCACACCATCCCTGGGAGCCTTCTAGATCGATCTGCGTACCTCCAGACTGGCCTTTCTCGGCTTGCTCAACTCCGGTTGGGAAGCCTCCCTGAACAGATGTGTCAATGTCTCGCAATGATCTGGTCCGCAGCCATTTCCCCCACCTGAAAACGAGCAGATCAAGAGAATGGATGAGTGCCCTCAGTTTATAAATAGCTGCAGGTTCACAGCAAATTTGGATGTGTTCTTCCCTGCTGCCCTCATTCAAACAGCATGCCGCATAATGATATATAATATATAGCTGCAGGCAGAGACGGACAGAAAACATGCCATTCTCTGTTTGATGCTGGGACGGTCATTTCCATTATGTTTGCGGTAACATACATCCCCTGGCATTGCTGATGCATCTGATGCCTGCGTCCCCAGTACTGTCAGTGAATATAACACCCTAGTATATAAAGCACTCCCTCCCCCACACCTGCCCATCGTTCCATTAAGCTGCATCCAATCAGGACAGCTGTTGCTCTTTTGAGGAGGCCCCCTTTCTGCTTGGATCAGAGACCCTAAGAGGTTCTCCAGCTCACGGCCGTGAGCTGTCAGCAGAACCTGTATGCAGGTCGGATAATATAAATGGATTGATAAATGGATGCCTGGCATGAAAGAAAAAACAACGCAGGCAGTGAAAACCACCCCCCACATTGATTGAGGAAAAGAAAGCCACTTTGGTACCGAGTACCGTAAAATCCCTTTACCAACAGACAAACAGGCCCTGTCAGAGAGGCAGGACCAACAGTATTAGAAGAAGGGGAAAAAGTCACGAAGGCATAAGGCATGTTCAGTGGCATGGACGAACCGTGCAACTTTCCCTGGGATTCATGATCACCGTTTATCACATCATGATTTGATAAGCGGTCCACAATCCTCTTAAAATAACATGCTCGTCCCAACAGATCATCCATCATCTCTGTGCGTTACTTACGCTTTTGCCTTCTTCATTCCTCACGGAGGAGGAGAGGCGGGGGAGACAATGAAAACACCAATATGGTGCTGCGGCTCATGTCTTATGGTTATATCTTCATCATCATGTCTTATGGAAATATCGTATGATGCTGTGGCTCATGTCTGCATTTCATGTTTTAGCTTTTTGGCTCATATCTGCATTTCATGTTTTAGCTGGTGCCATGATTTGTTGTGACAAGGCGCCTGCAACGTATAAGTACATATTACATAATACACCCCATCATCGGGTGGAATTACGGAAGAGACCGTATTTGTTGCATGCCGAAGGTAGACAAACACCATAAAAAGGTGCGTGGCCAGCAGCCATTACATCTTGATGCATGAGGAGGTGCATGTGATTAAGAATATGTTATATGTAACTGTTCCGCACCAGGATTGGGAGAGAGGCAAACACGTGCGGCTGCTTGAAATGTCCACCGGTGGAGGTGGAGCTTAATAGGATGTACAGGTTGACCAATCCTTGACGCAGCTCACTTTTTGGGAAGGCACAGCTGATGAGTAAGAAAGTACGACTGAGTTAGAAGGCACAATTGAGTGAGCAGGTACAATTGAGTGATGAATGAATAATGAGGCACAGCTGAGTGAGAAAGCACGACTGAGTTAGTAAGCACAATTGAGTGAGCAGGTACAACATCTATCTTAGAGCAGGTATGTTTATTACATGACCAAACCAGTATCTGTTGCAAAAGATTTGGGTGACTTTAAGATAATGGTGAAATGCTAATCGAGGTTGAATGATAAAGTGAGAAATGAGGCGCACGAGGCATGATTCACTTGTGATTGAAGCAGCGTCAGGTAGCAGTTTGGAAGCTGTGCACTGTAGAATACTGTGCCTTTTGCCTAAGCACAATAAGCACAAACATAAAGTACGGAAGCTCAGGCTTTGGCCATCGCGAGGCTTACTGATCAACTCACGTGGTATTAACTGGAAAGCTTGCCAAGACTGGACACAAGCCACCTCTATTTAGTAAATTCAGACCTTATAATCATGGCCTAATTATAAGGTGTGGACAAAGCACACCTGAACGCGGCAGCGTTGGAAAGGTCTGGCAGAAAATCCAGCAAAACGCGTCCCTGCTGAACGGCGAGCACCGACAGTTGTTTAAAGGAGGCCTCAGATGACAGCTGTTGTTGCAACTGCGCGCTTGCTTTGGACGAAAGCTGGACGATGAGAGAAACAAAGGAGCCTGCCTCGTGGGGCGGGAGGGGTGGGAGAGGGATGTAAATGGGGAGGGGAAAACACCCATTGCTCCCTGAGGTGGCGGCTGAGGGCCTTATCGGCTCCATGAGAGAGGGGGGAAGCAAAACTGGTGGTGGTGGTGGTTGGGAGGGTAGAAAAGGTGAAGGGGGGGGTTCTTCTGCTGGGAAGGCCTCCTGGGCGTCAAAAAAGCTGCATGGACAACGACGGATATTTTGTCTGATCAGAGGCAGCAAGGGTACTTTCTCTTCTCAGATATGGACAAGCAGATAGCGCTCACCATTCTTCCTCGCCTTCTGGTGGCAGCCCTGTACCGCCTGCAGGCTGCTGCTGGGTGAACTTTGAGAAGAGGACCCCGGGATAAGAAGTCAAATCCATCAGGAAGCAAGCGAATAAAATCGGATTAAGGGGAATTTGAAAGAAAATACGCCTGGAGATTAAAATTGCCAAACTGTGTCCGACTTTTTTCTTGCAATTTATCGGCAACAAAGCTTATAATGTCGATGCTAAAATACTTCAGACCTATTCAGGCCCGTGAGACCACCGCTAAAAGAAGGCCCGAAAAGCATGGCTGAGATCCAGCTTATTTGTTCAAATTTTTGGGGCGGAGCCCCCCAGGCGTACTCCCCCTTATGTTTGGTCCACTTGCTGAGTCACCACGCTGCAATTATAAAGCTTTGAGCCTCCCAGGCCACCTCAGAGCGTAAAATTTGTATGAAATAGAAGCTTATTTTGCGCTTATTCCGGAACACCCCGGTCAAACCCCCCTGCACTCGTGACTCCAAGGGGTCGCGTGTCACTGTACCCCCCGGGATTCAATTGTGTGTTTTTATCATATATTTAGAATGCTTCCCATCATATTCGTAGCCCTTCTTCAGTGGTGTTGTTGAGTGTGGTAGAAGGCCGACCGACCCCAACACGCCAGCAGCAGTTGCAGCAGCAGAGGAGCACTCGGGAGGACAGGCGAGCGAGGGCCCGGGAGAGGACCCGCGTCCAGCACTTGGCACAGCACTTGGAGCAACAGTCTCAGCCTGGCAATGCCACTCAGCAGGCACAGGAAGCAGCAGCCCGGTCAGAGGTGTTGCCTCTAAACAACCGTATGGAGCTCAGGCGTTCAGAGGAGCAGTTCAGAAGGATTGCAGCCCCCCTGAATTGCTCGCTGAGGTGTATATTGGAGGTCTGACACACCATTGGCAAGCAAACAGCTACAGACACGATATGGTATGACAGGGACTGTGCAAATGCAAGAGCGGGGGGGCGCAGGGGGGGCGCAGCCCCCCCTGAATTGTCTAACTCATTTGAATGCCGCTCGTCATTGCAAAGACCAGGCTGCCATCTCAGAAATGGTTGAACAGGAGCAGTGAGGTGCAGAGGGAGTGCAGCCCCCCTGAATCGCTCTCACTACATTAGGTACAACTTCAATGCAGCGCAGGCTCCGCCCCATTTTTTGTGATCCATAGGATCACACCCACTTGTTGGATTTGAATTGGTGGTTGGTTCTCCGTTTGCATACTTTGAGGTACAATATTTCACGTTGGCAAGATTAGGGACACAGGGAAGCGGTGTATTCCACATCGCTTAACATTAAATTGTAATTGTGTCTTTAAGGTTAGCATTTTCCAGTTGTGTCACAGCCCTTTTTTACTTGGTTTGTTTTGAGGTTTACCTCGTTCTCATAGGTTGAGCAGCCATTCCAGGTTGAATGCCTTTGTAATCCAAACTAAACTAAACTTAAATTGTAGTTATCAGATAGAGCTTAGATTGTTGTCATGTGCAAGCTATTTACATAGAGTGGTGCAGCAATAGGTATAGGTGAACTTCAGGGAGCTTGAAATTGGGTACAAAGTTTGTTGCGCTTACAACCCGAGGACCCACACCACAGTTTAGTGATAACAAGCAAAAGTATTGGAAACGAACTGTAGTGAACTCACACAGCTAACCACATCTCTTGGGAGCTCTGTGCAGCAATGATGAGCAACTTTTTGGAGATCCTCTCTTTTCTTGTTTGCGAGTTCGCATCAACAATTTCAAGCACTGTTTTCAGCCCCAGTGCATCGCCATCAGAATACCAAATGTGGGTGTGTTCAACTCTATGAAAAGACCAAAATGTCATAAGACCGTCTGGTGACCCTTAGAGAGCATTACAAACAATGGATTGTGTTTCTGAGCCTCTACACCTTCATGCAAGTATCGAGTGAAATGTCTATCTGAAGTCGGAGCCCGTCATTAGCTACAGCTACGTCTCCGGTCGCTCCATCTCGAACCTGGATGTGCCGGAAGAGTATTATCTATGTTTCAATCGCCCAGAGATCAAAGTTTCACCATACCTCTTTTGCTGCATTAAGTCGAATGACGTTGTGTCTGTGATTTGTGCACTCTGCACTCTGCAGGACACTTGACATCTTTCTTATACGTTTGAGCTCATGGATTTATCTGTGGCTGACAGAAAGCAGCCAGCAGCTGAGCTTCTGCCAAAAAACCTGGTCACCCTCCATTGCGGACGATGGCGTAATTAATTACACCCACTGGCCTGTTGCCAAGCCAGATTAGCTAACAGATCAGGCTTGCAAAATCAGGCTTAACAATAAGAACAAGAAGCGCAGTGAGAACCACCATGCGTTGATGTCAAAACTCCAGCGCACCTGCAGCTTAGCCACTCTGGTCTTCCAGTCCACATCCACCATGCCAAAATTAGGACCTGCACACAAATTGTTACACCGTGACGTTTACTTTGATCTCCCTTTCCATGTTATCGCTCCTTTGAGATATGACTCCGATGCCAGCCGTTATCGTGCGGCTCTGCATAATAAAATAGTGGCGCTGCGCTTGGGGACCCTAGGTCGTGCAACTACAAGTCTTGTGTGAAAAGGCATGGCAGGTGTGCAGGCTTCCACAGTTATAAAGACCATATGGGTGATGCAAGATGTCTGTTGGAACTTCCTGAAACCTGCCACTCTCCACCCCGGACAGCGCTTGCACTGAGCACACGTCATCACAACAACAAGCTACCGAAATGCAATTGTGCTCCAGCGATGTTGTATTTAACTTCCTGCTCATCGCAAAAATGCAACAGCATGACCCCGCTCGGGAACCAGGCTTGCATTTCGCGGCATCGCCAAATGCTTCGGCCAGGGTCCATTATGTCTTAAAATTAAGTCTTCTTTCCAGCTGTATAACATTTTAAATTGAGGAGCTCAAATAAATTTGGGCACTTTTCCAACCAGGGCATCGTACGACAATCGGAAAGCACCATCCTACTCGGCATGAGGTTCTCACTCGATTTGGCAAGGAAACAATTTGGAGAAAGGTCCAAATTTCTAAGCTATAAGGCTCTCAGTTTCTCTAGCAATTCATAAGCCCTAGACACTTTGTGTCCTAGGGTCCAATACCGGTAGTCTACAGCATACGCTGGACGAGGACTCTAAGGCACTCAATACGACAGCAGCACTTTTAGCCACAATTGCCATGGCAAATACTTTTGCTGTCAGTGAAGGTGAACCTCCTCTCCACGTGTCTACTTAAAGAAAGGTAATCCAGTGCTACCAGCTGGCGTAAAGCACAAAATGAAAAAGTCGAAGAAACAGGAGGCAGTGAAGGGTCACTCCCCATGTTTAGATACATTTGACTGACGCAATGTAACCTGCAACTCCAAAGACACGGGAACACACATGCATTCCCAAAAATGTGCATACACATACACACACGTACATGCCGAATAAAACACTATGCCCCTGGAAGGCTAACATATGGACGATGATCTGGACCAGGCACGTGCAAGAAATACTCCCTCTTCCCCTTCGCTTCCAACACCCACACCCACACCCACACCCACACCCACACCCACACCCCCCCCACACACACACACAAATACACACACATACACACACACACGCACACACACACACACACTAACACACACACACACACACACAAACATACAGACACACACACACACACACACACACACACACACACAAACACACACATATACACACACACAACCACCCACAAACACACACACACACAAACAC
>Ga0307968_1000287_pt1 | contig 34016 bp, 36 predicted proteins | sample OrgLakmetagen650_FD_201834 | JGI IMG/M metagenome (GOLD analysis project Ga0307968, IMG submission 201834) | Saline water microbial communities from Organic Lake, Antarctica - #650 | ecosystem: Environmental > Aquatic > Non-marine Saline and Alkaline > Saline | place: Antarctica: Organic Lake...
CACACACACACACACACACACACACACACACACACACACACACACACGCACACACACACACACACACACACACACACACACACACACACACACACACGCGTCTAGATGCTTTTGTGCTCTGGGTTTAGTCAAGTGATACACCAATCGATTACTGCGATAGGCTTGTGCCTGAACTTTAAATTGCAGCATATGCGTGTATCGTTAATGTGCTGCAGAGAATGAATCCGTGTGCACACGCATTTGTGCCAATTGAACAAACATTTCCTTCTGCGCACCTGCTCTCTGAATACACTCAACTCCTACCTAAAATCCTTTGCTTGCCGTTTCCCAGGGTGCCTTGAAAAACTCCAAGGCCAGAGAGGTAGACAACACTCCCCTGGTCCTCATCCCTGGAACCTTTTACACAAGCCCTGGTTGTGGTGTTGGAAAGAGGGGCGTTGACCTGACAAAATGCTACCAGGTACTAAAACAAAGCGGCCACAATCAATCGTGGAGTTTTTTGTTTGGGAATTGTATGCAATTGCTACGTGCCATTGTGCTGTGTATGGTGTATGGTAGCACTAATCAGCAGGTGCAAGAACTCCATCCTTATGCATTTGGCACGATGCAACAGGGGGAGTATGTACAAGACCAAAGGCACGGCCGGGGTACGTACAAGTACGCTAATGGATACGCGACCTACGAGGGGGACTACAACAATGGCGTGAAACACGGTGCGATGAAAACCGGAAAGAGATTCCTGATAATGTAAGTGACCCTAATTTGCACATAGCTACAAGGCCGCACACCAATCTGCCTATAATGCAATGGGTGTCAGACTCAAGTTCTTGTCATATGATAGTGAGGCACGCACACGATGGCAGGGTTAATCAAATGTGCAAAAGCTTTTTCAAGGTCTTGACCCACGTAATGTCAACATAGTAGGCAAGTTAAAACCCCCTCTCCCTGTATGCTTCAAACTACGAATGCAATTTGTTTACATCATGATGCGACAATGTGCGTGCAACGCAGGGCATGGCACTTTATCGTTCAAAGACGGCAGCTTCTATGAGGGTGACTTTGTTGATGGAGAGATTCAGGTAAGTCTGCTGAAACGTTACCCAGAAATGCAGGGCAGTTTTTGTTTGAATGCTTAAAGGGTGCAGCAGTGTGCAGCCTTTTAAAAATCATGGGTCAGCCTACCTAGAGCTGCCTTACCATACAGAGTGCTTCGTTGTAGCATAACGTTGACAAGCCCTTCCCTCTCTTACAGGGAAAAGGTACTAGGCGCTTCAACAACGGCAACCGCTTTGTAGGTAAGTCACTAGTGTCTTTTGCTTGCTCGAACATGGCAACATGCTTGATGCATGCGCTTCCCACAATTCGTAGTGTTCCTTGCCCAAGCAAACACACGCCTCCTCCTCACAATACACATGTATGATGCACGCAAGTTATGCATATGTTCGGCAGTGCCTGCTACCTACCCAACTCCTCGTCACTGCCTGACGCCCATGCCTATCCGCAATATGCGTGCAGGATTTTCCATCATATAAATCATAACCTTAAATGCACACGTTTTTCTCCTTTGTGGGTGGCACAGGCGAGTTTGCCATGGGGGAGATGCATGGCGAGGGTGTGCTCACTTTTAGAAATTACGATCGCTACGAAGGCCAGATGATGCGCAACAGGATGCACGGTAGGGCAGGATGCTACCGCTGCCACGAATTTTGCTAGCTGCTTGGGAGGCCTGTGGTGCAATTATTTTTAGACAGCAATTGGATGAAGTCTTTTTGTTGTGCAAGGAACTTGTAGGGAGCGTTTTTTTGCCATTTTGCTCTCAGCATAATCAGTTACAGACTCTGAAAGCAGATGCAGAGATTAGGAGTCAGAGAGGAAGAGAGAGAGAGTTAGGTTTATGTACGGATCATGCTGTTCTGCACAACCACATGCATACACGCACATACACAAACATATACACACGAAGCAAACGTTCACAAACGCTCACAGGGGAAGGGGTGCTGCATTTACACACCAGGGATGTGTACAGAGGGGAGTTCGTGGAGCATCGCATTTGTGGACAAGGCACGATGTCATATGCCAACGAAGACAGGTCAGTGGCCTGGAGACCTCCGCGTACGAGCCTTTGCTCTTTTTGTACAACTTCAAAGTAGTCCAGGCAGGCATGTGGGGGCCACGATATGCCCAGGAGCTACTACTTGCTTAAATACTTGACCCGCTGCACGCTCTTTTCTTGCTGTGCAGATGCAGATGCATCATGCGGCAGCAAAACACACACTCACACACGCACACACACACACACTCACAAACGTGTTGCGCCTGCAGGTACAAGGGTGCATGGAGGGATGGGCAGCGATGGGGCAAGGGGGTGTGCAAATTTTCTGATGAAACGCGATACAGCGGGCTCTGGGAGGCTGACGTCTTCCATGGCAGAGGTGACAAGCTCTTAGTTCCATTCTGTGTTAGCGCCTTTGGCTCCTACCTAACGGAATCTGCCTCTAAGAAAACCAGCCCTTCTGTTGCAAGACAAATGTTTCGGTCTGTCAGGCTGTGCACAAAATGCAGTTCTGTTCCAACGCGTATTTCTTTTAAATGTGGGTGACCTTAGGCTTAGGGTCACCGTCTATTCAAAAGACCAAGTATAAAACTCCCCCAATGGCTGATTACCAGGGCGGATGGATTCGCTCCCAGTCCTTACCTGAGGATATGCTCAAATATTGCCAACTACATTGTAAGCGCCTAAGAAGCTTGGTCACCCAAGCAGTTCACACCTTTCTGTGGTCAACGCAGGGAACTTGAGCATACCTAAGCTGGGCATTTGCTACAATGGCAACTTTGTGAATGGCAAGCCTGCACAGGTTCCGACAAAGATGAATATTTTTTGGTAAGGCGGATCCAGATGCGTCCTGTTGCAAGAAGACAATGAATTGCTTTGATTTTGCCATCATTATTGCAGGCCTGTACACGGGTCAGAAAAGAGAGCAAGATCCTGTGCACCCTTGTTGTTCTGTTGTGTTCTGCAACCAGGAGCCCCTGTTTAACCGCTTAACCTAGGTCGTACATTTGTTGCAGTGGCTCCCAGATCCAATCACTTGACGGCTTGACGGCGTACACTATGTCAAAAAGAATGCAGGCTGAAAGGTTGGATAATCAGGCCGGATCGCATACAGGGGAAGGGGGTTCACCCTTAGATGGATCTGAAGCAGAAGTGCAGCATCTCTCACCTCTAAAGACTGCTGCTGACTGACTCTCAACTATGCACGTGGCACTCGGTGTGTGCCTTCAGGTTTGAGCACCCAAACGCAGTAGGTCTTAAAGGCACAAAGAAGGCAGGCTCAAAAGCACCTGCAGATGACGGGTTGCCCCTGCTCCAGGTGAGGTCCCTTACAACTTGGGAACCCTGTAACATCTGACCTCCCTTCCATCAACTATCTATTTGACATTGTAAATTATATATATACATATATATATATATATATATATATAGAGAGAGAGAGAGAGAGCTTGTAGATAATCGGGCTGTGCCAGGGCAATAAGCCTGTATATGTTCATTGGAAAGAGTGCAGTTCTCAAGTGTTGTTCAGGTCATTTCTTTCAAAAGCTAAAAGTTGCGGCGCTGTAAATTGCCGAGCATGAGTATGGTCGATGAGAGATGGAGGGCAGTGATTCTGAAGTGGCATCAAATGGTTTGATAAAGGCTGCAAATTACACACACATGCACAAACCTCTGTTTGAAATGCTGAATTGTATCGTCGCATACACGTGTGTCTGCCACCCCCTTGGCTGAGGGCCTTAGGCATTGCATGTGACAAACTGTGTCTGTGCATCACTACGGCCTCCTTTGCTCATTTCCAATGCAGAACACACCTGGGACACCTCTGTCAGCGCCGGTACACTTGGCTGCGCAGCTGCAGCAGCCCCTCCCTACCCCACCCCCTCAAGAGCACCTCCCTCCCCCGCCGGTCCATCCACCTTCCACGGCAGGATCAGGTACATCCAAATTCAGTTTAGATGCTGTTGCCTGAAAAGATCTACAATACGTTGGACCAGCATAAAAACAGGGACTTATAAAAAGTGCTTAGGCTCTAGAGCCTCACTCGTACAAACTAGCAATAGACAGAAGGTTGTGCTTTATTTAACAGATGTGTATGCTAGGGTCATATGCTAGGGACACAACTTGTGGTACCTCACTTGTACGGTTTTGCTGCAGGAACAGGAAGGCCCGGGCTGGCTTCAAAAAAGGGGGCTGTCCTCTCAGACACACAGGGGCCACCGGAGCAACCGAAGCAAATGATCACTGAGCTGCCACCTGAAGGTGAGAAAGAACATGCTACCCAAGCACTAGGCTGCAGAATGATGGAGCATGCGCCCTTGCTGCTGCACACAATCAACTGTGCGCTTCTAGCCAGTGGCGCATTATGAGTAGCAGCAATCGGTCTTGTTTGTTCGCATGACATATGTCGTGGACGACTGTGTATGCTGGCAGGAATGGTTCATTTGGGTCATCAATGCAATCAATAACACGTGCATGTAGGGTGACAAAAGTTCTTTAATCACCCTATGGATTGGTATCCTTTTCACACACACATTACTTACGCACATGTTTGTGTGGATATGCACATGCACATGCGTACACACATATGCGTACCTCAAACTGCAGGAATGCAGTGGCAGACAGCAGAGATAGAGTTTGGGCGAGCAGTGACGTTGACATTGCATGCCAACCCTCCCATGCCAACCCCTCCAGACAAGTCATTAGGTGCGTACGGAGAGAGAAGGGGGACGTACTTCAGTTAGCTGAAGTAGAAATTCGCGGATCAAGGCTTTAGACCCGTTAACAAATTGCAAACGTTTGTATACTGTGGTTTAAAAATCATAATGTGGAGAGCTCAGAATTGGCAGATGCATCTGAAATCAATGCAAAGGCAATGTGTGCACTTTTCGTCTTAAACAGGCGTCACACTTGTCACATCCGATCTACCAGAAGAAGGAGGAATTGTACTACGGCTCCTTTTGTTCCCTTCCATACAGCTAGACACCCCGTTGCCCTTGCAAAGGTCACCGACAAAGCAGCAGGTACGCAGGTTGTGAAGCCCAATGTGTAGCCCCAGCTATAAGCCAGCAGCAGCAGGTACGCAGCCCAAGAAGCAGGTACGCAGGTTGTCAAGTCAATGTGTACCTAGCCCAAGCATTTCCATTAAGTCAGGAAAAAGTGGGGTATGCTTGAAATGGTAGGAAAACTGCACAAGAAAACGAGCGGAAGTGCATGGCGTGGTGAGGTTGGTACACTGAAGGGATGTCTCTGTGGCCATTACCCATGAATTATTATGTCCAAGTAAAGGCAGGGGTTGCTTTGACATTTACACCAATCTGCATCTACGTGGAATTGCATAGATGTGAGTCTTTTTTGTGTGCCAAGCGACTCCAAAACAACAAGCTGCCCCATTGCATTTTTTGTAGGTCGCTGTTCAGGGGGGTCTTAAATTGCAACAACAACACAGTTATTTGCAAACAAATGAATCCACGTGCCCAGGCATCAACCGCTCACTTGCTTTTGTCGATTATACCAGCCACATCTTTTTGTTCAATGTCCCTGCTTGCAGGAGCGGATCAGTGCAATAGAGGTGCAGCTGAATGAGGGGCAGCATATCCTGGAGGGGCTGATGGTGGGGGAGGTGGCAGATCTGGAGCGCTTGCACGTTCCAAATGGTGTAGGGTACTTGGTGATATCTGCATGGGGCTTGGCTCCAGGCTACTGCAGGGTTCAATTGCTTGACATTAAAAACTACAAGCCCCCCAAGCCCGGGAAATAAGTAGGCAATGACAGCATTGTTAACCACTTGTACCATGCATTTTTATCCTGCAACAATGCTCTATCAAGCACTTGTGTAGAAGTATGGTGGGGAATGCATTCTTCTTTTCAGACGTTTTCAGGCTGACCTATTACACGAGTTGCCAGTCAAAGGCTTGGTCTGATGAGTTATAAAGGATTAGCTCGGCTGGCCATACAAACACACGGGCATGATAAAAAGGCCCACAAAGGCAGTTAGGTCGCTTTTAAGTTAGCCCTTTACATCAGACTACTGCTGCGGAATAGAGAAGGCTATGCTGGCAATGCTACTAACATATTCAACGTGATTGGCTAAAAAAGCGGAACACGCCCTGTGCCAATTGAGATGCGTGATTCACCGTTGGGGGAGCTTACGATTTGTGAGCGCGAGTTTACAGAGCCGTATCATTATACTAGCTAGCACTAAGTCTTAGGTGCCAACACAGCACCTCTAAGCCCCTCACCGCCGAGCACTGCAAGTCGCAGGCCGTTTATTTGGATCAGGGGATTTGTGTACAACAAAAGCAGCAATGCCCACACCTTGGCATTTTAAGAAAAGGACTAAATTGGGAGAAGAAGAAGAAAATTAATGAAGAATAGGAGACCCAGATTAGTGGACAATGCAAATGCCCAACTTTAAGCAAAAATGTCACATCTTGTGATGATCAGTTTGGCGCAGCACAAGAAGGATTGACCCAAGTTAGGTTGCCTTCTAGCAATTCATCGTTCAACGACACCAGCCAATTCAGCAACCCAGATGCTATCACGGCGAACCCGACGACCCTAGGCAGAAATGAGAAGTGCAAAACATGACGTGCTGCCTCCATAACAGGTCTGCCCGGCACTGCGCCAATCATGCATCAGTCCCTGATCGACTGCTCCTGCTGGTTTGCAATTATTAGAAGAATCCATGAGACTGGGACTGCGTTGTGGGAGTTGTGTAGCCGCATTGGAAAATACAATGCAGAATGCAGGGTACTTCCATTTCTATTCAAGAGTTGATCTCAGGCACAGATTGCGGACAGTGTGGAGAGATGTTAAGGGATTGAACCCATGGGACACAAATAGCAAGTTGGCAACATATCAATCTTTTTTTCCAGTGCCATTTGATCTCAATGTGCGTGCCCCTGTTTGTTTGCCGAGACATTTGCAGTTGGACCTGTCTCAATATGTCTTGCAAAATGATAGTCGTTTAGGCTGAGGGCGCACACCCTCAAGGCGGAGGCGGCTTGGGAACAGGAAACTCTCTTTTGTGTGACCGTTGTGCTTGTGGGGAGATCCAAGCAAGATGAAGCATGCCCTCCTTTTGATGTGTAGAGACGCAGACGTTTGTGCTTTAAGGAGAAAGTTTGCTACTACTCAGTCAATTTTCAGATAGAGCAACCAGGAGCAACCTTATCTGCAACAACAATTCAGTGCCCAGATGGTTTATGCTTTCCTCTTACAACACAACAATACACTTGTTGTGTGTGTCTGAGCTTATTGATTAATTGCTGACTGGCGAGGACCAGTCACAGGCTGATCAGCTGAACAGTCTGGCTGAAGGTCCCCCCACCATGTAAATCTTAATCAAGGTTTTGGCAGACTTCAATGACACATACATCTCATTGGGATAAAGTGCTGTCAGGAAACTAGAGGAATCAGCTGAATGACATCCTACCTCCAAGATCCACGTGCACTCTGTCGTCTGTGCTATCAGCGTGCTTGTCCACACCAGATGTGCCCTTTCCAAACCTAAGGTTACCAACAGGCAGAAAGAAATCCCTGCTAAATTTTTCCTTTTTGTGGAGATTTTTACATAATTCAATGTCAAAGTGGCATATTTTCTGTCATTTCCGTGGGGAATGGCCTTCACTGCCTACGTGCTTCCCTCTTTTTCTTTTTCCTCATCCGCTACCATACAACTTAAGCGGCCCCTTCTCCTCTGATAATGGGGGAGGGGTGGCTTTTACTGCCAGCATGGTGTTTTTCCAGGTCGACATTGACCCAACAATCCTGCCTCTCTGTCATCAGAACATGATAACCGAACCCTGTAATGAAGATAAGTAAGAATACAGAGCTGGAAACAACTGAGGCGTAACTAGCCCACACTGTAACACAGCGAGTTAGAGAAGAGAGCAAAAATCGTAAAAGTTGCATCGAACATCCGGAAAAATAAGCCTGCACTGTTTTGTTGGATTGGCTCATATGAAGCTCGCAAAAGTATTTAAGCTTGTGAGGGGTTATAGATTAGTCAATGAAAGCGGACACTCAGTAATATGTTAGTCAAGACCTGCTACGGAGACAGAGGGTCCTTAATTCTCCTGAAGGAAACTCAGCGAGCATGCTGACAAACAGAAAGCACATACTGTAAAACGGGTGAGGTGAGCGCAAGCATGCGCGCACATACAGCAAAACAGGGTCAATGATGCACCAAAACTCAGGACCTGGTCTAAATAATACACATAGCCACAAGCACAAAACCATGCCGCTCCCATCGCGCTAGACACATGTACAACAAGAGGCGTCAATCTCTTAGCTAAGGTTTAAGGGAGGGGCCGGCTGTATCGACAAGCCTGGTGGCAAATCCCCTATCCCTGGAATGCTTGGAAAATTTGCGGGCAAATTGCCCAAACCTAAAGCACTCCATGGCATGTTTGAGGGAAACCCCGGTATTTGCATGGGGAAGGGTTGCTGTTGGAAAGGCTGTTGGGGGAAGGGGAAGGAGCTAGGAAATGACTGCGAGAAGGGGAGGGAGCAGGGAAGCGGTTGGGAGAAGGGCTGCTGGGAGAAAGGGAGGTTGAGCGCGCCAGGGGCTTGTTGAGGGAAGGAGAGGGAGCCACCGGGTGGGGGCGAGGCAAAGGGGAGCTGGCCTGCAGGTGAGGTGGAATGCAGGCAGGCATGTTAAGGTGCGGGACGTGTGAATAAAGGACCACCATGCTTGTGGGTAAGAGCAAGCAAACGAAAAGGGAGGGCCACCATGGCACAACGCTTTTTGTGAATGATCAGAGAAAGGGGGACCACGCACCGAAAAAGCCAGGCAGCCCAGCGGGGGGGCCTGCAGAGAGGGTGGCTAAACTGCTGGGCATAGGGGTAGAGGAGGGGGCAGGGGCGGGGATGGGCGCAGGAGGGGGTGCAGGAATGGGGGGAGGCGGCTCCCTACGCATGTAAGGCTCTAGGTGCTTCTTTAACACGGCCTCCTGCACGGAGCTGCTGCAGCGGGACACAAAGCGCGCAAGGCTGCGGGCGTACACATCCTGCACAACCAGTGGGAGATAGAGGACAGAGAGGAGAACTTTAGTGTTGGTTTGAAACTCTGAGGCCCCAGCATGCATAACAAGGCACACACACACACACACATTTACACACATGCACACGCACACGCGCGCACACACACACACATACACACTGCTTCCAAAAATAGCTCAAGTTGCGACCCTGCTACACAAAACACCTTCCACACCTTTGGCAGTGCTGCCCCAGAAAAGCCTTGTATGGCCTCTCCTTTGCCCTCTGCACGTACTGCTGCAGTGGCCTGCTGCATGGAGCTGAAGGGCAGCGCACCAGGCCATCGGGGCTTGAGCGCAGGGCGGCCCACCTGCATTGAAGGCATGTGATGTGTGTACATGCTTATCTGTGTATTTGTGTGTGTGTGTGTGTGTGTGTGTGTGAGATTGTGAGAAGAGAGCACCGTTATGCAAAAACAGTGGAGGCAGGGCTTACCGAGAATTCCATGCCCTCTGGGTTGCATCCTCCAGCTAGGCCTCCCCAGAGTGCAGCTGGAACAGTGGAAGGCAGAGCCCTGCACGTGAGTGTGTGTGTGTGCGCTTGTGTGTAGGTGTGTGTGCACATGTGACTGCATGCTTTCAAGTGCCTTTTTTGTTGGGCTCGTAAACCTCTGTTTCTAGGACGGGGTGCCCATTTCAAAAAGATGAAGGGCCATGCTGCAAATACGCGCCACTCTTCAAGAAGCTATGGTATTATAGGCGTAACTGGGTATAAATGCTATACTCTAATATCCCTATCCAGCATCTTTGGTAGCACGAACACTGAAGATCAGGGATTTGGTTTTATTGAAAGCCACAAGCACACAAGTGTCATAGCATGCACATGCACCACACAAAATGTTGCTTCCAACCTCTCATGCCTGTTCTGTTATGCTTTCCTGTGTTTTTCTGTAGCAAGTGCAAAACTATTGCTTACGTGCAGTATTAATTTGCAGCAAACCAGCAAATGGATGCCCCACAGGATATGCTTGATATTCTCAGTCCAGAGGTGAGGCTTGAAAGCATCAAACATTCTATTCCAGCAAATACAATCTTGAAAAGGACACATCCAAATGACAGGACTGGCAACGCAGTACCCCCCCCCCCTTTTCTTTAGAGGATGACTGTAACAATTCAAGACTTGCAATCATGCGTGACCGCCAATGCAGCACATTGCCCATAGCTAGAAAAGGAGGGTATTTCTTGCAGAGACATGCACACACTTAACGCGGCAGGTGTCCCGCATGCTGGATGTTACACAGCACATTCACTTATATGTGCTGTAATAACAGAAGCCCCAAAAGGGGCATAGCTTGCATAGACAGCTTCACAGCCGCAAACCCTCCCAAGGAACACACCAGACCTTTGCTGGGACATGCAGAAGCAGGAGACATGTGAGACCACTTACTTGGGGTGGTAGGTGTCCCGCAGGAAATCATCCTCTCCTCGTCGTGCATACACAAACATGCGTTGGTGGTCGTACAGATCTGCATGCTCACAAACGTACGCACACACAGGGCAGTGTGAGTGAGAAGACGAGAGGACGAAATAAATCAGTGAATCCAGAGCTAGCAAAGGTGAGGCGTGGGCTTCAGTGCATTGTTGTTGCTTGGTGAGACATGGTCTTGACCAAGACATGGGCTTCAGTGAATTGTTGTTGCTTGTGAGACATGGTCTTGCGCAAGACATTCATGCCCTTCAAAAATTCTACGCAGGGTGCCACAGAAGCATTCAGGTCTGACTAAAGCACAGGACGGAATACAGCACACACTCACACAGCGAGTGCCACGAAACTGCAACTGGGGTTTTGAAAGAGACCATGGTAGTGACATATATGCATACTCTTTCCTTACTATGCAGTTCACATCCCGTGTCGTACAAATGCAGGTGTCTGAAATGATGCCGGCCACAACACTCACATATACACACACACCTGAAGACATGCGGAAGTTCATGCTACTGCCACCCCGTCCCCCACGCCCTCCTCTGCTTCCACGCCCTCCTCTGCTGCCCCTTCCCCCACGAGTACCACCAGGCATACCCTCAGGCCCAAACTCCTGTGTTTGTTATAACGTGTTTGTGCATGTGTGAGCGTGTGTGCATGTGTGCAAGTTTGTGTGTGTGTTAGTGTGCGCATGCAAGCTGCGCTCTTCTACACTCACGGTGCCACCAAGCGTACTTTCAGGCCCAAGTTCCCGGCACGTGTGTTTGCAAAAGGGTGCATATGTGTACGTGCAAGTACGTGCAAGTACGTGTGTGTACCTTGACGGACATTCATGTGCACACAAGATTGGTAAACATGTGCAGCAGACTCACATAGCACACTGTTATGCATATGTGAGTTTCTCTCATCTCGTCAGTCAAGTTTTTCCCGCCTCATCAGTGCACACTATCAACCCTTTAGGCACTGCTCACGTTGGTAAGCTCAAATTTGTCTTCTCATACAAACGCACACACGGCATACGGCACAAGGGCACAGCAAAAATGCCCTTGTCCACGAAAGTCCTATTTAATACGCACATGCAGATGCGTGCACACACATGCAAGCACCCACGCACACACACGCACATTTCACACACATATACGTTGCTCGCATATACACATGCGCACACACGTGCACACACTCACACGCACATAAACGCATACACATCCACACCTGCAGTGCGTAAGGCACAAAGGCACGATGGCGGTGCCCCCGTCCATAAGCAGTACCCCGTGAGTGCGGTCTGGCCTTGAGCGTGTGTGTTTGGCCAGACGGGTGTCCTGTTTGGCACAGATATAATGTGTGCACTTGTGTACATGTGCAACGTGCGTGGTGGCTACAGGAAGAAACTTGAAAGGGGTGTGCAAAATTGCATGAGAGGAGTGGAAAAGAGACTGCCAACAGTATTGAGATGTCAGGCTGAGACGTATTTCAGCCAAGATAATCCGCCTTCCATTGAATCCTGCCGACATATGCACCACAAATAGCAATTTGCTCAGTTCAGTTATTCTGAAGTCACAACCACCATCCTTTGACAGAGGCACAGCAACACAGGATCACACGGGGCCCTGAGCTCGTCTAACACATTACAACCTACCTATTCTGCTAAAGACCCTCTGTGCAGACCTTGGGAGCTCTTTTACCAGAACTTAAACACACAGGACCGCATAACCATTTGCTGTTAGATACAAACAAGTAACGCCAGTAATAAGGCAACAGGCTTAAGAACCGCGCAGCCATCTGCCCGTGCATGCAGTAACACACCTTGCACGTCATCCCTAGCTGTGCCATACCAAAATAAAGCAGCAGGCTTCAACCACTATTTGCCCGTACGAACCAGTAACGCACCTTACATTTCATCCCTAGGCCTTAACCGGAAATAAATAAATAGGTAAAGAACCGCACAAGCATTTGCTCCCCTGAATGCAAAGTGGCATACCTTGGCCATCATCATCAGGGCCCTCCGGGTGGTCTTTGGGCTTGTCCTTGTTCAGATGAGAGGACAGGCGGCGCATGATGCCTGCTGCAGCACCCCTACAATGACAAATTAGGGGTCGCATGTTGCAGTTGAGCATGACGCAGATGAGAGGACAAGCGACGGTGCATGATGTCTGCTACAGGACCCCTATATTTAATACAAGATACCGCACTGCTCCTTTGCTATTGCGAGTCCAGATTATTGCGAGGTGCTCAAATGTTTAGCATACTTATTTTGCGATTACTTGGACTTGCGAGACCAGCCATCTCATTTATATTTGCAACCTTTCGCAAATTTTGGGCATTTTTGTGTGCTCTGCTCTGTTTAAACCTCTACCCATGAGAGGGTTTGCAATCCCTTGGTCACCCATATTTAAACAGCATGATTTTTTTGGCTGAACGATAATAAAGGTGCAATTTAGCAGGAGTTCAAACCCAAGACCTGCAATTTCCAGCCAGAAACTGCCTTTTTGAAATCAAAGTCTTGCAAGGTCCGAGTCATCTTAATTTACTTTGGAAAACACACTGCGTGGCCCCCAAATAATGAATTATTTGCTTGCAATACTGCTAGGAGCAGTATGGTACATAACAATATTTAAGTAAAGTGTGTTTGTAATAAAAAGATACATGTCAACAATACACGTGTAGATTCGTGAAGGCAAACTTCCACTTTTATGTTCCTCCAATGAGAGCGCAAGCAGCGCATGCTGTAGCACCTTCGAAATTCCTATACAGTACCCAACCACAGACTGTTGATAGGCATGATGCGGGCATATGCTTGCGAAGGATGGTGGAAATTTGTTGTATTTTCCAGGCAGGTGACACCTCAGAATGCCGATCCTACGCATCGCATACGTTGGTGTGAGTGATTGCACGTGCTTTATGCACAAATATGTGCAGACAGAAGTAGTTTTGGTTGGTCAAAGGGCGGCCTGAGAGAGGACATCAAGTACGCTGATTTCTACCCCTTAGCAACAACACAGGCATCAATTCATTCGACACGAGTAATTTCCTGGATATACAAAAGAGCACGCACGACCACTCACAGCAGTTTATAATCTAGCTACAAAAAAAAACAGACCAGGTATGACACGTGCTGATGTTACGACTGGATGCTTGGACAACGCCCGTGCTGCACAAAACACAGGTCAGCCAAACACGGGCATTGCACGCTCGCGAATAACATACAGCATACAACTGGTTATATGAATTTATACTTAGAACTGGTGCTGGGTGCACGTACCTGAAGTTGGTGATCCCCTTGCGTCCCATTTCTAAGTACTTGGTGGCCACCATGTGAAGGCACTTGGCAGTCTGCAAGATGAGATTACAAACGAGCGAGCGAGTATGTGTGTTTCAGTCAAATTCCACAGGATCCAAGAGAGCCTGGTCAGCTCTTTGCAGGCTGCAGGAGAACAATCTGACTTACATCCGTTTTTAGCTTGTAGAAGAGCACGTGTGAATGTGTGAGAGAGTACGTGCAACAAGCGCGTTGGGAACATCAAGGGATGGTAAACCCTTGACAGTCAGCAGTGGCAGGAAGACGCAATACACAGAGTTTGCACTAAATAAGTCCAATAAGAGTTTAGGAAGCCCCACAGCCAAACTTAGCGAGTGTTCAAGATCCAGCGTTGCGTGCGCACACACACACACACACACATGCATACACGCCAGATCCGCACGGGTCACGAGCAACAAGACGGTAAGTTTGTGTCAGCAAACAGGCCAGCAAATCGACAGGAAGGCAGTCAGCTTGTCAGATCAGCAGGTTGTCCATCTAATTCTGATGCTACACCTCACACAAAAATCCATGCACGTTGCTCTGCACCCAAGAGGGTGTAGAAACACACTCCTGACACACACAGTTTGGCGGCACTTGTGCCTGTAAACAGCATAGCACCAAATAAAACAGGCTGGCGTTGGCCTATATAAGACAGCCTCTGCATCACCCCACACAAAACCAGGACACACAACCGTTGGACAGCTCAAGGGCCCCAACGTCCCTTCCCTATTAACGAGTAGATTAGTTCACACACCCCATTAATTCTTGGTACATCTGGTACAAGACTACATGGTCAGGTACTCAATGGACTGTCACCTCAAAGCGATGGTTCGTCACAACACACCACAAGTCACACCATACCACATGCATGCTGAGACGAAAGGCACACCACATGCCACGGCACATGCACACGTGAACACAGGGACTCTGTTTACTGCGTGCTTGGATGTGACTGTGTCATAAATCAGGGCACAGAGCAAACACACATACACACAAACACATACACACACATACACACAAACACTTACACATACACACACACCTTGTACACGATGTGCTCAGGCGGGTTATAGGCCATGGCGTTCTCAAAAATGAGGAGCAGCTCCTTCTCCAGCGCGTCAAAATCTTGGTAGGTCCCTGACGCTAGGCGGTCGCGCACCATGTCAAAGCAGATGGGGTTGGCGATGACTTTGGAATAGTTGGGAGCCTGTCAAGTGGGCAGTGTGTGTGATTTGTGTAGATGAAAAAGTGTGCTTTGTGCATGTGTGCACATGCATGTTTGCGTGAGCACAAGTTTTTTAGTACGTGTTTGGCGCGCGTGTGCCTGATTTTGAGTGCTCGCACGCAGAAATGCGCACGTAGTCTGTCTTGCAGACAGATACACTGCAGACCCATTGGAGATCATGCAGCAGCAAGAAGGCTTTGCACTTAATTACGGCTCTAAAGCCCCCTTTCAGTGCATGTGCTTCAATCATGTGTTTTGCTTTCATGAGGCTGGAAGCTCCTCTGAGAACTTTTGCAGCAGCGAGCAGCTCAAACACGCATTAAAGAGGACAGTAGCATATATCAGCATGGAAGGAAACGGTGCTGCAAGTAATCAAACACAACTACAATCTCTCAAGTTAAATGGGGGCAGCATCTGCAGGTACGCTTTCAAGTGAGGGCAAGACACTTAGGTGGGGGTCACATTTGCAGGGGGGAGACGAACGTTGGTCAAATTTGCAGAGGGGGAACGTGCGTTGCAAGCGTGCATGAGTACCGCGTGGTGCGCGTCACATACGGCGTGGCAGTGACAAGCAGGCTCACCATTTCTTCAGACACCGGTGACTTGAAGATGCCGCCCGTATCCTTTTTGGCCACCATCTCAAGCACCTTGGCCATGGCCTGCATGCAACATGGGGGAGGGAAGGCAAGCACGTGACGCATTGTACAGGAGTGACGCATTGTACGGGGAGGGAAAAGGCAAGCATTTGACGCATTGCACGGGGAGGGGGAAGGCAAGTACGTGACGCATTGCCCGGGAAGGGAGAAGGCAAGTACGTGACGCATTGCACGGGGAGGCAGATGGCAAGCACGTGACACATTGTACGACCTGGATCCATCTGGTCGGGTTTGTTGCGTGTATAAGCAGATCAGCTGCATTGCTCCTACAGCCACCATTTGTTGTGAGCTACATAGCGTGCAAGCTTCCCCCCCTGCTTTCCCCTTGTTAAGTACCCCGCAAATAATCAGCCAACTTGCATCTTTAACTGGTGCGGGAAATAGTCAGATAAATATTGTCGACCATTGTCCCTGACTACTAGTTAAAAATCCTTAGAGAGGAGAGGGCCGACATTGTCTACTCTCGCCACGGATGACGGAAACTGAGAGCAAAGAGAAAATGCACGGCCCGCCATTTTTATAAGAAATCACCCCCTAAACACCATATTATATTCTACTACCCTCGTAACCATCACACATGCAAACAAGCCTGCACACTGGAAGCACACAGGCACCAAAACACATGCCTATCTATATGCACGCATCAAGCCACTCATGCACTCACGTGAAACTCATTGCTGCGCTTGAAGCTGGCCTGAGCAGGGTACGCGCTTGTACCTGCTTGGGCATCTGGAGTCTGCATGTGTGCATACGTGCGTGTGTGTGCATGAGTGTGTGTGTGCTTGTGTGTATGTATGTGTGTGCGCGTACAAGTGCAAGAGGTGGCAACTTTAATCAGTACATACATGTGAGCAACCTCTGTAGTAAGCATATGAACGAGAGAGAGAGAGAGAGAGAGAGAGAGAGAGAGAGAGAGAGAGAGAGAGAGAGAGAGAGAGAGAGAGAGACTATAAATGTGAACATGCATGTGTATACGTGTGAGCAACAAGGCGTATGGGCACCTAGGGTAACTGTGGGAGCACAATTGAAAGCAGAGATAGCAAAGGGTGGTCGATGCATTTGCAGGAGAGCATCATATGCGAGCACTTGCCTGCGCCTTACTTTGCCAAGCACAAACATACTCCATGCGTGGGGTTGGCAACGACCAAACATACATTCGCATATATGCATATATGATGTTGAAACACACAAACATATGTTCACATACATGGTGTTGTAGCAGGAAAATCCCATACATACGGTCATATACAGTGTGTGAACAAAGTTCCGGCCAACCCTATTCATGTGTGCCCAGATCAAAATGTGTGCCCCTGAGGGCATGCTTTGCCTAGAGCGCAATTGGATGCCACCATGCCCGTACCCCTTCTTTACACTTCCTTAAAAAAGCCCTTTCTGGCCTCATAAGCAAGCACATTGATTTACAGCCTGAGCACCTGCTCAGGTTACAACCACACAGGGAGCTCAGGGAGCCTGACACCTGCCTAGGCAAAGGAGGAGACCCATCGCATCCTTCTTGGACAAGTTCTCCTCAAGGGAACCCGCAAATACCACTCGCCGTCTCACCCAGTTGTTGACCCAATCCCTTTCCTGACAACCAATATGCCTGCTTTGCATGCCCCTTGGAGTGCAACTCCTCCAAAACGAGGGCAGCCCTCACACCCTTTCCGAGGCCTCACAGGCTCTTTTGCTCAAATTCACCTCAACCCTCAAGGAACCCCTGCACACCTGCTTTGCACCCCCTTTAGCTAAGCCCCCTCCAAAAGAAACACGGATGCCCCCCTTTGTTCCCTTACTGCCAGTCCGAGTCCCCTTCATGGTCTTGGACTGACCTGCGCACACGAAGACCAAAACAAGCAGAGCGGGCTGATCTTCAAGGTGAAAGCGCGACGAAGGAGCTAAGCACAATTGCATGCATGCCCACTTAGGTTCACGCCGTTGATGCATTAATACCATTGTTATGACATGACTAGTATTACGTAATGCCACACATGCACACGCAAGGTGTAGGCTGTGCGGTCAAGCAAACCATACACAATCCGTGCAGCTTGAGGCAGCTTCAAGACTTAGACATCAACAATCACCGATTCATCGCAGATTCAGACCCCACACCCTCCTCACAAGCTTTGACCCGTTAGGCATAAGCTGCAACCTAAACACACACCCAAACTATTGCATGCACACATACACACAATGAAACCTGTGCCAACAAATGCACTTACACAAACCGATTGCATCCACACAGACAACACACATACCCTTTGAAGCATTGGTCGGTTGGTGTGAGTGCTGTGGACTGGGCATGTACAGGGAGTCGTCGCTGTTGAGGTCACCCAGGTCAAGGTCATCATCGGAGTCCCCAAATGGCATGCCCTGCGTAAGTGTACAGGCAGCCAGCCACACGTCATGCATGTGTCATTGCGCGTAGGACTGCTGAATGGTAGAGAACGTGTGGCTGTGGATGGAATGCACCATTAGAGTCCCCGAGCAAGGTTCCTGTAGATAGCTACGACTGTGGAACTGGTTTTCCTAATCCGTGTGGCTGGCAGCAAACAGAGGTCTCTGCCTAAGTTCCTACACAACGTTTCTGTCATAGCTACAAGTGCGGAATTGGTTTTCCTAACACGTGCATGGCAGCAAACAAAGGATTATGCTGCCATATAAGTCCCCATATAACATTCCTGTATAGATAGCTTCAAGTGTGAAAGGTTGATTTCTAATACATGCGCACGACAGCAAATAAAGGTCTCTGCCCAAGTCCCCAGCTGGAAGGCCCTGCATGTGCAGATCGCTGCAACCACATTCAAACGCTCTTACTTTGCCTTCAAACCCAGACCCCAGCAAAACCTCCTCAACAGTATGATCTGAGTGCAAGCAAAGCTTGGATGGGCAGCTTTTATGGTCACAGGGTAAGGCTCCGTGGCGACGGATTGGGGGAGCCATCTACAGTAAGGCCAACCTCTGTGCATGCTTTCAAGGCATGCAGTCAGCCACGCCCCCCTAATTCTGCCAAGGCACATGGAGAGGAGCACCTCATGCGCCAAGGATATAACACAGAGCAAAAAAGGCAACTGGGTTTTGGCAACAATGAACGGCTTTGGGCTCCCCCCGTACCTGCGCGCCCAACGCATCGCTCAGCCATGCATCTCCTTGGGGTACAGGGGGAGGGCCTGCTCCAAAGCCAGCACCTCCTCCTCGTGACGCTGCCCCGCGCGTGGCGGCAGGAGGGGGGCGGCTACCAGCTGCTCCAGGGTTGCTGACCTTGATCTTGATCTGTGTGTGTATATGTGTGTGTTTGTGTGTATATGAGCAGGTTTGAGGGGACCTCCATTATGCACTAAAAAAAGTCGACACCTAAGGCAACCAACAGGAAGTTAGATCAGGACAGGCCACTCGATGATCGCAACAGTCCAGTTGGTTGTACTGCCATCAAGCACCTGTCAGAGTGCACAGTGCCCCAGGCACTCCCCTTGAGGTTCTTACGATCATCAAATAAACCTTCCTGCTCTTAACCTCCTCCTTGTTCCCTCGACCATAGCGAGGCACTTAACTGCAAGCCCAGAACACAGCAAAGCGTGCTTGTGATCCCTAAAACCTGCCCACCTTAGGCTTGTGGCCACCCGTGGTCCCGAACACGTTCTTCATGACATCGCCCATGCGCTGCTGCTGCGCTTTGTCCTGCTGTGCCGCCGCCTTGGCACGCCGCTCGCGCTCCTTCTCCTCTGCCTTGGCTGCTGCGTTGGCGGCAATCTTTTGCGCCTGCATGCGTTTTTTTGTTGTGTGCGTATGTGCGTGTGTGTGTGTATGTGTGTGTGTGTGTGTACAAATGAAGTGGAGCCGTGTGTGTTTTTGTGCATGCATGTAATAGGTTTGGAACGTGTAAGTATGAACTCCTCTTCTCTGCCTTGGCTGCAGCTGTGATGGCAGCAGCATCGTGCGTCAATGCGCAGCCAGGCATGCTCATTTGCATCTGTGAGGGTCGATGTGTGCAAGGCTATTGAGGTATTTGCGTCTGTGTCTTTGCATAAGTAGTAGGTAAGCAGCTTGGGCTCATCAAGTGAACAAGCGTGCTTGTGACGATTAAGCGCGAAGGCCACATGCAGCAGCTTTGATCCTTCCATGTAGTCCATGTGTTTGTATGTGTGCGGGTTGTCTGCATGTGTGTTCAGTGTATGTGCACATGTGCACCTGTGGCTTTGGTGTGGGTGCATGCTGCAAATTTGTCAGTGTGTTCCCTGCCGTGAAACTGCCGGTAATGCAAGTGCATCACGTCGCTTGCAGATGCGTGTACCAACACACACACACGCACACGCACACACACACATATACATAAACGCACGCAAACCCACCCACCCACGTGCATGCATGCACATACACACCCCAGTAGTTTACCAACATCATATTTCCTCACCCTCTGCTCTGCCCTTTGGACTTTTTCCCGCTCCCTCTTGTCTGCCTTGTCGTTGGCAGGCCGCTTGGGCGCTGCTGCTGCCCCTCCTCCCGCCCCGAAGCCCCCCATCCCAGGATAGCCACCACCCATCTCCCCCGGTAAAGGACCCAGCACGTGGCCAGCAGGCCTCTGGTATTGCTGCTGCTGCTGCTGTTGCTGCTGCAGCGCGCGCTGCTGTGCATTGCGTAGAAGCGCAGTTGCGTGGCTGCCCCCTCCGCTGCTGGCCCCCAGCACAAAGCCCCCAGGGGCTGGCAAGGGAGCTGACGCAGGTGCTGGTACCGTAGCAGGGGGTGCCCATGATGGCGCTGGTGCTGGTGCTGCAGGGTAGCTGGCCGGGGCTGCGGCTGATCCTCCGTGCTCCGACTTGACCTTGATCTTCAGTTTAGGCTTAGACACCCCCGCTGTGGCTGATGTATTCGGCTGTGTGTGTGCGTGTGTGTATGTATGTGTGTGTGTCTGTGTGTGTGTTTTGAGCACATTCATAGAGCGCATACATGCATTCAAGTTTGCCTGCGTGTGAGTTGCGCATGCGTGCGTGCGCGTGTGCAGGTGTAAAATTGTTTAATGTATGTGTGTGTTTGTGAGTGTGCGTGCATGTGTTTATGTGTGTGTGTGCGTGTGTTGTGTTACGTGTTCTTTTGTGTTGTATGTTTGTATGAGTGCGTATGTGTCTTTGTGCATGTACGTCTTGTGCGTGCGTGTTTGTGTGCGTGTGCGCGTGTCTCTGTACATGTGTCTCTGTACATGTGTCTCTGTGCATGTGTCTCTGTGCATGTGTGCCTATGTGCTTGTGTGTCTTTGTGCATGTGTGTGCGTTTGTGTGTGTGTATGCATGTGTGTGTGTCTCTGTGTATGTGTGCCTACGTCCTTGTGTGTCTTTGTGCATGTGTTTAGTGTTTGTGTGTGTATGTGTGTGTTGTGTGTGTGTGTGTGTGTGTGCGTTTGTGTGTGTGTGTGTGTATGTAAGTGTGTGTTTGCATGTGCATGTGTGTGTGTGTGCGCGTGTGTGCATGCACATGTGTGTGTATGTGTGTGTGTATTCGTGTGTGTGTGTGTGTGTGTGTGTGTGTGTGTGTGCGCGCGCGCGCGTGTGTGCATGCACATGTGTGTGTGTATGTGTGTGTGTGTGTGTATGTGTGTGTGTGTGTGTGTGTTGTTTTGTGGTATGTCCATTTCAGGCTCTTCTGTACCTGCTGCGGTGGAGGCATGCCGAGGCTAGACAGGGGTGCAACGCCCTCGAGGTGGGAGCGCTTGTGGGGAGGAGCATTGTTCGATGATGAGAGGGGGAATGTCGGGGGCGACCCGGTTTTGACAGCGGATTGGACGGACGAAGAAGTCCGATGCAGTTGCTGCTGCTGCTCCTCCTCCCTCTTTCGTTTCTGTGCCCCTAGTAGCAAGGCTGTGGCACCGGTTGGTGCTCTGGGTTGGGAAGGTGGGAGAGCCGGTTGGGCAGGAGGAGGGCCTGCACTGCCATTATTGCTGGGCTCTGACTTAGTCTTGAATTTAAGCTTGAGCTTGGGTAGGGCTGTTGCTGGCTGCTGGTCTCCCATGAGAAGAGCTGCTTAATTTTGACAGGGGGTGAGCCCCAAGGCCAATAGCCAGAACCCCTAAATCCAACATCAAGCCATACTTCTCCCTCTCTTGCTCGTACTACTTGTGTGGGGAGGGAGGAGAAGGAAATTGGGGGACCCAAATTGCTTTTGCTTTATTTTAACTGACCCAACTTCCCCTTTTTGCATACCCTTCCAATCCTAATCAATTATATCAGTGCCTTGGAGCATCATGATTGATGACAATGATCTGGGGTTTTTCACGGTGCGTGCACGTGCGCCTGCTGCGTTTTAAAGCACTTGGCATGTACTCCGTGTCTCTTGCAGCAATAGCTCCTGCTTTTCCACGCCCCCTTCTCCCACTCCACACACGTTTACGTATACAGCATGGATTGACTGTTTCTTTCCTTGTGTTTGCATGCAGAGCTACCTGGGAATTCTGATCATGGTGATGGTCGTAGCTTACCACTTTGTCACAGGTGCGTGCTGTGTTATAGTGAGCACGAGCTGCACCTTTGCATGCCTAGATACCCGCTGCCAGAGTGGTTCTCCCACTGTGTACGTATGAAGTATTAACAGGCTTGCCAACGCTCACACCTGTCTTCCCCTCCGCAGCGGATCCCCGCTTAGCACAAACCCAGCAGTGAGCCTCAGCTGTTCCCCAGTCCTATCACAGCAACATGCCACTGCCAGGGCCACTCAAACTCAAGGGTCAGCCGGTGGCGGGAGGGGTGAAGAAGAAGAAAAAGCACCAGAAGGAAAAGGAGCTGGCTGTTGCTGGCTCAGCCCAAGAGGCCACAGACAAGCAGGAGCAGGGGGATGGGACAGTGGAGGAGGAGGTGGGGGGAGCTGGACCCAGCAGTGGCTCCAAAGCCCAAGGGGAAACACGGCACCCCGACTTGAAGAGGGCCCTGCACGGGTACGAGCTCAACTCCGCCCCGGACGATGAAACCGTGGACCGGCGCACGCCCGCAGAAAAGCGCTTCGAGGAGCACCAGATAAAGCTGGAGCAGGAGAGACAGACCAAGAAGGCGGGAAAATCGCATAGGGATCGGGTGAAGGAGTTTAACGACTATTTGGCACAGCTCTCGGTGAGTGGCAACCAACACACCCACATGTGTGCGCGCGCGCGCACACACACACACACACACACAGTTACACACACACAGTTACACACACAGATATACACACACAGTTACATACACACAGATATACACACGCGCACGCACACACACACACACACACACACACACACACACACACACACACACACACACACACACACACACACACACACACACACACACACACATACACACACAAACAAACAAACAAACAAACACATACGAACCCAACACACACACTAGCACTTACCGCATTTGTAAACAATGCGCTGCACCGAAAGGGTTATAATAACAGGCATGCTGCTTACGCAGCATACAAAGCTGCAACAATTGGTTACATTGATACCTCGCATCCACACCAGGTTGCCTGCATTCTCAAATGCATAATTAAAAATTTGCGAAATGAGACGTGTGCAAATGCACGTTCATTTATGTGCATGCATAAGTGTCCACAACCACCCTTAAGGACAAAGAGTTCAGACTGCTTAAGTATAAAACTGCGTACGTTTCATGATCCTATGTGATGCACATAGCGCATTTTCTGCAGCTAAAGATATGCGCATGCACACTCATGGCTATACGTATACCGTAGAAACATTGTACCATGCCGCAAAAATATTGTTATGGGGGGTGCGGCCAATTTCCCCCCTCCTGAATATATAATTATTATTGAGTTTTGACGGGTCATGAGTGAAAAAAGCCTCAGAGAGCCCCAGTGGGGCACGTTTAGACAGGAATGGCCAGCTTCTGCAAGGCCCTCCCAACCGCCGAGCAGCTTGGGCAGCAACAGCTAGAGGAAGGGCGGAAGTTCAAGCGGGGAAGATGATGATGAGGGCTTGAGTTAAGAAAGACTAGAAGGCAAAACCAGTTGCCAGCTGACACATAGTGGATGAATGGAGCAGAATGCATATTGATTTCCCAGTGCTCTTAGGAACAATGTTGATGTGTTATAGCATGCACCTCTCATTCTCTCGGTGCAGCTTTGAGGGCATTTTGCCCCTGCGGATTGGTGCGGCAAGCACTGCAATATATATTGAGAGGGGTGTGGATTGGTGCGGACAGGATAAAATAACTCTTTTTGAGGGGAGCGGAATGATGAGTACATGTCACCACGGTATTTGTTCTTCATTGTGCCTTTCCTTTGCCCGCAGGAGCACCACGACATCCCACGTGTTGGACCTGGATAAGAGCTGTGGTTTGTTTATGTGTGTGCGCTTGGTTCACTTTTAGCACATAAAAGTGGCAAAAAGCCGTTCTTATTTCTTGCCTCATGGGCAAAATTATTCACCAGGCCTTGAGTTTGCTTAGTTTCATGATACATCCTAAGAACAGAACCGCCACCTAAGTGTGGTAGTCCTAGCCAGCAGGGAATGTACAAAGTGTTGGAGTATTGTATTTAATGATTTCTAGTTACCTGAAATAACAAATAGCCCGGGCCGTCTGGTGATTTGGCAGATCAGTAATTGCTGATTGCTGCACAGGTACTTGAACAATAGTAATTCTTTCCTATTGGCACTACATTATTTACGTAGCAAATAGTACTGCTACCGAGTCAAGATGTGCAAGGAAGTGTTTGCTGTTCCTTTGGTCTTCCTTTGAAAATTGCAATGAATTGTACAAAGGTGACCGACCCGTCTTCTTCTTCCTTGCCGTTGCACCAACCCATCAGCAACAAACTTGACGAGTTCAAAGTTTGAGCACACACAGTACTGGTTAATAACTAATACAGTTAAAAAGAAAAAACGAAATGAAAAAAAAGGAAAAATTGTGTCTCCTCCTTCCCTTCTCTCAACGTGAGAGAAGGAAGCGACGGATCAAGCAATACACCGCGGAGATTTTTTCGTGAGTGCTGTGGCATGTGGACCAGTAACTTCCCAGGCTGTGGAGTGGGCGGGTTCCTTGTGTGTGTCGTATTCAGGCTCTAGTTCGATTGGTGTGCACAAAAAGCAGGGAGAAGAAGTGAGCTTCTGTTGTGCATACGCAGCCAGCAGTCGCACTTTTTGACTGATGGTTTAATCTCTAAACTCTGAAATAGCTGTAATGGCTACTAGGCCGCAGGAGTACAGAATGAGATTTGTTGCGCCTTCTACAATGCTGCTCTCCTGATGCTCTGCTGCTTCTTTGTGCTGCCAAGCTTGTTGAGTGGGATTGTGGGTGTACGGGCTTTGATCAATCTTTATACCGGCAAAATGCTAAATAATGGAAATTCAAACGATATGTTCTTTCTGAAGCCAGAGCAATAACAAGCTTTATTTTCCCCTCCATGAACTGGCTGCTTTATATGAGCAGGCTAACAGTCACAATTCTTGACTGAAGGCCTTCTTTTGTAAAACCTTGTAAACAGTGTGCTGCAACAGGAGTGTGCTGCTGTGATTAATGACAAAGTTACCTGCCTGACCACGATGAACCACGATGAACACGGCCTGCAACAAACCACGTTCTTATTTTCATACTCCTAAACGAGCTGAGAAGATAAGGCTAGTTTACCCCACAAGACCCCCAAGACAAAAACAAGTACCCTGGACCAACCCCAGTGCTCTGACGAAGCGACCCAGCACAGCTCCAGCCCAAACCTGATCCGTAAAGTACAAGATTGGTGGGACTGGACCTACACCGATGGCAGTTTTAAGAAACACGCACAAAGAAGGGCAAGACACAGGATCAGGTGTATACCACCCTTGCTTAAACATTTCTCATTACGTGAGCGAAGAACCCAAGAGGCGTAGGTGTAAGCAACCAATGCCATCTCACATGCAGAGCTAGCAGCCATAGCAGCCGAAATCATTCACGGCTACTCCCATATAGCCACAGATAGCCTAATCTCAATAATGCACCATATAAAAAAAGCTCTCACACCCAAACCTCCAGCCACCGCCACCACATCCAGGGAGATGTCCTCCAATCCATTGCCAAAGCAATCCACCAGTCACCATCGCCCGTTCATTTCACAAAGCAAGTCAAATCCCACTAAGGTAATATAGGCAATGAACATGATGCTGACGCTCTTGCTAGAAAATCAATCGCAACCTACTCTGACGTTGCGGATACCTCCATCAAAGCAGCTGGCCCTGAGGGAAATCCCTTCTACAACATCTACTGGCTTGCAAAATAATATGAGAAACATCGAATCATACAAAATCAACCAAACACAGCCCAGTCACCTACTCCAAGGCTTTGGTACCATTAGCATGACGCCTTGCAAGCGCACATGCACCCCCTTCACAAACTAGGAAATACGGAAATACCAATACTAATGCAAACTACCATGAATACTACCAGACCCTTATCAAAGATGGTATGCCGATGGAGCTGCTAGCAATGCCTAAATTATATGCAAGGGGTGATACCACCACAAGCATGGATTAAGGAAACGGAGACGGAGCTGTCGGACAGCGAAGCACTCATGCTATTGGATTCAAACCCGCGACCCCTAAAAGTCTGGCCTGACCACGGGCCACTAGGCTTTCAGGGTAGCTACCCAGCAACGCTTACCTAACAGCGTCCTATGTCCCTGTTAAAACCAAGTGCATCATTATGAAGTACATAACAGGAACCCTGTACAACCAAAAGCATGCAGTATGATGTAAGCCTAACTTGCCCCCTCTGCCCTCAACTAGACAGTGCCTGAATATCCTTTCTGATGCCAACACACGCAAATAAGAAATATGATCACTGAGAGACACAACTTGGCATGCAGTGTGATCTTCAAAGCCATCAGCAAGACAGGCTCCCTAGGATCCTGCTTTGTCTGCATGAATATAGGTAGCAGCGAACGGCTATGCAAAGTCTTTAGATTCCCAATACAACTTGAACCAGTATCATACCATAGTGGCTCTTCCCACCCCGCTTCTCAAAAAAAAAAGGTTTACCTCCAGCCGTCCGGATGCTGTACTGGTTGCTCCTATCTCCGCAAGAACAAAAAAGCAACAGACTAGTAGCAATGAAGGGGGGTGGGTTCTTTGGATTGGCAGGGTGCAACTGAGGGAGAATGGGAGCACTTCAGCAGCATCGCCAGTCGCCACAAGCAGATCCACCTTCTCCAGACAACATCGTCCAAAAGATCTCAGTATTCTCCAAGGAGCCTCCGTTACCCTCCACATCATCATTTTGGGTGTGGGTGGCACCATCTACAACAACCACACGCTGGAGCCTCCTCTTAAGGAGCTGGGTCTATCTTGATTCTCAAAGAGTTAAGAAACTTGCTTCCAAGCTTCATGATTATTCTGTCAATGACACTGCCTAATTTGTTTATACCAGACGTGCCCTTTCCAGCACTATTATCAATTCCCATCAGGACTCCTCTTGGAGACGGTTTCAGGTCAAGCCTGCAACCCTCCTGATCCTTGTTGATCTTCTTTTTTCCTTTGGTGGAGTTTTACGGTACCCGATACCAAGGTAGCTCCTTTTCCTTGCTTAACTAATGTGGGGAGTAGCTTTCACTGCCTGCATAGCGCGTTTTTCTATTTTCTAGCTTATCACTTCCTGAGACATATCAACAGCTTCTTTCTCGTTCTCCTTGATGCTCTCTCTTTGCGCTTCTTCAAAACAAACGTTCTCTTTCTCTATACACTTTTCTCTTCTACATACACCTGTTTCATGTTTCCTCTAGCTTCTGTTTCTTTTGTTTAGCCAGGTGTAGTTTCACCCTTTTCCAAACTTCCGCAGAGATGCCCTTTGAGGCATATATAGTGGTATAACCTTACCTTATCACTTCTTGCCCAGACCCAAAATGTGGCACAATTTTTATTCTGCGTAATCCATAATGGTGATGTGCACTTTCTCCTTAAATACTGGTCGAATAAGCAAGGCAGCCTCCTCCAAGGTGCTCAGTTATTTATTTAGTGGCTAGAAAGCCCTGGAGCTAGCATGTTCCAGGGACTTAAGAGAAAAGATTACAGCCGGCAATCATTACATCACATGCAAAAATTTTGCATGATCTCAGAGCCTGGCAGGGAACTCTGAAATCAAAAGTGCAGAGCCTGTGAGTTTTCGGCCATACCCAGACCAACACACAGATTACAACTTTCGACTAGATTGAATTAAAACACCTCTCGTCTTCAGCCTCGTTACAGAAGAGCAACAAAACAATATGGGTGCATGCTCATTAGAATCCAAAAACAGGTAGCCTAAATACACAAAAATATTGAATAACAGACGTCTTGGGCAGTACACCTTCAAGCATTCAACTTGCGAGAGGTACAAAAACACATTGATAAAACGTTATAATACAGCGTCATAAACAACGTTAGATAGTAGGCAGGCAGGTCTTTAACCATTATTAATACAAAACAGGGCACAATGAGGCTGATATTTGAGCCCCATACACAATAGCGCATCATAGTCCAAGGGTTTCACCTAGGGTAATACTACATTTTTAAGGCTGGTAAGCTGCTATGTCTATGGCTATAACCACACCGCCCAAACCTAAACCCTGATATAGATTTCTGAGCGTCACCTTGGCATCACACCACGTTCAAACATCAAGCATAGAGAGTGCGGTCTTGACACCACTGCCATCCAGTAGTTGTCAACTCCAGCAGCTGAAGAGCGAAATCCCTGCCACACGTTTTCAGTGTAGCGTGCTCCATGCACCACATTAAACCTTGACCTCGTTGGTGTAGCTAGGCTGGAGCGGCAGGCCATCTGCAAAGAAAGGAATGTTGCTCAATTTCAGGCCTCGTAGACTGTGCAAGAAGGGATTGGAAGAGCAATCATTGTTCCAGTGTTTAAACCTGATCTTAAGCAATAGTTTTTGTATTTGGCAGCCCGCTCTAGAAAGAAGAACAGCAGCAGCAGCAATTACCAGCAGTACAAGTCTGAACGTGCTGAAATCCATGCCGAGCTGGGACGTGTGTTTGCTGACACGTGTTTGAATCATTCAAGATCGACCGCTGACAATGATCAGAGGTCCTAGGTGTGTTAGTGAGAAATTGCTACGTTGCTTATAACGCATCTGAGCGACACCTACTGCATTGCAGCCTGCACACGTGCTGTGGCCAAGCTGTGCGGGGTACAAGACAAAGTATGGAAGACTTGAATAATGTACACTGTGCACTATGCGCTGGAGCCGTTCCTGCTTTTACTGAAAGCACAGGGATGCACACCTGCATGGGGGGGGGCTGGATGCCGAATGAATTGGGACTCGGTGCCATCCACATCCACGGACAGGCGAGCCTCGTGCATGGTGCCATCAGGCATAGGAGTTAGCCTGAATGCGTGTATGTATGTTTGCGAAAGTGCGCATGGGAGTCAGAGTTGGTGTGTCATGTGTATGTGCATGTGTGTATGTGTATGTGTGTTTGCATCCGAGCGTGCAAGTATGTGTGTCTCTGTATGCATACCACTTCATGCATCAACATGCGGCAATGATGTTATTACATGCATCCTTTGTTCTGTGCTTCAAAAAAGCAAAACTCACTCGATCAACGTGTGCAGAGGGATCTCCAAGCTAGGCACCTGGACAGGATAAGACGGGGGCAACAAAAAGTGAGTGTGTGACTGACGCTCCATCCAGACAAGGCATTCAGCTTCCTACATGTGTGCCTTGAACCCGAGTTTTGTAACGAAGATACTTGGTTGAACCTTTGTGCATTTCCTTGTACAGTTTAGTATGTCATTGCATAAATGCCTTTGACCCTGGATAGTCATCAGCGCCTGTGTATTTTGCGCGTTTGCACAAACACACAAATTTTGAGGCTGGCCTTAATTCTCACCTCTCTTTGATCTGCAAAGCGGGTGACCCGTGCATGAAAATAAGTGTAACCCTTAAGACTGGTCTGCTTCTGTTGTGCCCAGACACTGCCCTCATAGTAAAAGTATGCAAGCTCATCAAGCACTCAGACGCGCTAACAAACATACATCCCACCTGCTCTAAAGGGATACCCTGGAAGTAACCATACAGGGCACGCAGCACAGCTTGGTGAGCCACAATGAGCACGCTCTCACGTTCCCGCTCCATCTGTGTGGTAGAGCGTGTATGTGTGTGTGAGAGTGTGAGTGTGTGTGTGAGGGTGTGTGTGTGTGAGGGTGTGTGTGTTTGTGTCCACATGTACCTAGGCCTATGCTTGCCTTACAATGCACAACATCCAAACGTGAAACCGCGCCTGCTTCAATAAAGAGTGCAAAACTTGAGAGATGTGTGCACAACCTGATATGTGCTGAGGTTAGACAGACACCATGTGATCTGATACTTTTTGAATTTTGACCTGGTGTGCGATCCGTTTGCACGCGCACGTTTGATTGGTTTTAGTCCTACAAAGACAAATAGACCCAATCCTCCTGGCAGACAGGTTTCTGCCATAAATTTAGAACCTGACACGAAAAAGCTGGGCTCAATCAGACATGCATCTGCATTCACATAACCAGGAAAGCACTGCAAATCAACACTTACAGCAGCAGGTGAGGGCCTGGGTGCCACAACACACAACCTGGTGCAGGCCCCTCCCTTTGATGATGAAAAATGCAGGTCTATTTTTACTCAAGCCTATTTTTACCCAAACGAAATTAAGTTGCTCAACCACCTGATCTTCTCTTTCTGGTAAAGCATTGCCTAGGACTACAAGGAGTACAATAATCACAGCTGAATTGCCTAGACAAAGCGTTGCGATTCCCACCTCGGTGATGACTGGCTCAAGCCTTTGTATCACCTGCATTGGCAGGGAAGCGAAGGAGTTCAAAGTCAGAACAAGATGCACACACTTCACAATCATGAAGATCCATACACATACAAAATATGCACAGCTTGTAGCAAACCATGTGGACTTCCTTTGCATATTGAGATTGAGCTGAAGGAGAAGCTAAAGACTTGCCCAGTCCCAAATAAGTGGCACGGTACTTATCCAGCTCCCTAGCTGCCATGCTGGTGGTGTTTGTACAATCTGCCTTCCTTTCTACTTCCCTCTCGCTTAACACTACTCGATAAAGGCACAGCTTTCAGGATGCTCAGGCATACAAATGTTTTTGCTGGAAAGCTCAGGACACAGCTTTACTTGCTACATGACAAGGGTGTGCCATAAGTTCTCACCAACTATGCGCAAACTTGTAAATACTAAACCTTGCGCGGTCGCTGCATTTGCGTTCTGAGCAACAAGTAACATGTGAAACGTGAAGAGGCAGCAAGAAGAGATACCTTTCACCCTTCAAGATGAGATGCCATTAAGCCTAGAAGGTAAATGCGGTCACTTGTCTGCTCAGAGCATGCACAGTCATATCTTCCTATAGGTCCTTGTTGACTGCAACCTTCACATTGCTTTAATAATAAGGGGCGTCGTAGATCCTTAGATACAGACATGTCAGATCCTCAAGCACCTATCCACGTCAGGAATAACTAGGCCCTGCTATTCACACAGACAAGCATGACCGGACCCCCACTCACATCCAAGTAGCTCTCTCCAGAAGGGTACCTGCAAACAAGGAGAAGGCGGCAGGCATACACAAGGTGAGCCAGCAAACACGTGGCCAACCGCTCTGGTTATTTGCGTAACAATGTGTAATTTGTTGTAGCTGCGAACAAGTGGACCTATCAGTATCGGCCATGAAACCTAAACGATGCCCTCCTGTGTATGTTGGCTCCTCGCTGGTTTCTTTTCAAACTAATTTAGATCCAGGGACAGCTTACGTCGGAATTGGACCAAATCTGCACACCATGTTGACCTGTTTGTGGTCATGATGTTCCTCGCTGCAAAGTCAGAAGAAACACCGTTTTGGCCTATTTATTATCAATACCCCACTGGACGAGACTGAAGTTAACATGTCTCAGAAAGAAATACTGCCATGGAACTTGGGGCATTGCCTGATATAGATAATGACCATGTCAGCATGCGAGGACAACTAATATTCGCTGGAAAGGGTCGAGGACGGCCTAACCTGTGTATCAACTGCAAGCTGCAGCCTGGCCCTGTGGCCTGGCCCTGTGGTGCGGGGTGCTGCTAGCTGCTTACCTATATCTCAATTTGTCCTTTTTGCGAGCACTGAACTCCTCCGGCAAGCCCTTGGCAATTTCACCTACAAAAGTAGTAGGAAGGAGAGGCAGTGGAGGGTTGGGTTGGGACGGAATTGGATTTAGGAGAATGACAAGTTGGGAGGCACAGAGAATAGCCAAAAAAGCTGCGCATGGCGTACAAAGGACAAGAAGTTGCAAAAAACTATGCAGATCGCTGCCATGCCGAGGAGGATAGCCTAGAAGAGCTGTGCACAGCACAACGAAGGACGGCAGAATTGTGTGGGATGCATGGGTGTGGGATGGAAAGGAAAAGGGAAACAATGTAAAGGAGAAGGAGAGTGCAACCTTACGTTATTTTCCTGCAAGGTCTGGGATGCACAGAAAACAGCAAACACTGCCTGCCTTTCCAGCATTACCTCACAAACGCAGAGGCACGCAGATTTAGCCGACTTGTAACTTATAACACACCACCAGCACATGCAACTAAATTGATTGTGTGCTACAAGGCCACCGCATGTGCATGCTGTCACTGACATAAAACTGTTACGTTCTGATTTCCACCGCGCACGCATGTCCATCCGCTGGAGTGGCTCGTAAAATGCTACTAACAATCTTTGCTTTGGCACCTCACAAGAACCAGGCCTCTACAAAAGTTTACGGTAGCGCAGGCTAAGAGAGCAGCACAGCGTAAACAGTGACAATCAGGGTTGCAGTGACAATCAGGGTTGTTCAGTTCGAGGTCCGGCCAAAAGTTTGGGCCTGCAAACTTTCACGCATTTTAACGATTTTTTATAAATGCTGTTCGGAGTTCGGTGCGTTCAAAGTTCGGCGCAAATTTTCACGAAGTTTGAAGTTCGGTGCGAACGTTTAAGAGTCCGTCGAACTTTAAAGCATGCGTCTGTCAAAATTGCAAGGGACAGCGGCCCCCCCAGTCCAGTCCCACTCTTCCCTTGCAGTAAAAGCAGGGATGTGTCATACGGCATATTTGTATAATATGCCGAATTGTATTTAACGCGTATTTTGAACAAATCAGGCCGTACGTATCATAAGTTGCAAAGTTTGCCGAATTTGCCGAATTTTGGCTTTTAGGCAGTTTTCGCTTTTGAAACGGCCTTTCATCGAGCTTCCAATGCTATTATATACTGAATTATTAACATATAAAATATTGGAAAGGGTTGAAAACGTACGTTTTGGGTAATTTTGGGGCGAACTGGGTCCATCTTGGGTCAAAATCGGCACCCCCCAAATAGCTTAAAAATACGATCGTATTATATATATTTTTCGTAATTAACACGTTTTTACCGTATTAAACATCCCAATTGACCGTATGACACATCCCTGAGTTAAAGCAACAAATTCAATGATTTATATAGAACCAGGACCAGGCCAGAAGCTTTCCTTGGCCTTGGGCCAGACTTGTCAACATCTCTGGACTGCTAAGGAATTGTTAAATGCGGCACTTGCATTGCACCCTGGAAATTCCTTTTTCTGCTCTACAATGATGACATGGTCTCAATCCAGCCCCTTCCCCCCCTTTAAAATTTATAAATACCGTCCGTTCACGATCACTTCGGGACCACACTTTCAAATAATTAATAAATCTTCAATTTCAGTTCGTGAGGGATTCTGGGGATTTATTTTTAAGTTCGAGGGCACTTCGGGAGGGCCCTGTCGGGAATTAATTTTGAGTTCAAGAGCCCCCCTGTGAATGCTGCATGTGCACTGCTACTGCTGTTTGTTATGGTTGAAGCTGTGGCTGAGACTGAAGCTGAGGCTGCACAGTGCTCAGAAGCAGGGAAAGAGAGGTGAGGGGTTTACATGCAGCAATAGCCACACAAAGGGACACACGTAAATGGGGAAAGAGAAAGGGAAGAAAAGTTGTCAGCCGTTTAGTCCAAACGTGCACACAACCTCTTAAGAGCTTTTCAGCTGGGGACTGAGGCTTCAAGAACCCGGCCAGGGGGTTCACACTGGCGCGCTTGGAGCTCATTTTGATCTTCACCCTCAAAATCACTATACATAATTAATTTTATCACTTCGAACTTAGTTCGGAGAAACCTCCGAGAATTAATAAAAATTTCGTTCTCTGGCCAAATAATTAATTAATTTCCGAAGTGATCGTAAACAAACGGTATACCGTACAACCCTTATATCACCCCGCATAAATATCTTTTTTGACCCTGCGGGGTGACTGCGGGAAGCTAAAATAATTATTTAATTTTGGGGTGCGTGACGTGCGGGAGGGTGTGAAAATATATA
>Ga0307968_1000288_pt1 | contig 33978 bp, 25 predicted proteins | sample OrgLakmetagen650_FD_201834 | JGI IMG/M metagenome (GOLD analysis project Ga0307968, IMG submission 201834) | Saline water microbial communities from Organic Lake, Antarctica - #650 | ecosystem: Environmental > Aquatic > Non-marine Saline and Alkaline > Saline | place: Antarctica: Organic Lake...
CATGCTGCGACAAAAGCATGCTGCGACTAAAGCATGCTGCGACACTAAAGCATGCTGCGACACTAAAGCATGCTGCGACAAAAGCATGCTACGACACTAAAGCATGCTGCGACAGTAAAGCATGCTGCAACACTAAAGCATGCTGCGACACTAAAGCATGCTGCGACACTAAAGCATGCTGCAACACTAAAGCATGCTGCGACACTAAAGCATGCTGCGACACAATCCACGTTTGCTTTCTACAAAACCTACAGCAGGGTGTGCAGCTATTCCTTCTGAACATTTTGCTTCTCCTCAGGTCTAGCAAGGTCAGGAGGAGTCTGGATCTTGGAGCTTGGTTCCCCATGGCACAGGGGCTGATTAGTGCACCTCTTAGTTTGTGAATAAGTATACATGCTTCAAGACAGGATTGCTAACGCATCTGCTCATCGGTTTCTGATCTCATCATTGCTTTCTTTATTCACACCTGCTTCAGGGCCGGTGTCATCCACTAGGCCAGAAAACATGGAGCTGCGGTTCTTCAGCAGCTCCACTGGAGCTCCACATTCCTGCAGATTGACGTTTTGTCGTAGACACATACACATAAGCAAGCGCAAGCACGTGTTTATGCATGGTTGGTCACAATGAGTCAGGTACAATGCATGCAAGGCGCGTAGGGTAAAAGAGAAGGCAGAGGGCACACATACTGAAAGGGTGTGAGAACAGTTTAAAGATCTAAGCCAACTTCTGCCAGGCTGGTACTAACAAGTTTTTTGCTAACAGCAGCATATACATGTATATTTATTGTTAATGAACTTAGAAGCCACGCACCACGTTTGTCGGGCTTAAACCTCTGCAGCACAGAAGTGAGCAGACAGATCACTTATCACTAACAACATGTCCATGCATACGTACTCCCAAAGCAAAATCATACCATTAGTTTGCTGCACAAAAACACGCACAGACCCTCTCCTTTGCCCATAGCAAGCACCTTAATGAAAAAGACAACCAGTTAGCACAGTAAAAGCAGCAAACAGACTTCTCCCACAGTTCATTACCCCTCCCACAGTTCATTACCCCCCCACGCCCGCTCACAAAACACGCAAGCAAGCAATTTTTTTGCACACAAGCATACACACACGTACGCACACACATACCTCAAGCTTCTAAACACACACTCTGTTACACACACCTTCAATTCTCCCCCGGCCATAGCGAGCACTTTGCTCGCGTATATGATAGTATCTAATCGATGTGCGATGGTCACTGTTGTGCGCTCCGCAAACACACATCGAATGGTTTGCTGAAAGCAAACAGGAATGGTGTGATTACGATTGGCACAGATGAAATGATGATGGAAGTGTGTTTAAAACATATGCTCCAATTTCTTTGACCAAAAAAGAAATCAGGAAACACTCCATTTACAACTGACATGATTTGTTCATCAGTTTAGGGCTGTTAGGAATCAGGCCACGTTTGATTTATGAATTGCAAGGTCAGTGGGAAGCGTTTTTGCCACGGCAAGATATTGCGCACAGCTCATAAATGTGCGCTTGACCTTATGGTGAGATTAAATTGAGCAAGTTGCAAAAAGGCTAGACAATTCCTGGGAATTTCCTACCAATTGCAGCATTGGCCACAACTACTCATGTCGTGCAAGCCCCCCCATACTGCATTAAAACAATTTCTAGGATTTTCCTACCAATTGCAGCATTAGCAACAACTAGCAGCAACTACTCATGATGTGCAAGCCCCCCCAAACCACATACTTCAACTTCAACCTCAAGCTTACCCACCACGCCTGGAACAAATGCAGCTGTCATATTAGCTTCAATGCCAATGCAACATTGAAGTGGCACTTTTCCCTGGGTCAATGTGAGGGCTAAAATTATAACTGCCTGTGTTTCCTCTTCCATTTACAACGCCTCACTTGGATCAAGGCATCCGTGTGGAGATCCATCGCTGCTGTGGCCTCATCCAGCAGCAGCACCTTTGTGCGCTTGAGCACACAGCGTGCCATGCACACCTGCGTATTCATGATGTTTGAGAACACAAGTGGCTAGTGCGCTTGAGCACACAGCGCGCCATTATTCACACCTTCGCAAATGCGTTATGCACAGTGTTTCCGTGCACACAAGTGTGTTTGTGCAGACAGCATGCCATGTTTGCTGCAATGAAGCTGCACTGGCTTCATCCAGTAGCAGCACCGTTGTGCTCTTGCTCTTTACCAGCAGTGAGAGCAATGCACACTTGATTGTTAGTGTGATTTGTGTGTATAAATTGATGGTGTACTTTGGAATGCACCATATCTGAACTGTATCTGTGCAAGGATTCCAACTAAGGAGTTTAGAGGTGAGGATTCCAACAATGCTGAATCTTGCAACGCTGCTAGATACGTCCATTATCAAAACCGTTTTTTTCTAATATACACACACACATACGCACACACACACACACGTGCACACACACATACACACGCATGCGCGTAAACGCACACAGAAGTACAGTTGACATACACACCAGCTGCTTCTGCCCGAGCGAAAAGTTGCTGCCACCCGGAGACACGGCAGCGTCAAGCCCCCCTGGCAGCCCCGCCACGGCATTCCGCAAATGCACCAAATCAAGCGCACGCCACAGCTCAAAATCTGGTACCTGCATGCGTGAAAAGGAGAGTGGGGAATGTGCGCATTTGCAAGGGTGTGAGGCAGGTAGTTAAAATCCATTGAAGTGTACGTTTTAATAAAGGCGATTGCTGCTCAATTGTTGTACGTGTGCAAATGCAGATCACGTGTGTCAGACACATTTTTTTATTCATGTGTTATGGGGTTGCTGGTAGTATTGTTTGAATTCTCTATAGAGATCAGAGATCAGAGGTGGGCAAGAACTCTTATGTTGCGCAAAAAGGAAGGGGAGGCGGCAGAAGCATGTTCGAGGGGCAAGAAAACTAGCCAGGGTTAGGGAAGCAGGAATCTGGTAATAGAGGCCAACCAGCACCGGAGCGTGCAGGCGAGTTGCATTCATTTGTAGCTGCATGCATTTTAAGGTACATCTCGTCTACCGTGTTGGTGGAGGAGCTTTACGGTACTTGGTACCAAAGTGGCTCCTTTTCCTTAATTAATGCGGGGAGTGGTTTTCACTGCCTGCGTAGTTTTTTCTTTTTCTGTTTCGTACCGTGTTGAACGGGTCCAGGTTTGAGCGCACCGTCCCCTGGAACATAACCGGCTCTTGTGGTATGATGGCGAGGCGCGCGCGCATCTGAGATCGAGTGCAACAACGGAAGTCTCTGTTTCTGGATTGTCTTGCTGTGCTGGTGTGGGTAAACAAGAGTGAGCAAGGACGTTGAGCCACTGCGCTTTACAGCATTAAAAGCGATCAATTATGAAAGCAAGAACACACCTCGTGCAGTGGCATTGCGGCGATGTTGACACCGTCGATCAAGATCCTGCAACAGCGTGAAAGAAGATTGTTACGTGGATATATGTATCGCACGAAGCATAGAAATGGCATCTGTCGAATTACCCTTTTCCAACGTTTCAAAGATGATTACATTTGAGATATATCTCAGGCACTGAAAATACAAAAATAACGTATGTTTGCCACAAATTTACGCGATCAGGTGGCCACCCTAATATAATAAACACACGCGGCATAAAAAATTCAGGCATAGCAAAAGAATTAAGTGTGCAGTGACAAGCGCTCCCTTCATTAACATTTATGTATTGGTAGATTCAGTACTCGTTGGATGTGTACGTAACACGCCTCTCTTTGTCCTGCACCATACGTATGCAAGGAATCGCTGGCAAAATAAACTGTTGAACACGCCTCTCTTTGTCCTGCACCATACGTATGCAAGGAATTGGCATTGTCCTGCACCATACCTGCCATATGACAGCTCAAACATCCGAAACAGGGCCATCAGGAGTGTGGTCTTTCCACTCCCAGTCCGTCCCACCACTCCAACCTGGCCAGACGATAATGGAGAACGTGGATGTGACTGACAGTGATTTCCAATCCTTGAACAGAACAAACTGAACTGGAACTTTTGGTGGCAGCTCCTTTCAGGTATTACTTCCAAAACGACCTGTGCGCGTGCTAGAATAGTGGACATTACTGCATACAAGCCGACCATGTCCGCACGCATGGGCTAAATGTCTGCTTGGCATCACATACAATAATCCATCCTTAATACTATTGGGGTGTTGGTCACTTAGGCACGAGCGTTCTTTGGGAAAAAAACGGTGGAAAAGAAAACGTGCGTCACTTTCTCCTTTGCATATTTCCTCACACAAACACTCACAGGCTCTGTAAAAAGTATTCGCAACCTGTAATTCTGTATGTGCACTGTTCCATGTGAGTGCAGATAAGCATCAAAGCCAAATGGGTCGCCCCAGCATCATTTCTTATGCTTGTAAGCATCCGCTAAAAAAGGAAAAAACTTTGCAGGCAGCAAAGTCTCTTCCCACATTATTAAACGAAAATGAGCCACTGGTTTTTTTATACTGCCACAACAACAAAAAACAGGACTCCTGGCTCCTAGTGGTGGTGCACTTAACAAAGCCTGTGAGCATCCACTTAATACCAGGCAGACACCGCTTGCAAAGAACTGAAGTTAACTCACACTTTACCTCTGCACTCTATTCACTTTGTCAGTGTCATTCAAATGGAACGACACTAGCTTCAGTGCACTGTCCGCTGGCACTGAAGTTAGTGTCGTTCCATTTGAATGACGACACTGACAAAGTGAGTAGAGTAAAAAAAAAGGAGACTGCTTTTATTTGTTTGCATGAACTGTTTCCCGTTTAAGTGACTGCCTAAAGGCTATGTTAAGGGCTTCATCAACACCAGCAGCTTGTTTGTGGCTCCTAAGCAGACAGTGGCATGTTAAGTGGATGCTCACAGGCTTTGGAAATTACAAAATCACCAGATGCTCTATGACCTACCTTTTGAAAAGTTACTTGGGGAATGTTTTTCCTCTTGTTTCGCCGCGAGCGTCTATTTGACCGCTGTCAAAACACGCTATTCAATTTGACCGCTGTCGAAACACGCTATTAATTAAGCTTCTGGTGTTGAGGTCTTTTACAAAGCCCGTGAGGAATCGCTTGAATTAAACAGACAAGGCCGGCACAGAACAGTCCCTTGTGCTAGCTTTTACTCACCTTGTCAGCATCATTCAAGTGAAATGACACTAATTTCAGTGCTAGCGGAGCACCAGGGTAGTAACGCAGGCACACCTACGAGCACACAAAAAGATAATAATAACGATGTGTTCCTTACGTTGAACTCCAGGTTGCGACCCCTGGAAAATTCTCTATGCAGCACGATCCTATTTTAAATTTGCGCGGAGCAAGCGTGTGCGGTCAATGGTCAATGGTGCCATTTCCGGTTTCATTACGAAATCTTCAGGTTCAAAATTAATCCATCCCAGCAAGCGCGTGCTGTTCTAATTATCAGTCACTGGGTCAGCTCACCCGATCGAAGGTGATATCCCCTCTTTTTGGCCATCCCCCCTCCAGCACCTTCTCACCTGCAAAGTCATTGTACCAAACAAAAAGCCACTGTAACAACCACGCACAATTGCAAGACACCTGCTCACCGGCAAATGCACCAGTCATCATTGCTGTACCAAACAAAAAGCCACTGGAACAACCACGCACAAGACACCTTCTCACCAACAACTGCACCAGCTGTCACGCACTGCCGCACTTAACAAAAACGCCGTCACAATTACACACAAGACACCTCCTCATGCGCAACTGCACCAGGCAAACTGGACAACAGGTGCTGTCACAACCATACACAAGGATACAGTGAAATGTTGGATGGACCGTCACAACCATACACAGAATACAGTGAAATGTTGGATGGACCGTCACAACCATACACAAGGATACAGTGAAATGTTGGATGGACCGAGCTGGTAGGTCGGGTCTGGCCCAATCCAAAACTATTATCACATGCATAGATGGCGTGTACTCTGGTAGGTAAGGTCTGGCCCAATCCAAAACTCAATCGAGGGAGCTCTGTTCCACAATTGGTGCTGCTGTTTCATTTCCGATCAATTGTGAGCTTGCAAGTCAGGATGCAGGATTGCACATTTGCCGCATGAGCATGCAATGCGCATACCGTAAGCCAGCATGTCGAGCTTGGGCAATATGCTATTAGTATAGCCTACAGTAAGCGCGTACACCCATACGTACCCACAGCCACAGCTACAGCCACACCCACATCCACACACGCAGATACACACGCACCCACTCCCATACAAGCAAATACACACGCACCCACACGCACAACCACACCCACTCGAGGATGAAAAGCTGCCTCCCCCGGACAGGCTCAAACCACGCCCCTGTGGGCTGGGTTTACTCAGGTTCTGGGCAACCTGGTCCTGCTTGCTCAAACGCTTGGCAACAGCGGTGTTGGGAGAGGGGGGATCGTTGTGGTAGGGGACGGTGGATGAGGTGAATGAGGTGGTGGGTGCAGAATGAAGCGGCAACGATGTAGTGCACAGAGCGGGTGAACGCCAGCCATCGCTGATCCTGTGCGCGTTGATGGCTTGCGCCTTTTTGAGCGGCGTGAGTGAGTGGAGAGGAGGGCTGTGGGGGCCTGAGCTTGGGGAAGGGAAGCCAGAGGATGGGTCGTCGTCCATCATCCCTTCCACCTGTAAACACAGGGTGTGAGTTCACACACGACTGATTAGGCAAGTGAGTCTCTCTCTCTCTCTCTCTCTCTCTCTCTCTCTCTCTTCGCAGGAATTTTAGAGGTTGTGAGTGTCGTGCACTGTAATTCTGTAATTGGTTCCTCAGAGAGCAAAACCTGACAACACTTTTGATGCAGGCATCTTCTGAAGTCAAACTTATGAATTAGCATGCCAAAGTGTTTTGCAGGAGTGTGCGCATAATAAAAAAATCCAAGTACAATCTAATTTGGTAACATGTATGAACGTGGAGGTTCAGCAAGTGAACCAGTTTTGAGTCTATTAAGACTATGAAGCAATAATACCTCCCATGGTATTTCTCAGATGCAGACCCAAGTTGGATTTTTTTAAAGAGCGTGCCGGCACAAGTTTAGCAAGACAATCAGCATAGTAACAAATGAAATGAGAGGGTACAAAGAGGAGAGCCGCCTCGTGGCGCTTTAAATGTATGTTCCTCGCTAGCAGAATAGCCCGTTCTGTCCTTATTTAAGGTAGGCCTTGGATTTGTCAAATCATTATCATACATAGGCAACCAGCTATAACAGTATCTTACCAGTCGAGAAAAGTGCACAAAAAAGAAGCACTCAATTTGAACGACAAAAGTCATTCAATGACCGGGACCCTCCCGATTCACATGGCATGCTGCCTATGCAAGTGCGAATTTAATGTAACACGCTGCTCACCTGTGCCAGGTTTGAAGCTGCCTATGCAAGTGCGAATTTAATGTAACACGCTGCTCACCTGTGCCAGATTTGAAGCTGCCTATGCAAGTGCGAATTTAATGTAACACGCTGCTCACCTGTGCCAAATTTGAGGCTGCCTATGCAAGTGCAAATGTAACACGCTGCTCACCTGTGCCAGATTTGAAGCTGCACTGTGACACGCTGTGCACCGTGCTACCGCTGCTCACCTGTGCACTGTGCCACCGCTGCTCACCTGTGCACTGTGACACGCTGCTCACCTGTGCCAAGTTTGAAGTGCCTATACAAGTGCGAATTAATGTAACACGCTGCTCACCTGTGCCAGATTTGAAGCTGCACCGGACTCTCTTGGCAGCTGGCGACAGAAAGTGGACACGCGTTCAACTGCAAGGACAATACAGCACAGATGTGTTGCTGGTCGATTGGAGACATAGTGGGGAGTTCAACTGCAAGGTCAACACACGCTGAATGCAATACAGAAGGGACAACACAGCACAGATGTGTTGCTGGTCGATTGGAGACATAGCAGTGGGGAAGTAAGCGACCTATGCCAAAACACAGCACAGATGTGTTGCTGGTCGATTGGAGACATAGCAGTGGGGAAGTAAGCGACCTATGCCAAGTCTGAGGCTGCCGTGCCAGAGTCTTAGGCAGCTCAGTTCAGAAGGTCAACACACGCTGAATGCAATACAGAAGGTCAACACATAATAACATAATAGCATAATGAAGACATAATAACAAGACATAATAACAAAATGAACACATAATAACAAGACATAATAACAAAATGAACACATAATAACAATTAAAATGAACACATGCTGAGTACATAAGGTCAACACACGCTGCACTGCAAGGTTGACACATCACATCAGCTTTGCTAGTTTGTTTAGGATATGTGAGTGAGTAATTTGTGTGCCAAATTGGAGGCCGTGCCAGATTCCCTTGGCATTCTGCCTTCAGCTGCGTATGCCTAGGGAATCTGGCACAGTCTCGGAGTTGGCACGAATAATCCACCATGTTCCCATATTCTGAGCTGTGTCACCCTTGCAAGTGAGCGTTTCTTCAGCAGCTGGGTGCAAAACATTAACACACGCTCAACTGCAATGTCGACACAGCACATCAGCAATTCTGCTGGTTGAAAGGGAACCTAAAAGTGAGCAATCTGAAACACAATAAACACTGTGCTGGTTATTGAAACATTGAATTGAACAACCTGTGAAGGACCGCCAGCCCAAATTTCAAAGTATAAGGTCACAATTTATGTATACTTAACGGCCTTTATTCTAAAACGGTACAAAAGCAATTATAACTTGAGCATCATGTGCATGGATCATGTGTGCGCTCCTTGCAGGTATAATGCGTGTTCATGACCGTATATGCACAGTAGTGTTCTTGACTGTGTAGCACAAGCAGCACAGTATATGCAAAGTATTTGCACAGTATATGCACAGTATATGCACAGTATGCACAGTATATGCACAGTATATGCACAGTAGTGTTCTTGACTGTGTAGCGCAAGCAGCACAGTATATGCACAGCATATGCACAGTATATGCACAGTATATGCACAGTATGCACAGTATGCACAGTATATGCACAGTAGTGTTCTTGACTGTGTAGCACAAGCAACACAGTATATGCAAAGTATTTGCACAGTACATGCACAGTATATGCACAGTATGCACAGTATGTGCACAGTATATGCACAGTAGTGTTCTTGACTGTGTGGCACAAGCAACACAGCATATGCACAGTATATGCACAGTATGCACAGTATGCACAGTATGCACAGTATATGCACAGTAGTGTTCTTGACTGTGTGGCACAAGCAACACAGCATATGCACAGCATATGCACAGTATATGCACAGTATGCACAGTATGCACGGTATGCACAGTATATGCACAGTAGTGTTCTTGACTGTGTGGCACAAGCAGCACAGCAAAGGGTATCATTGTTTATCCTGACCACCGCCGAATTTTAAAGTCCGTGAAACTATACACCATGCACGAATGACTGGTATCAAAAAAAGGCACGAGCGAGCATTAGTGTTTTATGCACAAAGTTTGTGATGATAAAGCTGCTGAGCCCAGTATATAACACTTGACTTCCTTGGTAATAAATTCCCGCCTGCTGCATCTCACGATGCAAACAGAAAAGAACTGCCACAGAGTGCTCAGAAAATGCTCGTGCCTTTTGCCGTGCCGCCCTTGCATTTCATGGCAGAGGCATCACACGAAACAGATGCGAGCGTGAAATAGAAAAAATTATGGCATGCAATACTACATTACTAAATAATCAGACAGAGCAACGCAAACATCGTTACATCACAGCCACGGACCGAGACGTCTGAGCACTTAGCAACACATCCACAGAGCCTCAAGCAACTTGGAGGAATAACGGAGGAATAACCCCCCCGGCACTCTTGTATTACCCATTACTAAAACTAACCCCACCGTCAATGTCTTGTAGTATCCATAACTAAGTGTAGTATCCGTAACTAAGTAACTAAGTGTATCCATGCATGCAAATTCACGAATCAGGTGATCAGCAGATCCTCAACACTATTTTCGTATCATTTATCCAAATTTGAGAGTGCACGCCGATAAGGATAAGTATGCATAGGACAGATGACTCATGGGGTGTATGCAGTTGTGTGGTTGTGTGGTTATGTGGTTGTCTATATGTGCGTGTATGTGTGTGTGCTATTGCTCACACTAGAGCCCCACCAAACATTACAGTCTTTTAACCTACCTCCGTCCCACATGCTCACTACGTCTGCGATGCCACGCACAGTCCTGTATGTTCATTAAAAAGGAAAAATATCATCGTATGCAACTGCATTATAAGCAAGCACATCATTTGCAACGCTATAACAGTTGGGAGTGCATAGCAACTGCAAGATACCCCAGGACTGCTGCCATGACAACACACGTACACACACACATATAGCCTAACTCTTTCACAGAGGTGAAGTTATGAGCAAGTAGTGGGCTCGAGGACGTGAACCAGCTAGTGTGCAACAGGAACGGCATCAAGGACAGGCATCAGCTGATGTGCAAGTAAAGGCGCCAAAAGACAGGCATCAGCGAGCAAGCAAAAACGACAGTGCCAGCTAAGGTGTGGGTAAAGGCGTCAGAGAAAAGCATCAGCTAATCAGCTAGTCAGCAAGGAAGAAAGTGCCAGCTAGTGTGCAAGGAAAGGCGTCCAAGGCAGGCATCGTCTAGAAAGCAAGCGAGCAAGAAAGGGCTCAAGCACAGGCGTCAGCTAGTGAGAGCAAAACGTTTACCCAGCAGCTTTCATGGGACACCCACCTAAACACATCCAAAACTGGCCAAGCCAGAATTAAACAAATGAACCTAAAGGGCTGGAAAGCTGCCATCTCTCAAAGACATGGGTGCATCACCTCTATGATCAGAAAACTACATGTGCAGGCAGGGGTGCAGGGGTGCACCAGGAGATTATATGTGCAGGCAGGTGTGTAGGTGTGCAGGTGTGCAAGTGTGCAGGTGTGCAGGTGTGCAGGGGTGCAAGTGTGCAGGTGTGCAGGTGCGCAGGGGTGCAAGTGTGCAGGTGTGCAGGTGTGCAGGTGTGCAGGGGTGCAGGTGTGCAGGTGTGCAGGTGTGCAGGTGTGCAAGTGTGCAGGTGTGCAGGTGTGCAGGTGTGCAGGTGTGCAGGGGTGCAAGTGTGCAGGTGTGCAAGTGTGCAGGCAGGTGTGCAAGTGTGCAGGTGTGCGGGTGTGCAGGTGTGCAGTTGTGCAGTTGTGCAGTTGTGCAGGTGTGCAAGTGTGCAAGTGTGCACGTGTGCGCGTGTGCGCGTGTGCAGGTGTGCAGGTGTGCAGGGGTGAGAATTTATGTAGACAGATTGCAGAAACAACTGTGTTCGTCACAGAAAGACACAGCACCTTTTCGCAACTCCCCCCTGTAAGCCTAACCATCAATAATGACAAGGATGTACATACACGGACGCGCGCACACATACTCCTCCTTCCTCTCTTATCTCTTCGAAGAGAATTGGTATTCCAAGGTCACCACGACACGCCTTTTCTTTGTGTCCTTCTCCCCCTGACGTGCTGAGTGGAGAAACTAAGTTAGGGAGGAAAGAGACTCACCTGAATGGCTGGTTATGCTTATTTAAAGATAGGGGGAATCTAGAAAAATGCATCTGTCCTTTATCTTCTTTCTTGCCTCCTCCGCATACGTACCAGGTGAAAAAAATCAAGATCTGTGAGCGAAAAGGTCAAGAAGAACACAGTTGTTGTAAAATAGATGTACCAACTGGGTTATTGGAAATTTTCTAGTCACCATAAGGATTGAGTAACTTGTATAGACAAGTTATAGTGTGCCACTGGAAAAAGTTAGCTAAGATCGGGCATGTTAAGAGCTCTGCTCTATACCGAGAAGTAATGCTCACAAAAGCATGCTAGATCCAGAGCACAGCCTTTCATGCCGCAGAGTTGTCGCTGAAATTTAAGCCAACAGAAAAGGGGCAAGACTGGGTATCAAGAGACAGCTAAATATCTGTGAACGTACACTCACCTGGATGGTGTTGGAGATGGCCAGGCCTACAGCAGCTCCACCCAGTGTCTCCTTTAATCCCACAGAGAGCAAGCTGGTGCCCACAACCAAGATCGCGCCAAACAGGTCACACCAAAATGCAAGCCACCGGTGTCTCTGTGTGTGTGTGTGTGTGTGTGTGTGTGTGTTTGTGTGTGTGTGTGTGTGTGTGTGTGTGTGTGTGTGTGTGTGTGTGTGTGTGTGTGTGTGTGTGTGTGTGTGTGTGTGTGCGTGTGTACAGTTGAATTCTAGGATCAAGCTAATGCAATAAGGTTGCAAATCCTCACATATGCAATTCTTTAGTAGTAAGCGTAATCTCCTTATCCTACATACCGCTTTTCTTGATCATATAAGTTTGTAGATTACCGACCTCATATAGCTTTGTTTAATCTCATAAACTTACAGGTTGATGCACAAAGCACAATATACTATATTGCTCACTGATCTGGTTAGGTTCAGTGTATGCTCATAACTCAATAATTACTTGTTAAAATTCATTTGCACAGTAGGTTGGCAAAATGTGAGGAGATGCACAAATGCATTATCCTAACCGTTCCAAAGACTGCTCTCTGTCTGGCTGGTTAAGATTGCGTGTGCTTGAATTTGCAGCGTTTGGTGTGACATCAAGCAATACTCTAAAAGGCCGGGCAGGCATTGGAGTAGAGGGTATGTTTGACAATATTTTGGTAGAGTAGGTATACATCTGCTCAGTGTTAAACAGAGCCAATCCTCACTGCCTGCGAATTTGCTTTTATTTTTAGAGAGTATGTTTGGCAATACCTGCTCCGTGTTAAACAGAGCCAAGTGGTGGGCATTGATCCTGGCAACGTTCTCTTGGATGAAGAAGTTGACAGCCCCAAACGCCTTGATGACCTGCAGGGGAAATTAAAGTGGACAAGTGGTGGTGGTGGTGGTGGTGGTGGTGGGACATGTGACATCTCCCTAGATATCCATGAATGATGTGCATCAAAATGAAATGATGTGTGGTGGTAAGGATTGTCCTGTCTCACTGCAAATGACATTATGTGTAAATACATAAATAACGTGTTGGTGTGGCATCTGCTATGTGCTCTGCACAGCACGCAGGTCTCCTGGGTGCTTAAAGGCGAGTGAAATCAACTGTGGAACTGTCGTGGCACAGCTTGGGCTAAGAACCCTTGCGCCATGATCCTTGAACATGATCCTTTTTCAGCATGCCCTTCTACATTTGTTTCCACCGCCTTTTTCAGCTTGCCCTTCTACATTTGTTGCCACCGCCTTTTTCAGCGTGCCCTTCTACATTTGTTGCCACCGAGCCAAAATATAAATCCCCTGTTCATTTGAAATTGAAACGATGTGTGATTTAAATGAGACTGAAATTATGTGATTAAAATAAAATTGAAAATATGTGTGATTAAAATGGTCGTGTGACAGAATATGATAAGATGCGGTTTTGGTGACATTGGTCCTTGATTCATAGAAGTACATGATAAGAGTCGGCCAACGCCATACAAATGTGCGATCTCTGATGCACACACGACGCTTTAGCAGGACGATTTCCATACATCAGTCCTAGGACTTCTATGACAAAAAGGGTGATGAGATCAACATAAGGATTCCAGTTTTCAGCTTAACTGAAGAGGCATACGCTGAGTAATGGATGAAAACAGGGATGTTTGACACATCAAAAAGCCCGCATGCAGGCAAGTGGGAAATTGCAATGCAAACGGGAGATTGTGTGGCTCTTTGCACTAACGGCTAGTACAAACCTCAAAGTCAACCCGTACTTTTTACATATCCACAAACTACTTCTAGTGACCACACTTTCCTGTTTGTGTCAAACAATTGAAGCGATAGGACGACCATAACAAAACGACCTTGTTCTGGTGCGATACCTATTATAGCCACATATTTCAAAGGTACATGAAATTTCAAACCGAGGACCCTCCACACCCTGTCACCAAACAACTTCCTATTTCAGGTATCGTTCATCCTATTGTTCATCTTATTGTTCATCTTATTGTTCATCTTATGAGCCATCCTGCCGCAGCTGCGTGCATATGCATACTGGTGCTGCAAAACAGTACGACTCACAAGTAAATGCGTGCGAGTGTGTGTGTGCTTCACAAGGAAATGCTTGCGGCAAAATCGTCACAAAACCCACACACCTCCATGCCGTGCAGTGACTCGTCAATGTGCACAAACACCTGGCTTGCTGTCTCTCCTGACCAGCGCTTGAGGAGCGTAGCCGCTGGCAGGTATAGGTACTGTGCGTGTGTGTTGTCATGTGTGTGTTGTTATGTGGATATACAGTGAGCACAGTCCCTTGCAATCTAGGTCAGGCAGGAAAGGTGCAGGAAAAATTGAACGAGGTATTACTTATGCAGATGATGCGAACATACAGTGAGCACAGTACCTCGTGATCTCGGCGGTGCAGGAACGGTGCGGGAAAAGTAATATAAGCTTCTGCTTTTGAATGCAAGTAATTCAAGGGCTTGCATACAAAGGATTAAATCGAATGCATGCACAGCAAGCGAGTTGGTACAGTATTTTTTTCCATTATTAATGTCAATTGTTCAAGTCCATTAAAAATTGCGTACGCTTTTGAGGTACAAGGTGTGCTGGCGTAACAAATTCACTTTTGTGTGTGAACATGTGTGTACGGTGTGAATGTGTGTACGGTTTGAATGTGTGTACGGTGTGAATGTCTGTGTGTGTGCATTAGGAAATTGTGATGCCCACACTTAATCACGCAAAACGTGGCATACCAGCATGACGCTAAGAACGGCAAAGAATTCAACCGCCAGGAGGGCGCCATAGTGAATAAAATATTACAACGGTCCACTCATTTAAATTAGAATTACTGCTCTTTGTAATAAGAGGAGTCAGGAAAAGTGCATTCTAACATACAGGTTTACAAGATGAAATTCATTACTTGCGACATATGACTGCTCGACTAGCATACAGATACGAATGAGGATTTACGAGTTTCAGTAACATACCAGCATGACCCCTAGCGCCCCAAAAAGAGCAGCCGCCAGAATCGCGTAATAATGGATGGAGACAATAACGATGATGAGCGCGGTCACCAGGATCCTGCAATTTGAGATCAATAACAGGTTGAAGTCAAAATTAGAGAGCGGTGTTGAGCATGATAAGATGCAGCACGGGATTATACCCTCTCTGTCTGGTATGCACCCAACTTTAAAACAAGTGTAGTATTCAGCATTACAGTTTTGGACCAACACAGTGCTAAACCCCTAGGTGCACAATGAGCAGCTGTCATCACAGGAGGCATCCTCAAAAATCAGGCCATAACTTTCACGCCCGCTAAAATCCCTAAACTGAAGACTGCGCGCGTCAATGAATGCCTGCAAGCTCAAGATCCCCTCGTTCCATAAATCTTTATCATTGGACAAATTGCTCAAAAGCTCCACCGTTCCATGTGGCTTCACTCCTAATGTTTGTGATTTGTGATACAACAGTGACAGACTGCTTCCATGATGTAGATGGTGGTCATTGTTTGTTATTTGTGACACGACAGTGACAGACTGCTTACATGATGTAGATGGCGGTCATTGTTTGTGATTTGTGATACGACAGTGACAGACTGCTTACATGATGTAGATGGTGGTCATTGTTTGTGATTTGTGACACAACAGTGACAGCCTGCTTACATGATGTAGATGGTGGTCATTGTTTGTGATTTGTGACACAACAGTGACAGACTGCTTACATGATGTAGATGGTGGTCATTGTTTGTGATTTGTGACACAGCAGTGACAGACTGCGTACATGATGTAGATGGTGGTCATTGTTTGTGATTTGTGACACAACAGTGACAGACTGCGTACATGATGTAGATGGTGGTCATGTGAAGTGCATCCGGGAGGCCCTCATCTACGACATCCTGGTCGTTAGCAAAAGAGGACAGCACATCACCCACGGGCGTGCGGAGGAAAAACAGGATTGGAGCCTGGAAGGTGCAGAAAAAAAGAGGGAAGATGAGCTGGAATGTAATATTCGATGACAGCACAGCAAGACCTCCACAGGTGTATGACGGAAGAGTCGTATGGGGATTTGTTAAGTAACACGTGCAGGTTAGACAACACGCTCAGTAACATGTGCAAAGAGGCTCGGTAACATGTGCAGGCAGGCTAGGTAGCATGCTCGATAACACGTGCAGGCTAGGTCATATGCTCGGTAACATTTGCAGACAGGCTAGCAGGGAGCATGTGCAGGCAGGCTAGGTAGCATGCTCGGTAACACGTGCAGGCTACGTAATACGCTCGGTAACATGTGCAGACAGGCTAGCAGGGAGCACGTGCAGGCAGGCTAGGTAGCATGCTCGGTAACACGTGCAGGCTAGGTAATAGGATGGTAACATATGCAGACAGGCTGGGTATCATGTGCAGGCTACCTTACTTATATTAAGCAAAGTCAACCTTAAGGACATACAGGACAAGACTGGCCTCTAGAACAATGGCAGGAGAAGGCAATGCTTAGAACTAACATGCTCAACATCTTTCTGAGTAATAACATCCTGCACACTGTAAGAGCATGGTCAAGCTGCTGCTTTTGTTTCTACACACCTTCAGGACACGGTCAAACAGCTGGTTGTGTAGCTGGGTGGATGCTCGGATGTGCCACATTGCAAAGAAGCCGTCTCTCGATAGCAGCAGCAGGATAAACAGCACCACCATAGCCTGAGAATGAAACAAGCATACAAAGGTGGACCATCAATGTCGAACATGTTTGGGATCTTGCTAGATGGAAAGTTGGCATTCCTGAGGATCAACAGCACCACCATGGCCTGGAAGTGCAGTTAGTGAGCACACGACCATAATGAGCCATTGTCGTCAAAAAAGTTTGCGGGGTGCGAGCGGGAGAGTTGCTAGTACGAAAGTTGCCATTCCCTTGATAGCAGCGGGGATAAAACAAATAGCACCACTACTATGCTCTGAGAATGTTGGAAAGAAACTTGAAGCAGTACCAGGGGGGGGAGCATTTTGTGAGGGTGCAGCAGAAAACAAGTGCAACAAATGAGTACACTGCTTCATGGTGCATGGTCTCTGTTCAATCATCTACTCTCTGTTGGCTTGGTGGCTTCAAAGATAGACTTGTTCGGTGTGAGCATTAGCCATGGCTAAAGTGGCAAGTGGGCATGGTTAACGTGCACGTGGCACGTGGCCATGGTTAACGTGGCCATGGTTAACTTGCACGTGGCAAGTGGCCATGGTTAACGTGCACGTGGCAAGTGGGCAGTACTGCCTGCCTTTGTTTCCTTGTTTTTCTACTTTTTTAATTACTTCCTGAAGGAATTGTTCTTTGAGCCATAGCCAGGCCTTAATCCTTCATTGATTGATTGTTTGCTGCTGCAGAGACAGTGTACTCAACCCCTGTTGTCTGCGAAAGTTTGTGCACCGCGCCTACTTAAGCCAGAACATAACTGTTGACTACTCTTATCTGTAAAGGCGACTATTCACACGCCAACAAGTCTTTGTGCTCACCACATAGGCGCTATTCATAAATGCGACTTTTCACATGCCAACAAGTTTTCTTGCTCACCACATAGAAGCTATTCATAAAGGCGACTATCCACACCCTAACGGGTCTTTTTGCTCACCACATAGGAGCCAACGTATACAACATTGGCGTCATATGAGACCTCTGCCGTGTTTTCACTGATGGCAAACGCATCTTCTGACCACCACCTGCGCGGCGTGAGCGCAAACATTGACTATCAATATTGAAAAACAAAGCTACACAAAGGAGGGAAGTATAATCGTTGGTTAGGGTTGGCCAGAACCATACGTGTATAGGTATATACGGTGTATATACGGTATTTTTGGCAGGAAAATCACCTTACATACGGTCATATACGGTGTGTAGTGTGTATATACGGTTGTGGCCAACTATTGTTGGTTGATGGGCTGGGCTTGCTCACAAGAGTTACCCTACGGATACGGATGCATTTTTGAAGCAGGTGGATTGGACAACAAGCACAAGCACGGTGAAAAAAAATCCCTCGCACTCTAATGAATACTGCTTTGACGCTACAAAGCAACAGTCGACAAAACGCAACAATGCGGAAACATGCTTACCTCACCCACACGTCAGAATAAAGTCTGGATACTTGGCACGCCACAAAGAGGTAAAAGGAAAAGGCGGCCATGCCTACCCCTCCCGCCTGTAACGTTAGGGGATGCACGTAGGAAAAGCGGGCACTCGTATGAATGCATACCAAGAATTGACACACTGAAAAAAGCGAGAGTGGAGGGCAGCCATGAGCAGTAGGCCTGCCTGCAAGAGTGCACGGAGTGGAAATATAAAGGGCAATGTAATTATATTGCCTTATAAAGGGAAGGTATAAGGGGTACAGAGTGGAAAACAGACAGACGTATGAATACAGAGTCTGACGGAATAAGTGGCACAGCCATGGCATGGCCACCTGCCTGCAATAATAAGAGTGCACAGAGGGAAATACGCTGCAGTATGAAGACGGCATTATCGGCACATTGAAAGATAAAGGGTGGAAAATGTGGCCGTGGATCAATAGGGCCGCCTGAACACTCTACCTTTGTCCAGTGTGAGGATGATTTATTTGGTCAGCCTGCAATGTAAGAGGCAAATGAAGGATGAGCATCTCGGCATAGGTTGCAGTACAAGTGAGATTATACCCGTACGCAGAGCATCACATACAGGCAGATGGGCCAATACTGCCTCTAGCATAATGAGGGCGCACATTAAATAATTATGCAACGCTTGTGAATCAAGGTGTGAACCATCAGAGGGGGTTATCTGAGCAAAAGCCAAAACATGCTCCCTTTTGCATGAAAGGTGCAACTACTCACACGTCACTTCATCAAATTGGACCCAACTTAACTTCAAACTGATTCTGACTTTATGAGCTTCCCGAGCATCTGCTCAAATTTAGACAAGTCGCCCTGCGTACAGAATGACAGGACTAAAAGCACACGTCGTGCACCTGTTCCCTAGATGGGTGCTTTCCAGGGGGAATGGCACATTGATTCGCAGATCTTGCCAACCACTTAGTCTTTTTGCCCATTTCTCTTGCAATGATCTTTAATTTATTATAAGGACTTCAAAACACTAAAAATCACCAGGTTTGGTGCGCTGGCTGGTCAGACATAGCATATGGCTGCTCAAAAAGTAGGGTTCACGCCGCAGCCGATTCGGTATGGGCCCCGCAATTGGCACGTTTCAAGCTCAGCTGCATTGGATTCAGCCCTGCATATCAGAGCTGAGCTTGAAACCTGCAAATTATGGGAGCCATACCCTAGGAGCATGCCAAAACCTGACCATTTTGGGCCTCAGATGACCCTCTTTGGTAACTTATGAGCCAAGCTCAAGCCTTGGAATAAGTATGCTCAGAAAAACATGAGGTAAACGTGTGCTGTCTTTCAATGGTTTGGGAATGATCTGGGAGGCATCCCACCAACGAATGTTCTGCAGCATGTTCTGCAGCAAACGCAAGTACAGCATGAAGATGCACACAAACACACACAGACACACACATGTTTCAATGTGTGTACTGCCAAAAATCCAGCGTTGCGTTTTTTTCTTTGCTACCACACACACACACACACACACACACACACACACACACACTCACACACACACACACACATACACACATGCATAAGCAAGCAACACACCTTTGCGTACACCTTGCCAGCCTGGCTGGCAGATATTCGCCTAACAGTCCCTGTGAAGGGATCGGGTGGAGGGAGAGGGGCGGGAGGGGCACCGACGACAATGCCAACTTGTCCTTCATCCATTTGTGGCGGCTTCCCCACTGCCGCCATCATGCTCTGCATGTAAATGTGTGTATATGCGTGTGTGTGTTTGAGCGCGTGTATTTGTGAGTGTGGTGGTGTGCATATGTGTGCGTTTGTGCAGTTGAGCACGAATCCAGCTCTACCTTTTATTTTGCTCTAGATGAATTTTAGTTCAAGCTTGATTAGGCACTGTGAGTAAAAGGAAGTGAACATCTTAAAGAGTTCTCTTTGATGAGAGTAAAAGGCGCGCTGTCAGGTCAAGTCACTGTCACTGCAAAGTATAAGACTCAGCACATCCACTAATCCACTATTTTGATCTGCAATAAAATATAGTACTAATCTAGGAACTCGCTTCAGGAGGATCCCAGAGTCTTCCCCATTGACCTCACGTTTTTTTGGCAGAGAGGTTCAATGGTACTTGGAATGTAATGGAACCTGATCCTCATTCTTATGATATTTTATTTCACTTCTTTCCTTTTCTATTCACTAGCAACTTCACCTACCACAAAGAAGATGGCATGTGCTGAGCTGAAATGCCAATCTTTAGCAAAATAATATGTGAGCCCGACAAGAGGCTGCAAACAAGAGGCTGCAAACACACACACACACACACACAAAACACACACGTGTACATGCATATCTAATGTAATATGTGGGCCAGAGTACTGGCATTCATGCTAACAGGCTACCGTCTCCCTGCTGGAAGTTCTGTTGATCTCACGCACCTTGCTGCTGATTGGCAGCTGCACCGAAATGCCACGGTTTGCTCTGCTGAAAGCTGTGGCAAGGGCAGAGCTACCCCGGCGGCCAAGTGCTGCTTGCGCGTGTGCATCCTCTTCCTCTTGTTCTCGTGCTTTTGCAGCTGCTGTCGCTGCTGCTTCTGCCTCAGCCTGCAAGGGGGTGCGTTGTTATTCTCCTCTCGTTCTGATGTGGTTACATGTTTTATGTGAGCATGTGAGCATCAAAGAAATTGGTCTCAGTATTGAGAGAGAACACTTGCAGTTGTGGTGAGAGCACTGCCAAATATTCAGCTTGAGAGCACTGCCATACATTCAGCTAAAGAGTGCACTGCAAAATCAGCTTGAGAGCGATTCCAAACATTCAGGTTGAGAGCACTGCCAGACATTCAGCTTGAAAGTGCACTGGCAAACAATCAGCTTGAGCGCACTGCCAAACATTCAGAGCACTGCAAAACATTCAGAGCACTGCCAGACATTCAGCTTGAAAGTGCACTGCACAATCAGCTTGAGAGCACTGCCAAACATTCAGAGCACTGCCAAACATTCAGCTTGAGAAAGAACACTTGCAGTTGTAGGGAGAGCACTGCCAAACATTCAAATCGGTCCGAGATGCCCCAGCCTAGTGTTTCGAGTCTATCCTCACCAATTACGATCTTTAACCTTTTTTAAATTATCCTCACCAATTGCATGGAATGTTTAAATGCACAAACGTTTAGCTTTTTCCTTCTTGAAGATCATGCGCAGAAACACGCCACATGATCTTGCTTCTGGGAGGAGGCTTGACGAAGATAAGGCCTCATATTAAAGCACGCCTACAAATTTGCCGGCAAGCCCGTCCAACTCAAAATACACTTTGCAGAAACTAAAGTGAAACCTCCGTGCCTGTTCTTGCTCACCAGACGCTGTGAGTACCTAACAAGCGTCATCAGAAGCCGACTTAAGGCTTAAGCCCACGCACACTTCAGAGTGCTAGCAATGTTGGAAATAATCGATTTCAGCGCCTGCAGCTTTTGTTGAATTCTTTTTCACAGTGGCAGGGGAAGATCGTGCAAAGGATTCATTGCAAATGCTTGAACACTGCCTGAGCGAATGATGGAGGTCGTGTCCAGAATGAAACAGTCCCACACAGTCCATGAGTGGCATTCGGAACAGTTGTTGTTCAACAATGGCAGAGAAGCAAGGCAACATATTTTGAAATTTCATTAAATTACTGGCAGACTCTGTATGTTCAGTTCAGACAGGGTGCCGCCAACGATGTTTATACACGGCACTGCAAACCATCAAAAATAAGCCAGCATGAATCCAAATCCCACACACCTAATAATGGCAAGCCCTGTCCAGCTCAAACAGGGCGCCAGCACAGTCTATACACGGCATTGTGAGCCTTCAGCACTACACCACAGAAAGAGGCAACAGAAGATCCATAATCCACGCACCTGCTGGCAGGCCCTGTCCATCTGAAACAGGGTGCCAGCACAGTCTATTCAAGGCACTGTGAACCTTCAGCACTACACCACAGAAAGAGGCAACAGGAAATCCATGATCCACGCACCTGCTGGCAGGCCCTGTCCATCTGAAACAGGGCGCCAACACTGTCCACGCGCGGCATTGTGGACCGCTGGTGTGCAACACGCAGGGAGAGAGAGGATGCTTCCGGAAGGGTTGTGCACTCCCTCGGAATTTGTGATGATAGTGCTGCTGGAGAGGAGGCGTCTTGAGGCAAAGTAGCACCGTGTGTCAACAGCCTCTCGTCTGGCGGTGATTCTGGGATTGTTGCAGTGCGGGTGTGGCGTGGCTATGCCTTAAGGTATTGTTTGAGTTGGAAAGGAAGATGTCGTGCAATTTGCTAAACACAATCAAAGGCATTTTTTTGTGGTTGAGAAGCAATGATTACCGGACAGGCGCAATGCTTGTATTTTACAGCAGCTCTGACCATAAACCATTCAGCCCAAATTTGAACCTCTAGAGGATGCTGCTTCTTTAGAGTGCCATTGAATCGTACAGCTAGTGTTTCCACACACCGATCAGCCCTCTTTGCATCCCTGCCAAGCCAGCACGGAGCTCAAGCAGCACATGTTAGTCTGTACCCTTTGTGTGGTCTTTCGTTTGGGAGTTGTTTTTAACTCTGGTGCCTGCAAAGCTCTGTTCAAGTTCCTTGCTTAGATTCCTTTTAGCAGGCTTTCCCAGTGTCCTGGCTTAAATGCAAAGCTTCAGTATCGTCTAAGAATGCTCAATATGCTAATTGGCTAACAGCTAAGGTTGTGTCAAGACAAGCACACGGTACAAGCACATGCAGCTGCCCCTGCCTCCATCGACACCTCCACACTCATGCACAAGCCGCCGCCTGGATCTGCCACAGAGTGTACATGTAATCCCGCAGGGCTGTGGAGTGTGGCTGGCAGAAGAGACGGAAACCGCACCCCACAGCCGCATGCAGGGCCCTTTTCCAGCCCGAGTGTAATCAGATGGGGGAGAAGGGAGGTGTATGGCAGCACCCTGCAATACAGACCTGCCACAGTACTGCAAAGTCTGTGCGGATCAGCAGGTGCACATACAGCAACACCACTCAAGCACAGAACTTCATCAACCTCAACCCTTTCCTCATCAACCCCGCTCCATCCTTGAGAAGGGGAGGGCCCTCCGCGGCATGCGGGCACGGTTGCTGCTGTTCTGGTTGTTGCCTCTGCTGTCAGCCAGGGCCATTACTGCCTCTGCTTTCAGCCACGGCAACAACCAGAACAGCAGCATCAACCCCGCTCCATCCTCGAGAAGGAGAGGATTGCTGTTTGTACAGAGGTTTTTTGCACCAGAACAACAACAAACTCGTTTTTCCTGCATTAACTGAATGTTTCTATGAGCAGGCTAGCAATCGCACGCTTTGACTGAAGGCCTTTCCTTGTAGACCTTGTAAACCTTGTAAAACTAGTTCAGAGCTTGGCGCAGCTGCTGCTCTGCTGTCCTGGTCGCTTACCTTGCACGGCATGCAGTTGCTGATGCTGTTGTTCTGTTTGCTGGTCATGCTGGTGGCTAGCAGCAGCAAAAGGCGATGCCTGTGTGTAACAAGCAGCGGTAGAGACACAGGGGAATGAATAACATAAGGGATGAGTAAACAGAGCATTTGGGAAAAGAGTGGGCAGCAAAAGGAAAATGTCTAAGCGATTGCCTGGTGCTACTGGCTTAAACTGCAGTTTTCAATGTCCTGCCAGCTGCAAACAGACAACAGCGCAGGCCCTTTCTGTTCCATGTATTGTCTGTTTATCATTCACCTCATTCAGTGAGATCTACGAGAGACACTTGGCAAATTAAAAAATGAGCGATAGAAAAGGCTTAGGTGAGAAGATAGGATCGAAGACAAATACATATCATAAAAAAAGAATAACTCTGATGGGAGAGGAAGCATTGGCGAGAGCAGGTATGTGAAACTGTCGATAACTTAATATAAGTGGCCGGTGCTTGAGCGTGACGTTTATGCTGGGGATGTCTAGTGTGTATAATGAACAAGAAAGGGTGTTGCTCCAAGTCAAAACTAGCATGGCAAGTTGGGTCAACTATTTAGATCATTAAAAAATAGTATACAATATGGAAGGGCTCACCAAACCTTTAGGTATGCTTGGGCCAGTCAGATCTATGGATACATAAGACGAAACTGCCAAATCATTAAGGCGGGGCCAGTTACTATATTTCTACTATGAAATGTAACGACATTGAAAAGCAGCCTTGTGCAGATGCCTGTATAAAGAAAGCTGTTTGAAGGCAGAGCTGGCTATATGCTTTGATGCTCCGTCGGCTGTGTCTGCATAACATGTGTGCCTCTGTGTGAGGACAAATGCAAAATGGCAGCACAGCACAGTACATTACTGCCACAGTATACTACGTCTGTGTCGATCGGTAAGTGCACACCCAGCAATACCACTCAAGCAGAGAAACTGACCTTGAACTAACCGTATTACTGCACTCGTCATCCACCTGCTGATCGGCTCAGACTTTTGCAGTACTGTGGCTGTACTGTACTGCAAGGTGCTGCCAATCACTACCTTTCTCCCCCATCTAAATTAAACTTGGGCAGGAGAAGAGCAAAATTTCTAAGTTTTTGTTGGAGTTGGAAAGGACCTTTATGCTCACACACTGCACACAATATATGAGGTTCATAGTAGGGAGTTTGCTATCTCTCTTGACCTATGTAATTTGCCAACAACATATACGAGGCACTGTGTGCTGCAGTCTCCACTTGCACTGCCAGGTTTCCTGCCTCAATTTTTAGAGGATTGAGACTCAGCAGAGAAAATTGACAAGTAGCATATACACATACACACACACACTCACACACAGACACACAGTACCATCAATACCTACAGTACGAGAGCTGAAATTGGCATCAAATCAGCATGATCTGCAGCTCTCAGACTGCACTTACCGTTTAAACACTGGTGCGGTGCTGCTGAACAAAGCGGCATCAAAACGGCATGATCTGTGGATTTCAATCTCTACTTACCATGTGCAACACTGGTGCAGTGCTGCTGAACAATTCACTACTGGCACGATCTGCAGATTTCAATCTGTACTTTCTGTTTAAATACTGGTGCAGTGCTGCTGAACAATTCATAACTGGCACGATCTGCGGATTTCAATCTGTACTTTCCGTTTTAATACTGGTGCAGTGCTGCTGAACAATTCACAACTGGCACGATCTGCGGATTTCAATCTGTACTTACCGTTTAAACGCTGGTGCAGTGCTGCTGAACAATTTACTACTGGCATGATCTGTGGACTTCAATCTGTACTTACCGTTTAAACACTGGTGCAGTGCTGCTGAACAATTCATTACTGGCACGATCTGCGGACTTCAATCTGTACTTACCATGTGCAACACTGGGTCTGCATCATCTGTAGCCACAGCAGAGTCACCTGCCTCTACTGTGGCGAACATTAAATGTCCAGTTTTCAGGTGCGTATTAATCACCTGCAAAAATAATTGCGCATACGATTGTGTAAGACCTTTGTGTGTGCGTGTGTGTGTTGGAGTGGCCAAAAGGAAATCTCTCATGGATGTGTGATGGGTAATTTTGTAATCGTTACCGTATTATAATCTTTTAATGCTTTCCACTGTTTGTGCTTCAGGAATGACGGCATCATTGTGGGACCGTGTGCAACACTGGGTCTAGTGCTGCATCACCACATCTGCTGTGGCTGCAGATGGTGATACAGCACCAAACCCAGTGTCGCACACGGTAAGTACAGATTGAAATCCGCAGATCATGCCAGTATTGGTTTTTTAAGCAGCACTGCCCAGTGTTCAGATGCGTCTTATTCGCCTGCAAAAAAAATGCGCATATGACTGCGTAAAAACTTTGTGTGTTTGTGTGTTTGTGTGTGTGTTTTGGAGTGACCAAAATAAATGTCCTCATGGATGTGTGATGGGTAATTTTGTTCTCATTACAATGTTGTAATCGCCAAATGCTTTCCACTGTTTTTGCTTCAGGAATGATGGCATCATTGCGGGACAGTGAGAGCCACTGGGTCTGGTGCTGCATCAGCATTGACTACCACAGCAGAGTCTCCAGCCTCCAAAGTGGCAAACATGAGATGTCTGGACATTTAATGTTTGCCACTGTGGAGGCAGTACACTCTGCTGTGGCAAACGCTCACGTTTGCCACGGTGAAGGTCAGAGACGCTGCCCTGGAATATGAAGCATTGTAAGTTACAAATTGTAACACAGCCTTGTCAACCGTGTATTATTTACCAACCGTGTAAACGCATCACATGCAAATTTATAACACAGCCTTGTCAACCGTGTATTATTTACCAATCGTGTAAACGCATCACATGCAAAGTTCAAGCAAGATTCAAGTACTATGGGCCGTACCATCCTGATGTAAGTACATCGATGGTTTGGGCCGTCGATGGCCCCGTTTTCTATAATTACCACTCTCATAAACGCAGTACATGCAAAAATCCAAGTAACCCAGGGTATATACTTACATCAGGGTGGAACGGCCCAAAGTACGTTATGGACCCATTCTCCGCAACCGCCATATTATCACACTGCGGAAGCAGATCCAGCTGGTGCGTGATCCACACCACTGCCTTGCCACGCATCACACCACGGATGCAGTGCGTGAAAATGTGCACGGCTGTGTGCTGGTCCACAGCGCTGCAAGAGTGTATGCGTGTATTTGTGTGTTGGATTTTGCCACACATCACACCACGGATGCAGTGCGTGAAAATGTGCACGGCTGTGTGCTGGTCCACAGCGCTGCAAGAGTGTATGCATGTATTTGTGTGTTGGATTTTGCCACACATCACACCACGGATGCAGTGCGTGAAGATGTGCACGGCTGTGTGCTGGTCCACAGCGCTGCAAGAGTGTATGCGTGTGTTTGTGTGTTGGACTGCGCTGTGCGTGTGCATGCATGCATGGCTGTGAGTGTGCCTTGCTGAACAGTTGCACTCCATGATGCTGCATTGTATTGGTGGATAGATCTATGCTACACGTGACCTGCATACAGAAAAAGCAGCACGTGTCGATTTTTTGCATGGAATAGCAGTGCTGCTAAATGTTATCTACAGAGGCATACAAAACAACAAATGTAACAGATGCTACACATTAGATTTTACCAGCACGTGTCCATTTTTACAGTTATTTTTATTTATGGCACAGAGAGCCGCTGGCTGAAGCACTAGCCTTTTGAAGTGCCGGTCACGTATGCCTCTTTTCTGCCCCACAATGTGCCAAAAAGGTAAAAGAGACAAGGGAAACAGAAGGCAGGAGTGGAAACATGCGTGACCCCAAATCATCGTCACTGCTGAGTATAGGACTCAGAACATCATTAACTTATGACCAACTAGGTGCTTGTCACAAGATTACGTTGCTGCCATTGCTTGGGCGTGACATCCTGGCCTTTGTTTGTTATTGTTATCAATAATCATTCTTGTTTTGGGCCATTGTTCGTTGCTGAAATGAAGATCTGGTTGGATGGAAGAAGGCCGCCATTGCTGCAAAACATCTCATCATAGGAGTGGGAATTTTCCACTGCCCTGTGCTCTTTCTATGCTAGCTTCACCAGGTTACAGCCCCTTTTTAGTAGCTTTATCCTGGAACCTTATGTCCCTTTTCAGCTAGCTTGTATTACAAGCCCATGGAAATAAGATGTGACAGCCATTGCATGCATGCCAAGGCAGAGCTACTTTTTGTGCTGCATGCCGCTTGCTTTGCAAATCGATGCTTGTGCCACTTATGCCAACTTGCAATGTACACAAAATCAAGAAATCAGGACAGAAGAGCTTACTAGGATAAAATACCTGAGGGGGTTGTCTAGCAGGACAAGCTCTGCGTCGTGGTAGGCAGCTCTGGCCAGCCCAACCCTCTGCCTTTGCCCCCCTGAGTGAGTATGATGGCAGGTGCCAGGCTTAGAGTGAAAGTGAGGTGTTAGTATGAGGTGAGGTGAGTGAGTATGATGGTGCCAGGCTTAAAGTGAAAGTGAGGTGTGAGTATGAGGTAAGGTGCGTGAGTATGATGGTGCCAGGCTTAAAGTGAAAGTGAGGTGTGAGTATGAGGAAAGGTGAGTGAGTATGATGGTGCCAGGCTTGAAGTGAAAGTGAGGTGTGAGTATGAGGTAAGGTGAGTGAGTATGATGGTGCCAGGCTTGAAGTGAAAGTGAGGTGTGAGTATGAGGTAAGGTGAGTGAGTATGATGGTGCCAGGCTTAAAGTGAAAGTGAGGTGTGAGTATGAGGTAAGGTGAGTGAGTATGATGGTGCCAGGCTTAAAGTAGGTAGTAGAGACCATATACCTCTGCCCCCCCGTGTGATTAAGTTTCTGAGGCAGGTTTTAAGCATACGTGATCTAAGGTGCAAAGTTGTGCCTTTTGCATTGGAATGCTTGGTTGTGCGTTAAATACAGCTTCGAGCTAATGCCAATGGATTCCCCCTGTGTGAGTGCGGTTCCCCCTATGCTGAAGTCCCACTAAATACTAAATACTTATGGTGCATGTGGACATCGACCTATACCATCCTATCAAGTAGCCGCAAATCGAAATTCCACCACTTGACACACGTTCAAAAATCAGCCTTTAGTAAATATCCTGATACTGTAAAACTTGATCACACACAAATGGCTGCATACAAAGCAATTGCTCTCAAGTTATCGGGGTGGAAAAAGTGATACATCTCTAGCCTCACACTACTCTTGCTGTTCACATTTGTTTCTCAACCCTTGTCAATAATTCATTGTCAACCACATTGCAAACAAACAAGCCCATATCTCTAGCCTCACACTACTCTTGCTGTTCACATTTGTTTCTCGACCCTTGTCAATAATTCACTGTCAATCACAATGCAAACAAACAAGCCCACATGGGAGGAAAGGACCAGATCACCGGTTCCAATTGTCAATAATTCACTGTCAACCACAATGCAAACAAACAAGCCCACGTGTGAGGAAAGGGCCGGATCACCGGTTCCAATTGTCAATAATTCACTGTCAAGCACAATGCAAACAAACAGTCCACATGGAAGGAAAGGACCAGATCACCGGTTCCAATTGTCAATAATTCACTGTCAATCACAATGCAAACAAACAAGCCCACATGGGAGGAAAGGACCAGATCACCGGTTCCAATTGTCAATAATTCACTGTCAATCACAATGCAGACAAACAAGCCCACATGGGAGGAAAGGACCAGATCACCGGTTCCAATTGTCAATAATTCACTGTCAACCACAATGCAAACAAACAAGCCTACATGGGAGGAAAGGACCAGATACTCACACTACTCTTGCTGTTCACATTTGTTTCTCAACCCTTGCCAATAATTCACTGTCAACCACAATGCAAACAAACAAGCCCATATCTCTAGCCTCACACTACTCCTGCTGTTCACATTTGTTTCTCAACCCTTGTCAATAATTCGCTGTCAATCACATTGCAAACAAACAAGCTCACATGGGAGGAAAGGACCAAATCACCGGTTCCAAAACACCAAAGCACATTTGTTTCTCAACCCTTGCCAATAGTTCGCTGTCAATCACATTGCAAACAAACAAGCTCACATGGGAGGAAAGGACCAAATCACCGGTTCCAAAACACCAAAGCACATTTGTTTCTCAACCCTTGTCAATAGTTCGCTGTCAATCACATTGCAAACAAACAAGCTCACATGGGAGGAAAGGACCAGATCACCGGTTCCAAAATACCGAAGATACTGGGTGGGCATGGCTCAAGTAGAGGCAGGAAATCATGAGTTCTCTGCTTCAGCTGTAGAACTGGAGTTCTTGCGTAGCGAGCATAGGCTGAGATCTGGCAGGCACTTTGCATAAAGTGATGTGTACTCTCGTTTTAGGCATTATTTTTACGCCTTGCTTTTGCTCGGGTTGTTTTTCCCGCCCCCCCCCCCCCCCCCTCAGCTTGTGCTTTGACTTGTGGGTTTTCCCATCTGAGCTCGCTTGGATCTGACTTACGGGCTTGCCGCTTGCTTCTTTGCGCTGTTTTGCTTTTATGAGGGCCTGCAGCCCATTTTTGGTTCCAGCGTGTCTTTGGTTTTGATCTCCCTCCACGGCAGCTTGGTGTAATGACGAAGCCTACAGCGAACTGCAGCATAGAACTGGAGTGGAAGAAGTGAAAGGGCTGACTGAAAGTGACTTACCAGAAAGATTGATACCCCGCTCCCCGGCTATGGATTGGTCTCCATGCTGCAGAATCTGAAAGTCCAGTTCAAGTGCGCAAGCGTGGATGACCTGCACAGCAAATGCATTTGTTCTAGAGTATTTCAAAGTGTTGGCAACAAAATGGATGCACAGCTGTCAGGGTCACACAAAAAGCGAGCATGCGCACTGTCTTGAGCTAGAGGCTGCAAATGGCCCTGGCTGATATCACTTTTTATAATTAGCTTGATGGCTTGATGCGTGCATGATGTCCAGCGCTTGTATTTCCCGTTTGTGTTTGTGCAGAGAACCGCACCTGATTGTATTTTGACTCCTCGTAGGGCAGTCCAAAAAGGATGTTGTCTCGGATGGTCAAGTTCTGCACAAAATGGCGGTTGAGGTGAGAAACCTTGATACTTGTGTTTCAGTGGTGCGTGCTACAGTTTACAAGATAATACTGCAGGAGCTCCAGTAGTTACACCACCGCAGCTCACTGTGTAGTTGCAGACATGGCACTTGTCTACAACGATCCAGCCAAGACAGTTCAATTTTTAACTGCTGACGTCTATCAACAATCTTGTGCTAATTGAGTGCTAAGCTTTACCAAAGGTCAGCAGGCCTTGGATGTCAAAAGGCAGGAGGCTACCTCCTACCTCAGGCATAAGCGGGTCTGTTATCTTAAGAAATGCTGACCTCAGTCAAAGACCTAAGAGCATCCAAAAGGACGTCCAAAAGGATGGTGACCTCAGTCAAAGACCTTGGAGACATCCGAAAGGACATCCGCAATGATGGTGGCCTCAGTCAAAGACCTTCGATACATTCAAAAGGGAAGGAAAAACTGTGCAGGCAGTTAAACACTCCCACATTATAGAGGAGCTCCTCCACAATAAAGGACAAGTCCAAGTCGCAGCCCCTTACATCGCAAATCACACTCAATATAGACAACATCCACAGCAACACTGTATACTTCGATACGCATCCCACATTCATGATAAACATCACATTCAGCATCGAAAACAAACAAGACAATACTATATAATTAGATAATTAGACATCAGCCAAAAATAACGACAATTTGAATGATTAAGACATGTACATGTAAAACATTGTACTTGTTCTCCTCTTCCATGCGAGGTATTCAAGTAAAATGTCTCACATTTACAAAAAACTGTTTGAGTAGAAGACTAGCGGACAATCACAATCACAGTGAATGACTGTCCCAGCTTAAAAACAGGACTGACCTGTACCCAGGGCATCTGGGGCACGTAGCGGACAATCACAAGCACTCTAAATGACTGCTCCTGCTAAAAAAAAGACTGACCTGTACCCAGGGCATCTGGGGCACGTAGGAGCACCTGCCCCCCACTCGCATGCTGCCCTCCTCTAGTCGCATGTTTTTGAGGATGCCCTGGAGCACGCTGCTTTTTCCTGCAAGTGTGGAGGAGATCAAGGTCTCATTTTGATCATTGTCACAGATATCATTTGCTTACAAGTGTGGTGAAGCGCAAGGTCACATTTTGATTGTTATACAAATATCATCCACAAAAGAGGCCTATAAACGGTTTCATGGGTGACTTGCAGATCTGTAGTTGTTCCTAATAATTGCCATATCCTAGTTTGGGGACAGACAAATAGATTAATAACGATCAGCGTATTCTCCAGATTACAAAATAGCATTGTACGGGACAAACTCTTGTACTGTTCAATACTAGGGTTGGCCATCACTTTGTATATACGGTGTGTGTACGGTCATTTTGGCAGGGAAGTCTCCAAATATAAGGTCATATTAAATCAATACCAATCACCAAATAAATTCTTTAAAAGAAGGTATGTGTCACATCAATCACCAGCTAATAATGAAACAAAAGACGTACCATTTATCGTGCACATGTCAATGAAAGCGCACATCTCTTTCTCGGTTTGCTTGTTTAACAATCACGGCAATATACTTGTACACATTTGCAATGATTTGAGTTATGCACCCTTCCAGTCAATGCAAATCCACATCCCCTTCTGTTCTTATCATGTGCAGGAACATGCTGCAGCCTGTCATACCCCCTACGTAAAAACACTGTCATACCCCCTACGTAAAAACACTGTCATACCTCCTGCGTAAAAACACTGTCATACCCCATATGTAAACACACTGGCAACCCCCTGCGTAAAAACACTGTCATACCCCCTGCGAAAGCACACTGTCATACCTCCTGCGTAAACACACACACCCCATCTAATGGACTGCATAAACATGGCCCATCCTGTCTTTATGTACAGCACAAACCTGCAGAAACGCGGCCCACGATAGCGCACACCTCCCCCGCCTTGACTTCCAGCCTTGGAATCTGCAGTGTGAACCCATCCGAGCTGCCCGCATACACAAACTTTGCATCTTTCTGCGTGTGCATTGTGCATTTTGCATTGCATTGTGCATGCATGAGAGCACCCAAATGCGGTGGTGATTAGTATGTCAGGTGACCATTCATGACACAAGCTTTGCATTTTCCTGCGTGAGCATTGTGCATTGTGCATGCATGCTGAGAGCACCCAAAGGTGGCAGCAAGGAGTATGTCCGGCAGGTGACCATTCATGATTATACTCCGCTAATAATTGAGCACGTGCATCTCTCGAAAACCAACCACTTGTACGTGTGTACACGTGTGATGCACACAACAGGAAAACAACAATCATAAAGCCCCGTGTACATTTGATGCTCACAGATTACAATGCCCAACCAGGCCAGAAAGCTTCACTTACAAAGAACACCCCCACTTCGTCCGACTGCCCGTGGGTGCTGCCCTCTTCTAGGAGCAAGAAATGCTGCAGCCTGTCGACAGACATCAGGGCCTCTGCAAGAACATAACAGCAGTAGCAAGCTCTGTGTTGCTGTTTGCCTTTACTTCTTAGGGCCTCACATCAAGCAGCACTAACTCATTTGCGGCACATGCTAACTTTTTCCAGTATGCCCAAAAAGACTTAATGTTGGGTGAGTCATCGTGCCACCAAGGCAAGAGTACTGCTGGGTTGTTTTCAGAGGTACTGTATTGCATAGTGTTGCTGCAGTAGTTCCAGTGACGGATGGGCGGTAAAGTGGCCACAAAGGGCAATTACGAATTGCTCCACACAACACCTTTCTGACTACCTTGCTTTCGACACAAAGAGCCACAATGACTGTAGCAGCACATTTAACTTCAGGACCCCTAAACATTGTTTATTTGCAAGAAAGCACGCACATCCTCTACCAATTTATATTATGTGAAGCGTTTTTGGCGTCACCAACAGATCCACACCAGGAGAGACATTGCACTTATTGCGTTAAAATGTATGGCTGATTAGACAGCAAGGTACATTAGCTTCGCGAATCTGCATAGCAGCGTATTCAGCACTGCTGAAAGTGACAAATTCAAGCGGGTTGCGGCTTCAACCTCGACGTGGCTCTTTTTTACAAAATTGAAACCCAGGAACAGCAGTGCAGTCTAACCTTGAAGATACTCAATTGAATACACGCCCAATTAGCCAGTCCTCTAAAGACACTAACCTGAGGTTCCGCGCAGCGCTTTAGGCAGTACCACCAACGGAAAGCGTAGGGTGTTGAACAGAGAAACCTGCACACCACATGTAAAGGAAATTGCAATGTGGAAGCTGTCTGATGTACCAACGGAAAGCGCAGGGTGCTGAACAGAGAAACCTGCACACCACATGAAAGGGAAATTGCAATGTGGTGTCACACCCAATTGTTGGCAATGACGATTCTTATAGATTTTTTTTTTTGGGTGGTGTTACAGCTACGGCCCCCAGCAGGGACCTGACAGACAACAAAAAAAAAGAGGAGAGAGGGCTCAAGCAGAGGAGAAAGCAAAAGGAAGCTGCTCAAGGAGACCCAGAA
>Ga0307968_1000292_pt1 | contig 33816 bp, 28 predicted proteins | sample OrgLakmetagen650_FD_201834 | JGI IMG/M metagenome (GOLD analysis project Ga0307968, IMG submission 201834) | Saline water microbial communities from Organic Lake, Antarctica - #650 | ecosystem: Environmental > Aquatic > Non-marine Saline and Alkaline > Saline | place: Antarctica: Organic Lake...
TCCTCTGCTTGAGCCCTCTCTCCTCTTTTTTTTGTTGTCTGTCAGGTCCCTGCTGGGGGCCGTAGCTGTAACACCACCCAAAAAAAAAAAAAAAAAGTAACCTGTTTAGTATCATGCATGTGTAATTGATAGAAACATTTTTAGATGATGCCTACGAACATGAATCAATTAATAACTGTGTTCCACTATTAACTGTATTCGTTCCCAATCCATGCCGGATGTTTTTTATATCATGATGTACTTTTCTTGGCTCTACTGAGGGCACTGTCTGATCGTGTGCTGAAAAGGCATTTTATAATTGACAAGCATTTGATCTGCATGTCGAAAGACTATCTTGACTGCAAGGCTTTCTGATCAAGTCGACATACAGCTTGAGCATACTATGCTGTTTCCTGCTGCTATCTCTGACGGAACACCAGAATCCATTTGATGTGGTGCTCGTACACCAAGACACGAATGTCCAAAACATCCATATCAGCATCCCATGATGGTGTTTACTGCTTGCCTGTAACCTTTCTCAAACTCCCCCTTCCCTCCCTTTTCTTTGGCTTCTGCTGCACTCCTGTATGATCAGGCCCATAGCTCCTACTTGGCGCTCCTGACGGCCTACTTCCAAAATGGTGCAGTCGACCAGGCTGCTGGCGCGCGTGCTCTTGCTGATGATGCTGCTTGAACGATTGCAGCGCCGCCTGTCGCTCTTGGACACGTCCGTCTCCTTAGAAGTGCATTAGACAGACATTAACCGTGGAGCTGTGAACATAACACTGCTGCTGTACAGTGGCAAACATCACGCAACCAGGTGACAAATATACACGCATTCACCCACACAACTGCATACATACACACAACACTCACACTTGTACACACCTGCCTCCTCATCGACGTCCATGGCGGAATCAAACACAAGAGGTGTGCCAGTGCTCTGGCGAGCAACGCCATGAGGATCCTGTGGCTTTGGCTGAAGAGTGCATGCCAGGAGGCTGGATGCGTGCTCTGCTGCAGTGTTGCAGCTCAGGGATGGTGCTGGTGCTGCTGCAGAAGGTGTGCTGGATGCCCCTTTAAGCTGAGCGGAGGAGGAAGGCCTGGGTCTGGCATCACGACAGCCGGCAGGCTGCAAAAAGATGCAGTCCATAACTTTCTATGAAATATTTGATTTGCAGCCAGCTAGCAATGGATCGGTCCCGAAGCACCACAAGATCACAATATGTGGCAGAGGGTTACATTGTTCATGATTGTTTTTGTACAGAGGTAACGACCGCTGATCTCACCTTCAGACTTGCAGCCATTGCCTCCAGCTCTGACAGCAGCTTGGCTTTCAATCCCCTCCCCTCGATCGGCACTGCAAAGACTCCTTTGTCAGTTCCTGCAGGAGTATGCGTTTCCTAGTCTGATCATGTTGCAGAAAAGACGCCACTCTCAGCTTCAGTTGAAAACTGCTCTTCCTAGGTTTCGTTCATTGTTCTTGCTTGCAAAACACTTGATAAAACTCCTCATGACAGCAAGAGCCTCAAGCAGTGGCGTGCACATAGAGAGAAAGACCAAATCCTGAGCCAGCTTATTCTGGTCTTTTCTTTTTTGTCCCCCACATCCTCTTCTCCTCCGGGCAGCAGCAAGCCCAAAAACAAATCCAATCCTATCTGCTTGCTACTGTGAAGCATAACTTGCCGGATACTACTGAGGCTTGTTAGGTTTGAAGTACTTTCTTGTTTCAATCCAATCCTTTCAGCATAGGCTTTCATCCTCAATTTTATTGTGCCCACCTGTCGCCTGCTTCTCGCCAGTATTGTCTGTCTCCAACCTGCGCATAGCACAATGTAGAAAGTAAAATAAGTAAAGGCCCACGCAGGAGGCACAATAGCGTACAAGCTGAGTGTACAAGCTCACATCAAAACAATGCAATAGGAGAAACTACTTAGGTAGAGGCACAATGAGCAGAGTCTCATTGAACTCAGACTGCAACTAGTGCTTGCTTGCTTGTGCTGTGGATTGCCTCACCAAAAAGAACTTTGAGAATTAAAGGACTCTCGTTCAAAAACCCATCCTGGTTGTAGGGGTGAATTAGTTGAGATTCTATATAAGTGCTGAGGTAAAGTCAATGGAAAGCTACTTTGAATGTAAAGCTATTCTCTTATGTGCAAGGGAAATGTGTGCAATACCAGAGTGGCGCCTTTTTCATGGTTAATGCGGGGGGTCAGATCCACTGCCTACCTAGTCTACTCAGTCAATACTATATTTTCATTTCCTTGATGTGCACAAGGAGCGACACAATAGCTAGCTAGCATCTGCTTGTTGTTTGAGTAGCTCTTATGGTCACCTATTTTCCATTACTCATATGAGCATAGAGGTCGGCAAAACAGCTAGCACGTGCCTGTCTGCGTCGATACCTATCTCCTGCTGAGCCTTCCTGCTCCTCTGCTGGGCTGCTTGTTGCTGCCCAGCCTTTCTGTTTGAGCCATGCTGCGCCACAAACACCTTCAACCCTGCCAGCATGTCGCGTGCTTCATTTGTGCTTAGAAGGAGGGTGCCAAGGCCCTGCCAAGATGAAGGAAGACAAGGAGCCACAGACCACATTGGTGCAGACCAGAAACGAGCAAAATACAAAGTACTTAAAATGGACCATGAGCAAATGCACACAGAAAAACGTGAATGGCTTTTTGTGGTGTACAAAGTGGTTCTACTTGCGCTGTTTTCCTGTTTACTTACAATGCACAATGTAGGCCCTGATAACGAGCAATAAGAAATGGCGTGAGCCTCTTGTGCAGACCTTTTTTATGCCGATGTTTGAACCGAAAAATGTAAACTCGAAACGCCCTGAGCTATTGTGCCGGACATTTTATTTGCAGGCAATGATTAATACTCATTCATCTTCAACTACATTATTTATAAGAGTTTCCAAGTTAAGCTTTCTTTTTTACCGTCATGGTGACTCTGTATAGCGCATGCAAATCTGTCAATCTAGGATAATGCCCCCCCCCTGTATTCTGGGCCTAAAACGCAAGACAAGAAGTGCTGTTTAGTGCATGCAGACTTACCTGACGCTGTGCATTCAGAAAAATCGACGCCTTCATTCTTGCTGGGATAAGTGTGAGCGAACACAAAGAGAGACAGGGCATGCCATCTTACCTGCAACTGTGCATGCAGGGAAGCCAGTGCCTTTGTGCTGGGGGTGGTGTGGGCTAGCAGGCTCAGAGCCGCCGCACGCGACGCCTTACAGTCTGCAACTGTCAAAGACTGGAGGATGGGTAGCACCAGAGAATCTGATGCTAGATCTGGTTCAGATAAGAGGGGCCAGCCTAGGAGCACCTACGACACAAGGATTGACCACAATGGTTGAACTTGGGTTAACATGTGGCTGTGCATGTTACAGCTTTGGAAGAGCTAGAGAGGGTGGTTACGCTCAACAAGTCTGACCTGCCCCTTTTTCCCACAACTAGACGGCGCCCTACATATTCTCTCTGGGTGCAAACACACACAAATAAGGGACATAATCGTTGAAAGGCGTAACTTAGTTTGCAGCATGATCATAAAAACTATCAGCAAAACTGGCTCCATAGGGTCGTGCTTTTTTTCCATGGATATAGGCAGCAGCAAACGGCTGGCTATGCAAGATATTCAGTTCTATTTCGCTTGCATCGTGAGATGCATAGGGCTCTGTCATTATTACCAAGGAGAACACAACAACTCAGAGAAACGGGAGAAAACTAAAGACTAAATATAGAAAAGAGGTGAGGGAGGGGGGAAGTATGCTAAAGAGAGAGTTGTATTCTCCAAGGAATAAAAAGAATGGAGAGGGGAAGCAGAAACCGGAGAAAATCAGAAAGTGAGAACATCTCACTTTATGCTACACTTCAAGAACCTGAGTTCAAGTGTTTCACACTGAACTCATAAGATTCCTAAAACAGCTGAAAGTAGAATTGTAACAAATTGGCTCTTTCCACCTCGCCTCTCAGGCAAAAACAGTTGTACCTCCAGCCGTCCAGATGCTGCACCGGTCGCTCCCATTTCCGCAACACCAATAAACAGCAGACTGCTAGTAATGGAGGGGGGTGGATACTTTGGAGTGGCAGAGGGAAAATGGGGGAGCAACCGGGAGCACTTCTACAGCACCGCCAGCCATCAGCATATCCACCTAACCCAGACAGCACTGGCCGCAAGATCTCAGTTCTTTTCAGCGTGACATCCTCCTCTTCAAGATCAAGTACCTGAGGACACTAGACCTCAGAAACAGCTTAGAAGCTGCGAAGGAGCAGCGCGGATACCTCTGCACCATCCTCCAAGGAGCCTCCGTTTCCCTCCACACCATCCTTTTAGGAGTGGGTGGCACCATCTACAATGATCACACACTAGAGCCTTTTAGATAGCTAGGTCCTGCCTTGACGCCCACTTTCTGCTTGCCACTACTCACAAAGAAAGATGCTTCATTGGTACAGGCACAAATATGATACAAATATGCAGGGATGGGATATATATATCAGGGATGGGTCATACGGCGCAGGCGTATTATACGTCGTATTGTATTTCACGTATTTAACCATATTTTTCAAATTGCTCCGTATAATACGATTTTGGGCACAACGAATTTTGCAGCCACAAGCCCCCCAGAGCCCCCCAGAAGCACTCCCAGGCCCTCTAGAGCCCCCCAGAGGCACTTCCAAGCCCTCTTGAGCCCTCCAGAGGATCTCCCAGCCCCTCAGAACGTAGCATGATCACTTGCTTTGCATGCTGCTACACCTACGCCGGGATTCTGCCTCATGAAGTGCTCGCGGATGCGGGGGGCACCGCTGCTGAAATCTCAGAATCCTGGCATCTGGCATCTAGCATCTCGTAAACCTGCCCTTTCTGTCCCATAACAACAACACGATGCCACTCAGGGTCTTTACCCTGAGGCATTATAATGTGAGGCTGGGAGGACAATTCGTGGTGGTTGGAGGGTGGTTGGTGCAAGCCCAGGGTACCCCCCAAAATAGCATAAATACGTTTTCGTATTATACGCGTATTGCGTATTAATAGTGTATTATACCGTATGGGACGTCTCAGAAGTCCGTATGACCCATCCCTGCAAATATGTATACGTTTTGCCCTTCTTCTCATCAAACTGGTTGCCCCCCCTACTGTCTTTTATTTCTTCAAGACTTTCTCTCTTGCTCCCTTTTTATTTATCAACTTTTAGTTCGTTTCAACCTCGTAGTAGGGAGTTTGCTATCTCCCCTTGACCAATGAAATACGCCAACAATGAAAAATATGTATATGTACGCGTTAACACGCACAACCACATTCACACAAATGCACACGTCAACTCGCCTTGTCCACAAGCTGCCTCCGTGAGGCTACCTCACAGCTGCCGTACAGCGCAAGCACTCCCTTGATCAGGCGCGCTTGGGCCGATGCAGTCATGGTGGCTGTGCCCTTCTTGTTTGTCGCCGGCCGGGGACCTCGAAGTAGGGCTTGCAAGGTGTGCTGGGCTATGGCATGGACCTGCAGGAGATTGGCAGAAGAGAGACCGATAATAATTTTATTAATGAAGTATTAAGGGTGCTATTAGGTTAGTGGCCATGGACTCGTGGAAGAAAGCAGGGTAGCGTCGGAATACAGCCAACATCGGTGCTCATGCAACAGCAGATACAGCACACAGCATAGCAAGGCGTGGAGGTAGCAATGTAAAACCTGGGGGCTGACGGGTTTTGGATTTGACTGCTTTGGATCACTCTGATTATTTGAGGCGGTGGCAAATTCCACACATTTACACCCCAGGGACAAAAATCAACCGCCATACGTGACAAGGCACGAGACGTAGGCACGTAGAAAACATGGTTACAGATAAATGTACAGGGCAAATCAGGGTGCAGGATAGACACGGAGTGCAGTTGATAGTTGATATACAAAGCATACACATATTTACACAAAGCACTATACACATTTATACACATATATACACAAAGCATAGGACACAGAGTGTAGTTGATACACAAAGCATAGGACACAGAGTGTAGTTGATACACAAAGCATAGGACACAGATTGTAGTTGATACACAAAGCATAGGACACAGAGTGTAGTTGATACACAAAGCATAGGACACAGAGTGTAGTTGATACACAAAGCACAGGACACAGAGTGTAGTTGACACACAAAGCACAGGACACAGAGCACAGTACACGCACAGGATACTCACAGCTGATTCAGAGAAAGCACACAACTCACCGTGACGTTCTTGCTTAATGAGCACTGCCCTAGGAGTCTCCAAGCCCCACCGAGCTGTAGATTGTCATATGCCACAACACGCGCGAAGCACACCATTGCCCGGACAAGCAGCGAGGCATGCCATCTTGGAGGGCAGGTCTGTATCTGTATGAAGTAACAGTGTACGCTGTGTTGCATTACATACGTATTATTAGTGCAGATGCCACGACATAAGCAATGCATAGTATGGCCTGGACGGGCAGGGAAGGATGCCCTTTCAGGAGGCAGGTTTGTATGTACAAGCTGTTTTTGAAGGGGTACATGTAAGAGCTTCCTCTATTACCCGGAAATGTGCTAGGGGTAAATAGTCCAGCATTTTCTGGAACCCTTTTACGACCTAATTTGTTTGTGCACAAGTTGTTTTGGTAGGTGACCTTTGAAAATTTCATGGTTTTAATTTTGGCCAGAGCCTCCACAAAAGACAGCTGATATTGTACCAAAAAATAGGCATGCGGACATGTTGATGACTTTGAGCATTATCATTGCGTGTTCATGGTGTTGGTGCACGTACTGTGTTCATGGTGTTGACTGTGTTCATGGTGTTGACTTTGTTCATGGTATTGGTGCACGTACTGTGTTCATGGTGTTGGTGCATGTACTGTCCTGATGCGCTCTAAGGTCATGAAGTCACCAATATTTTTGGATAGGAAACAGACTACTTTTTGGCTCGCCAGTCACCTGTGCGTGGAGCAGGCCCGCAACTAGAGCCTCCACAAAAGGCAGCAGCTGGCTGTTTGTGTTTGGGCTGCGCATCATGAGCTGCTCAGAGGCGTCAAGGGCAGCGGCACACAGGGCTTCACACAGTGTGCCAGGTAAGTTTAAAAAAGGCATACGTGACAAAGAGGCATACTGATATACTCATACTCATGCTGTGGTGCAGTGTTTGTTGTAAATTAGATTTAAAAGCAGACAGTGAAAAGCACTCCCCACATTTTAGAGGACGATGAGCCATTTGGTACTGTCGTGCCCTGTGAACAAGAGGGAATAATCAATGAGGTGTGTTATAAATACCACAGTGTGAAAACAAGAGCACATATGGACGGCGAATTTGGGAACGTGTTAGATTAAGTGTGTAGCTGTTGCTTAGGTTGCATGCAAAGCAAGAGCATAGGAGAGCAGCCAGTGATGATTCTTAGTGAGAACTCAGATCGTAAGTTTAACAAGCAATCCTATGAGGAGCTGATACAGACAAGCCACTTTTGCTAGTGATCATACACACATGCACATACATATCTTGACAGCAACAATTAATGTGTATTAGAGAGCAAGAGCTGCCACACAAGATGGTACACTTCATCTGCTCGAACTTGATCTGCACAATAACGCTTTGCATGCTTTGACAAGCGTTCTGACTCAATTAATTTTTGCAGGTGCTTGTTTCCTTAGCAAGATATTAGGTCCCAGCTTGCTTCTTCATCGGGAGGAGGGTTATTAATCGGATGTCAACTTTCTGTATTTGTGGGTACATTTACCACACGTAACACTTGCAACCCTCCTAATCCCCATAGTCCTCCTTAGCTATTCTATAATGGAGGGGTTCTATGGTATGCACCCAGTACGTTAGGGGCTCCTTATCCTCAATCGATGGAAAAAAGTCACTACCTCCATGATCTTCCTGTTTAAATCTTCATAAGCACACTAGACAAATGTGCACACAAACAAACACACTCGACCTCACCTACAGCTGCCTCTGTCTGATGCCTGGCCCTCGCACTCTGTGTGAGGTAGCTCAGGGGCTTTTGCAGGCACATTCCGAGCACTGGACCATGCAGCTGAGCTAGAGTGTCAGACAAGAGCATGAGGCCTGCAAGTGCCTTGACAGCTAGTACCTGTGTGTTTCATGTGGGCATACATGGCTGTGGGTGTGTCTGTGTGTCTGTGTCTGCATTTTGCGCGGTTGTCTTCAAGTCTCTTAAAATGCTGCTCCAATGAACAAAAAGGGTTGGGTGTGCAAGCTGGGAGGATCTCAAACAAGTGAGCTTTGTAGAACCCCTCCACCGCAGCGAGAACACTGACATAGTTTCCAATGGAGATCAGGAAAACCTCATTAGAGTTATTATAAGTGCAGATAATAAAATCACCCTTAACAACCAGTGGAACTGAGCATCAGGAGCACCGATGATGACGACCAGGGCAAATTGCCGAGAGGCGGGGGCCGTGCGCTGCAATAAATATGTGGTACAGAGAAGAACAGACTGGAAGTCTGCAGATACAGAGTTGCTGAGAGGCAGGAGCAGTGAGCTGCAATACAAAGGAGCATGAAGTACAGTGCAAGTGTAATGACAGCGTTGCTGAGGGACAGGAGCAGAGCACTGCAATATGGGGTTAGTAAAAAAAGCATCCCGTGAAGAGCGCATGCCGCTTAAAGGATCGAGGAGTGTTGTTTAGAGAATCAGGGCACTATTTCTGAAATATTTTGAAGGACACTAAAGTAAATAGTAAGTAACCGGAATTTCTGCAAGGTTCAACGTGCATTTGAGGAATGACTCATCAGCTTGTGCTACAAAAGAATTCAGGATTTCCATCATCTCAGAAGTAAAATAAAATAGTACAGGGAAGCAAGTTTCCTAGTAATCCAGATCAAGGAAAGCAATACAGGAGAAGGGGGTGTGCCGCCTCCCAGTTCAAGCATCAAGGGAATTGCAATGCACACAAGTTTGAGCAAACACCTCCAGGAAAAAACACAACTGGTCTTGTGTGTCTCAGCAAGGAGCCTCGAATAACAGAACCTCCGGCTAGCCCACAGACGCTACCAACACACTCACCTGCATCAGCCCCTCCAAGTATTGCTGTGCAAGCCCTTGCAGCGCCCTCTCCTCCTCCTGCTGCTGCATGTAGTTCCCAAACCCCCCACTGCCCCTCCCTTTGCTTCCACTCTCACCCACAGCCCCATTTCCACCTGCTGCACCACTTCCTTCTGCATCCCCCCCCTGTCCCCCCGCCTGTTCCCCATCAACATCCATTCCCTCAGTGCCACTGCCCCCACCCCTGATGCGATGTCTCGCCCTTTCTTCCTCTGCACCATCTGCACGTGCTGTTGCTGACACACCCCCACCCGTCTTAGCTGCTGCCGCTGCTGACAAAGTATGACCTCCCTTCTCAACCACCGCTGCATCTCTCTCTGAACCTACTGTTGCTTCTGCTGCTGCTGCTGCTGCTGCATGCATGACTGCATCAGTGCTTGCTTGTGCTTTGCCTGCTGCTGCATTGTCACTTCCTGCCACCCCTGCTGCTGCACGCGCATGTGCCAGGAAGTCTTGACGCTCTGCCTCGTACAGTATGCACATATGACCCAGCAGCATGATGTGCACGACCATCGCGCTGCAGTCACCAGGTTGTGAATGAACGCAGGTATGGCCTTGGCGGCAACAAGTAATTGAAAGTAGATCTCCCATCGTATAAGAGTACGAGTATGAAATGAGCAAGGCCTCAACTCACCCTACTTTGTTTAACCTAATTTGACACCTGATCTGGCTTTTTATAACTGAATATATGCAATGTAGCGCTGCGAAACCGCGCCTCCCAAAGCACGAACAACTCACACTGACTTGAGCGCAAATCTCCCATATACACGACATCTGTGTTAGCAATGTATAGCTTTTCCCCTTTTTTTACCACACCTGTCATTTGTCATGCCCTCCACTGCATCCACAATAGTATTTGTCAGGCCCTTGCCGCGTTGAGCAGATGGCACACCCACACCTGCCTTCATATCACCCGTACCATCCCTCCCACTCCCACCCTCACAAAACCCAGCATCGCAAACCCCATCCTCTGAACCTCTGCCTTCCATCTCTACATCATTGCATCCCCCCTTTTCACCAGATCCCTCTACCTGATCCTGCCCTACCCCGCTCCTCCCATCCTGTATCCCATCCTCACATCTCGCCCCCCCTTCATTGGCTTGTGCACTGGTGCTGTCAGCAAGACCAACCTTCATGTCCCTCTTCATCCTTGCCCCCCCACTCTTATGATCACCCGCTGCTGCTGCACACAGCTTAGCCTCCAGACTGACAAGCAGGTGGTGCGCATACAGAGACCCACCCCTGCAGCTGCACACCAATTGCAAGGCCTCATCAACCACTGCTGCTTCCGTCGGCGCTATCAATTCCGGCACTGCCTGCGCTTGATGTGCTCCTGGCGTTTCTCCTCCTGTTACTCCTTCTGTTGCTGGTGCTGCTTCTGTTGTTACACTTCTTGCTGGGGCTGTTTCAACCTTTTGAGCATCAGACGCAGATTGAGGCATGTTGCCTACCTGTGCTTCTTTTTCGACCACACCTGTGCATGAGATGCACAATTCCTCAGTGGACAGCTGCTGGAGTAGTGCAGGCAAGCAGCGCACAATAAGCTTGAGCGCGATTTTGCTGGCACGCTGGTGGTGTGCAGTCGCAGCACTGGCCGTGTGATGGGGGAGGGCGAGTTCTGGAGAGGGGGCCACATGCTGCTGTCGCTGCTGCTGCTTGTTGCTGTGTGATGCGCACCGTGAGATCACTCTCTGCAGTGCCCTCAGGCACCAGCACACTGACAGCTGCCACTGGGCGCAAAACCCTGCTGTCCCTTTGCTCCCTACGGACAAATATAGCTTGTGGCTAGAGCCACATTCTAAAGAGAAGCTGGCGGCATCTGCAAGCACCGCAGCCTCCCCTACCATATCTTCCAACTCTAGGCGCTGCTGTGTGGGGTGATGGGTAGCATCCTGTGGATCAGCATGGCCGGTTGTTGAGCTTCCCAAGCAGAAAATGACTGCATGCATGCATGTATACTGCTGTGTTAGTCCTGAATGTGTTTACCTTTCTTCAGCTGTGAGTCATTTGTATCAAAGATCAAAGAAGTGCACAAAAAGCATTGATGCAAAGAGCACAAAACAAGTAAAAGGAGCTAAGCTCAACCAGCACCCTAATTACTAGATAGGCTCACACAGTCAGGCAGTGCAACAGTTCTGATGCATGCGGTCTATTAAGCCTGCGGACTCAGTGACTGTGCTACTCACGTTTTGCAGCGTTTTGGACGGATCTGGCAGCTGACAGTTCTTGAGCTTGCTGATGATCCTGGTGGCCGTCTTGATGTTGCTGCTGCAGTTGCTGCTGCAGATGCTGCTGCTGGCCTAGGGTAGTGCAGATAGTGCGACAGGCTTCACGGTACAAGGCACAGCGAGAGGGGGCTGGGGCAGAGTGCATGACTGAGCACAGCTCTTGCAGCTGCACATGTGATTAGGTAGAAGACGTAATAAAGTGTGTTCAGGTACAATACTTTGTGTATAGATACCTTATATATATTCGTGTGCCTTGAAATGCACATGATGCCGTGGATAAGTCAAATACTCACACTGTCTGTGACGAGAATTTAGGGCATAGCTTATGCTGATGCAAAGAGCTGCTTATCGTTGCTGTAAAAGTCCAGAGAACGAATAAGAACATTGGGTAGGTCTTCGAGGTGCTTAGCATCTTCTTATGCATGACCTATACTTTGCTGCACGCCTTGCTTAGAAGCAACCATCTAGTATAAAAATGTTGCACAATACATGCGGACAAAAAAAGTTATGTTCAGCAAACTTGAAGAATTACAAGAGCGTGAGTGCGCCACACCTCTGCCTTATCTTGTACTTTCTCCACATGTGCCGCCCATGTTGCGTATGCCACAGCAACACTCTTGGGCACAAACCGCGCCAGCAACACCGACACAAGTATTGGAGAGGCCTGGGCTTGGGTGCCTGTTTGAGGCAAGATGCTGTGTCGCTGCTGCTGCTGCTGCTGCTGCTGCTGCTGCTGCTGCTGCTGCTGCTGCTGCTGCTTGTGGTGGTGGTGCTGCTGCTGCTGCTGCTCATCAGTTGGAGCTTTGTCCAGCAACTGCAGGACTAGCTGCAGCATTTTCTCGTCTCCTAGGGCCCTGCCAATCTGCTCGAGGACGTCTTCGGCCATCTGTGGGAGATGTTGCATGCCTCGTGGTTTGGAGCAGATATCTATGCTGGAAAACATTGCTGATTGGAAAAATGGCAGCATTTGCATGTCTTAAAACACATCTTCTGACGCTACAGACATTCCTTTTTGTCTCTAGGAACCCCTTGTCAATCTTCCATAAAATGTCCTTTGTGTACAACACAGCTAACTGGTGCACCGAAGCTGGTGGCAAAGTACGTGCGTGGTCAAGGGATTGTGAGCACCCCCTGAGACAGCTAGCAAGTACAGGAGTATGTTGTATACAGAAGTCAGTAAACACACTGCTTCTGGCTAATTAAGATTGTTTTCTACTTCTCCTCTCTCTCTACACACATAAAACCAAACATCAGCCATGGAAAGCTGTTGCTACAAAACCATATATGTCTCTACAAAACCATACATAAAAATTGTTTTCATGCGTGCCGCACAGACCTGCTGGCAGACGTCATTGCGCAGCTGACAGCAGAAACACTTGAAAGTCATCTAATTAAGTCTGGCTCCTGCCATACCTACATCAGGTCTCCAGTTCATACCTGCTGACAGCCCTCATCATACAGCTGGCTGTCAGTCCTGGCATCCAGCAGGGCGCAGATGGCTGGGAAAGAGGCCAAGGCAACCTCCTGAAGCACCACAGTGATAAAGCAAAACACAAACTGAATTAAAATATAACGGCTACTTTAAGTCACATGTTGCAAAATGTAAACTCTTCAAGATGCCACTATACTTCCAGCCTTCGGATACAAAAACGCTGTGCTCGATACAGGTCTGTTGCTGAGCCATACTTTTGAAACTGCTCACCTTCCTGAAATGATCTAGTTTCAGCTCACACTCGCCTGCTTAATAGAAGCGAGCTTGTTGTCAGTGAGCTCTTCTGCTTCTCCGGAGGTTTCTGCTAGTGTGTCTACAATTCTCTCTCCAGGCTGGAACGACAGCACATCGCTCAAGACAAGGAGTGCCTTTGAGCGTACAGTCTTGACAGCATCAAGCAACCTAAAAGGTGTTACAGTGAACAAAGTAGCTCAAGACAAGGAGTGTTTTTGAGCATACAGTCTTGACAGCATCAAGCATCCTAGAGGATGTTACTGTGTGTGTGTGTGTGTGTGTGTGGGTGTGTGTGTGTGTGAACAAAGTAGGTTACAATGATGGCAGATCTGCCCGTGTTAGCTACAAATAACGGACAACAACTTCCGCTGTGCAAGACTTGCTGGGTACGTTGGTCTTGTTCCGATTGAGCGTGTAGCAATAAAAGAAAGCTATGGAAAGCATTATTGCTTCCAGTTTAGTTATAAAAAAAGGTGAATGATGGTATTGTGGACCTTTTTTGTCATAGCAGGCACGGGAGAAAACTGGAAAGGGGTACCAAAATACCAGAGGGGGTCGACGAAGGCCTGAAAAAGGGGTACTTTTGAAATGTGAATTGAGTATGGGCGCCCCAGCTGGCAACAATTAAGCTCAGTAACCAGGTTTAGGGATGATAACACCTGAGCTTGAAAGGTTCCAGTAGGGGCGCACACGTCTAATTTTGCGCGACGTGAACCCTATTTTTCACCACCATTCTCTCATATCTCACCACCACTGACCTGATTTGTGTCATCTTAATAAGAATCGTCTAAATTTCAATAAAGCATATCATTGCAATAAAAATGGGGCAAAACGACCCAGTAGTTGGTCAGATACTCCATTTTGGCCCATTTCACTTTGAAAAAATCAACATAAGGGGTGCCAAAAAGGTGGAAAACCAACCTTCACCAATTCTATCCTCTAAAACCCAGGATGAATTAGTATCATATAGGAAGTGTTGCCATCTTGTTTTGGGATATAAAGAGGCTCTGGTTGGGGAGTGGTGGCCTAAAATGTGAAAACTCAGTGCCAAAATTTGAACGGAAATCCCACCCAGACCACTGGGGTGGTTCAATTGACCCCAAACTTTGTGGATCATCTAGTTATGTTCATCAAACATGGTCTGAATCAAAAAATTCACATTTCAGGACATTTGCTCTGTCAACCCCCTCTGCCAAAGGAGAGAAACAAATGAGTAGGGGCTGTCACTCTCAAATCAGCATGTAGGTCTAAGAATATAAACTTTAATACTTCCCATAGCCGTCCCAGCAGCCACACCTGCAGCAGAGAGTTGGCACGACATAACCCAAGATGATGCAAGGGTGTGCTGCAACATCAAGATCATGGCTCCACAGAAGGTCCGCAGAGGCAGCAAAGTGTGCCAAAGCACGTGCGCGCACAGTCGCGTCTCTGTCGTTTGCTCCTGTGCAAGGTACATGTTTGTGGCACATCTGTGTGTACAACACGCATCCTTTGCACACCATAAATGACATAAATATAATAAATGTACACCCACGTACACCACCATACACACCAGAGCCTACTTACAGCTGCATGACACAGCTGCATGACACACAATCGACAGATCAAAATAAAATGTCGGAAAAACAACTAATCAGCCTCAATGAAGTCAGCATGCTGTAACTCACACAGCATGCTGTAACTTATAATGCAATGCATGCATGTGCAATGACAAAAGCAGCTCGCTTTCATAGTAATCAAGGCTCTGCACCAGGAGAGCAGATGTGGATTGCGCATCAGTACACGTTAGGACATTTTGCCCCACTTTGTCCCTCACACCTCTTACAATGTTGCAATTTTTGAGAGCTTGTAGCGCAAGGACCACCTGCTCAAGGACCACCTCCTGAGAGCTTGTAGCTCGAGGAGCACCACCTGCAGCTCAGCGTTGTATTGAGTGTCTTCTCTCCTGCCTTGTGCTGTTTTGAGGTTGAGCAGGCATGACTGTAACAAACAGGAACCTGTGTACCTTGTAAGAGTGCAGCTGCAGCAAAGCACGCCACCTCAGGAGGCCCTCCCCCCAAACAGGCAGCACCACAGTCCAGCAGACTCTTGCGTACACCAGATCGAGGGCAGCTCCAGAACACCGGCAGCAAGACTTGTAGGACTAGGCCGGATGCTAGGGGGTCACGAGCCGCACTTAACGCATTAGTCAAGGCCTGCATCCACCATGATGGGCAGGAAGTGTGCAGATATGGGTGCCGAGGAGGTGTGCGCAGAGTCGTTTCATAGAAGCAGATCAAGTAGTAGTGTGTGTGCGGTACCCAAGTCATTCCACATTTAATAAAGCAATAGCAATTGAACAGCAGGAAAGCATTGCGCGACTATTTCAGACTAATTGAGGATCAAAATACGAGGGAAGTTTACTTGTCAGCAGTTAGAAGACACGGTGGAAATTTCAGCACAGGTAGCAAATGTGCATGACGTCACTGGGCAAGCTTTTCTGATATGCTGTGACCACGAAGATAACTCACCTGCAGAGCTACATCTGCCTCTTGGCCTTGCAAGCAGAGAACGCCAGCTTCTGCTGTTGGTACACCTCCCAAGGATGGAGGCTGGTCGTGCACCAAAGCCTGCAAGACACAATTGCCCTTTGCAAACTTGCATACCATGATCAATGGGGCACAGGCACCTGGCAAAATGCACAAAGCACAGATCTGCGAACTACTGCTGGATGTATGCTGTGTGGCAAAACGATGGGAAAGCAGTTTGAACCTTTGAATAGGGACACAGCCAATCATCGAGCTGGGGTAAGTAAACAAGGGTAGTTTCACCTGGTCGTTGTTGCAGGAAAGCAATCTTATTATTATTATTAGAAGAAACAGGGAAGACAGCAACAACTCCACCCAAAGTTACCAAAGGTATCCATTTCCTAGTGTAACAGGCAGATTATGTCCTGGCTCGCAACTTTAGACATAAATTCCTGTGAGGTACGTTAAGTGCTGTGGCACGCAAGTGCTCCTTATTGACGGATGTGTTGTCACTACCAGCACATTTTTCCTTTTCCCGTTTCTGCTGTGAATTAATGCTGACGCACGTGTTTACCTGTGCAAAAGCCAGAATGAGTGTCAGGCCTTGAGACGCATCCAGCTGGGCCGCAGCAAGAAGCACTTCACTCAAGAAAGAAGCAGCGGCTGACTGCGAGCTCCCTGTGCTGCTGGAACTAAGGCAGGAGGTGCACATGCCTTTCACCAGGCCAGCAAAAAACTGCAGGGTTCATGTCAGCAGCATATTTACAGATTAAAGCACGGTGCAGGATTTGTACTCTAAGGCACATTTTGGTCATGTAGCACAAGTATCGTAATAGATTAAGGTGGTCACATCACTGGCTTTGAAAGTGTCAAGTAGATAAGCACAATTGGACATTACATAATACAGACCAACAACACATCTTATTTAATCACCAGTTCTGGCCACGATGCGTCAAAAATGCTTTCAAGAAAGGTTGGCCACACCCATTTTTGATTTAAAAAAGGGGGGAATTCTTAGGATGGATTGTTTTTTCTAACAATATGCCCAAAAGCACGCCTAAAACAATCCTACTTAATTGACAACACACCTTCCAGGGAGAGCTCAGCGACGTACTTTGCTCTGGCCTGTGCTGCAAAGCACTCATCTGGTTTGGAGGAGGATTGGGAGGCTCTGAGGGATGTGTGGACAGTAGCGCTGCAATGGCTACGGAGGCGAGTATTTGTAAGCATGACTGTAAATGTAAGTACTTTTGGCATTGTTCGTAAATGTTTTGAGGTTTCATTTTCCTGACGGGGGCTTTCAACAATGGCGCTAGTTGAGGGCTGGTTCCTTGTTAAGGAATGCATGCTGCTACTTAGCACCTGGGGCTTCCATTAATTATTTGTGATGGCTTGCTGGAGCTCTTGACCTACCTAGGCAGCATCACTTGCAGCACATACTCAGGAAAAAGCTTTTTCACTCCCCTGTGTTGATGATCCAGCATTGACGGTCGACAGAAAGGGCTTACCTGTAAGCTGTTGTCGGCTGCTTCCTGCTTGCTTGCCACTGAGCAGCACTTCATGCAGGGTCACAGCTTGCACATGCTGCATTGCGAGTAAAAGTTGCAGCAGCAAATAGAGGCTGAACTAAACGAGCGACCATTATCTGAGAGACATGTTTGCATACACTCTCCAATTGTAAAGTTTGGCAAGAGTAAGAGCGAGGTACCAGTCCCACAGCTGGTTGAGCAGAAATGTCGGAACCCTTTTATTCCGTGGGGTACTAATTCCTACGATTCTTGTGCATCAAAAAGCAGTCCACTACCAAGCGCACCTGCCCGACAGCTGCGAGAGCTTGCGAGTAGGATGGGTCACCATCATTATGGTAGAGGCTGCGTGCCAAAGAGCAGCACCTGACGAGAGCGGTTAGCGCAGCATCCTGCATGGCGTGCAAATGCTGCTGCTGCGGCTGCACGTGTGCTTTTTTGGTGCCGTCTAAAGGATGGTGCACCAAGATGCTGGTGCTCATGAACACTGCCACCATCAGCGGTAGGAGAAGATGCCTGGCGTCCCCTTCCGTAACACTGCCACTCTGTGTTGCTGCTAAAAGGGAGGAGCAGGAGGCCAGACAACGCGTGACGGCTGCTAAAAGGGGAGCAGGCAGGTGACTTTGCCGGAGACTATGCGCTGCGGCAAGGAGCACGCCAGTGGGAATCTCATCCAGAGTAGGGTAATTGTTTGCCCAGTGGTCGAGGAGCTGAACCACATCTTCTTGCTGGAGCTCACGCCACGCTGGATCGAGAGCACGCCCAAAGCTCTCAAGGCTTGAGATGTCTGGCAAAACAAGGACCTCTTTGTTATCCTCGTCCTCACGATCAGAGCCATCAGTGCCATCCATCTGCTGGAAATGTAATTGCAACGATGAAAGGCGGCTGTGATACAAGCAGGGACAGTGGACTTGCGCAGGTTGCAATTGAATGTGCCGGCATTCAGATTTAGTCCATTTTGCGTGATGAGACACGTACAGGCGGGCAGGGCACGCGACACTCTGTCTGTCTGTCTCTGTGTTGTTGCCTCACCCTAATGATGAAGAAGAGAGCCGGGAATTGAATTTAAAATTGCACCCTAAACTACTATTGTGAATAAATCACGGAAGTTTGTGGACAATTTGTGTCAATCCTCGACAGCTGTGCAAAAAAGTTCAATTCGAGAAGTCCTGGATTTTAAAATTAATAAATCATTATAATAAATCAAGTTAGAACGACCCAAATGTCTAGCCATCACTGGCACATTTCGAATATCAAGGTCAAGAATTTCAAGTCATTCCACGCCAGCACGTGCCTACAGTTTTCATCTCCCTATCTCCTGGCCATCGTGGGCCCAAATGGTGATGCAAGGGCTTGCTTGTGCTCATCTGCTGGCACGCAAGTTCAAACACAGCTGTAACATCTCCTCTTTCCACCATATAGGCTCTGGCAAGAGCAGTCTCCTAGAGGCCCTTCAATTTGCCTCCGGTACTCCCGCTGCTCAGCTGCGTGTAAAAACTCTCAAAGAACTTTGCAATAGCTCTGCAGCAGAAGAGGTGCGTGTGGTGGCTGCTTTGCTCATGGCGCACGCAGGCAGGCCTTACAACTACATCCAACATGATTTAATCACTGTTGCTGAAATCGCTGCGTTTGCCAACGCAGTTGTGTGAGGTTGAATTCAGCTTGGCCCAGTCTGGTCATGACATCAAGCACAAAGTACGCGCTGCACTGACACCAGAGGGCAACCGAGCCTTCACGATTGATGGCAAAAGCAAGTCAGGCGCACAGATCAAGGTGCAAGCTTTTGTCAATAGCTTGTGGCTTATGCTTAACACCAATGATTGCATGGTAGGATGATGCTTGCTTTAAACCACAATATCTTTCGTCGCTGTGTATACCAGGCTAACATGTAGCCCATGTTCCGCCTTCCGCCTTGTGGCTGTGTGACTCTTCTTCCTCCTTCTCAGGAGTTCTTGCGTGCGCGAGGCATTAGTCTGCACAGCCCATCTGTGATCCGGCAGCCATTCGTTACGCATCTGGCAGATACAAACAGCCCCCAGGAAATAGCAAAAGTTGTCGCTGACGCCAGCGGCCTTGCCAGGTAGTGTGGAAGGCCACGGCTAAATTGCGTAATGTCTTAAGTACAGCTTTGTTAGGTGTCCAAGACAAGTTAGCATCAGATCTGCTGTCCAGACAGTGTGTGTGCCTATTTCAACACTGCAATCGTGTGAGTAAAGCCGTTGCAACATTCATTCACCTTACAAGAAGCAGTATCCCATTAATCATGCTTCAGGTGGGACCAAGAGACAGCACGTGCAATGGGAGAGCTGCGGGCTGCACGGCAAGCACTGCATGAAATTAAGAACAACGTTGCCAAGCTGGTGCGTTATGAATAAAAAACACCCCAGCTTTCAAAATGTTTGTCAATTGCCGGTGTTCATAGTGCAAAAGATCATGCGTGCTGATGGCATTAAGAGGGAGAAGAGGGAAGCGTAGAAGAGAAGAGAAATAAGCAGAAGAGTTTCTTCCCGCATCAACGGCAGTGACCTATTGTTGTGGATGGGGGTGTCGTAATAAATCGCTCAACATTTTTGCGTTCATAAAGGATTCTACATATTGATAGCTAGATTTGCAAACAATACTCTCTGAACAAGCGTCGTCTCCTTCAGACTTGTACTGGGCCAGAAACAGAGTAACGTAATAATTCCTTACATGTTGCTCTCCTACTTACAGCAACAGCTGATCGCCAAGGATGACAAAAGGCTGGGTGATGCAGAGAGAGCATGCCAGATCCATGAGGTTGTCCAAAGGCTATCGTCTCGGTTAGCTCAAGCATACCAAAAACAGCAGGCAGCTGCGGTTGCTTCCATGACCGCCAAAGATGTGGAGGTGGTGATGATCCAGGTACGCTGCATGCTAGTAGTTTACGTCTGTGTTCCTTAAAAATCCCCGGTGCTGGTGCTAACTATCCTGCAGGGCCCTGCAATGACTCGTGGGGCTATAGGAATTAGAGGGTAAAGAGTGTACTTTTCTCTACCACTTTAATTTGCTTACATCACCTGGCAGCACGGTAATTGTCTGCCTTTATCATCAGAGCATAACGTTCATCGCTTTTGTTTGGACATCACAGTGCCTGGCTGCATGATGCCTGACCTCAAGATGATGTCTGCTCTCAACAATTGCAAAACTAACCTTGTCTTCACTGAATAATTTGAGCCTTTTTTGGTGCAGGCCTTTGCATACCCTTGATTTCGTATACCAACTTTACTTGCTTACCACCCACGGATGAGAAACAGGACCAGATCGATGCCATCTCTGAAGAGATGCACCACCTGGACCAAGAAACAGCCAAAGCGCAAGACAGGAAGGGCACAGCCAGAGGAACGGACAGGCCCGGCATCACAGCCCTCATGAAAGAAGCAGTAGTCCTTGAGGAACAGGTTGAATTTAATCCTTTTGGTATTTAGATCAGGGGGAGATAGAAATGACTGCCCAATCGCTTGCACTGACCCAAGTGTGCTCATGATGGGTCATTGGAGAAAGGATAACCATTATCTGTTGAACAAGGGAGGAAGGAAATGACACAGTGCAAATGGCAAAGAGCCTTATGCTGCTCGCAGGCTGTAAGTACGCTTGAAGGCAAAAAAATGGGCTAACGAGTCCTTTTCACCGACATCCCGTGATGACCAGCAAAAAGTCCAAAGCTGCTCCGTTGCTGTTGCTACTTACTTAGGACATGCAGGCGATGGAGATAAGAGCCCAGTGATATGGACTATGAGGAAGAGAGGAACCACTTAAGTTGCGCTTGTTCCTTATCTCAACCTGCAGTTCAAGCAGGCTGGGACCAAGCTGCTGTCCGCCCAAGAGCATGCTGCAGAGTACGCACAGGGCCATGCAGAGTTAGAGCGCCTGCAACTCCTCAGCGATGCCCAGGCAGCAGGGCTCCAAGACATAGAGGTGTGGCGTGTGCTGCATTCTTTGAGTCACCTTTCTGGGCGATGCTGGATGTTTCAATGACCAGGGATAATGATCTCTATGTTTTCTGCTCCTCAGCTGCATCTCAATTGTTTATGCATCTTGTAATTGCACAGCCAAATAACGTGTTGAATGCAGTTGCAATTCATGTGGGACTAGCTTATTGCCTTGCACTGTAACAGTCTGTTAAGCACCCACGTGGCCAAGTTGTCGTGTACTCATATGACATATGTGTAGTCTGAGACATTGAACCGTAGCATTGATTGATTGTTTCAGGCACGCACCGAGGAGCTTCGTTCCCAGGCAGCAGAAGCAGGCACAGCTGATGGCGCTGACGAAGACCTTGGTGAGGGTGACGTGAAAAAAGTCTGACATAGAAAGAGATCAAGTATACTTATACTATTTATGTGAGTAAGAATCGGCGTGTATTGCATAGCATCATTAACAAGTGCACGCACAACATCAGGCACATCATTAAGCACGCACTAGCCGCCAGAGCACTTGCTCACCTGAGTGCAGGCATCACCTGAGATCAGGCACGTACTAGCCAGAACATCATTAACAAAAGGCACACACAACATCAAGCACAAAATCAGGCACGCACTAGCCAGAGCCCCACTGACGAGGATGGGATATTCTGGCAGAATCACAGCTAATAATATAATGGTGTACTGTGCAACTCAATAACCTAACTGTGGTAAATAGCCAGAGCAACCTAGCCAGAGCAACCTAACCGTGGCAAATAGCCAGAGCAACTGTGCTTCTCTGCATCGTCATTAATTGCAATGCAGATCAATTGGCTACGACACGTGATCGTCTAAACAATTGCCGGGTGTCTTTTGAGAAAAGCAACAGTGCTGAGAAGTGGCAGGAGTCCAGGCTGCAGCAGATGAAGGACGAGCTTCAGGCCTCGGAGTCAGATCTTGCCAGGTGCGTCATATGGTCAGGAGGTCTTCCGTCAGGCACTTCACATGTTTTTTGTTAAATTACGACGTAGTTTGCTTGGGCTGTGCCGTGGTACACAGCACGTAAATGTTATTGTCAAGGAGCTGCAGCAGAGGTTTGGAACGTGTCATTGTTGCAATAAATTTGTCGCTCCGAGCACACCAGTGCCCTTCTGTGACTACACCAACTGCTTGGCATGTGCTCCTGCAAGATACGTACCAGCATATGCAGTTGTGCACCCGACGGCTTTAAAGTGCTTACTGTGAGAGGATGTGCTGAAAAACTGCTCATAGAAGCATTGCACTTTCAAGCTTGGCAGGTAGTGTCAATCAGGAACCTGACAAGTTGTTGTGTACTTTTCTAATTGTTCCTGCTCATTTCTCTACATGTAGGCTGCAGCAGCAACGTGCAGTCTTGGATGCTGCTTCTAAGCCAGCCGTGTCTGCAGTCCCACAGCTGGAAGAACTCTTGGAGCAGAAGCAAAGGAAGACGCAAAATCTGCAGGTCACCTACCAAGAGGCTCTGGTACGTTGTGACACAACCGCAGGTCCAGACAAGCTTTCATTATTTTTTGAATGCAAGTCACCTGCCAAGAGGCTCTGCTGCGTTTTGATACACTAGCAGGTTTTATTCGTTTGCTTTGTGAGATGCAGCACTAGGATGGAAATTTATAACCAAGGAAGCTCCCAACTGCTCAAGGGCCCTCACATCTTGGTCTAAGAGAAGAAAAACAAGAAAATATGAAAGCAACAATAAGCTGAAGTTCAGAGTGGTTGCGAGGACAAAGGAAATAAAAGCATGAGAGATTTAGATGAAAAGCAAGAGTGGTAAAGTAGTTATCAATTTTGCTGCACAGCAAAAATTAAGATTTATGTGTTCCACACTGAACTCAGAAATATGTGGCCAAGATGTACTCAATTTTCCTTCAAGTGCTGAAACCTCAGGGAGCAAAAAGCAGCTTTGCGTGTCGAGTATAATGCTTTTATAGTGAAAGCATGTAGAATCGCCGTGATGGCTAGGATGTTGCTCTGCTTTTATGCAATCATCCTGCCATTCAGGGCTGAAGAAAAGGTCTGGCTTGTACTGAAACCCTGTGGCCTTAACCATCATCATAACAATTCCTTTTTTGATGAGCAGTCAGACAATGACTGTTTACAACTTTTGTAACAGCACCCCTTAAGTAACAAAAACACTTTCAATCTGCAGCAAACTGTGCCATAGTGGCCTTTTTTCTGCTCAATTTCCCATAATACTCCAAACGAGCAGTACTTCTTGTACACAATACCTCTCTGCATCCGTTGCATAAGAACTGATCATCTCTTGTGTGCCTTTCCTCCTACCAAACAACACATCACAGGTGAGGGTGCAAGTGGTTAAGGCCGGCATGGGGACCTGGAATCAGCCTCCCACCGACATTAATTCTTCGAGAACTCCTGCTGACGCAAAGGTGTGGAGGCTGCACGAGCTCTTCTCGTTTGCCTCCACCCACAACAGCAACTGCACCGACATCAGCAACAGCCGTCACAGCAAGAGCGGCACAGGTGCAAAAGGCAGCAACGATGCACTGGTGGATGGCCAGAGCTCAGCACAGCAGCAGCAGCAGCAGCAGCAGCAGCAGCAGCAGCAGCAGCAAAAGCTATGTACAAAAGCACTGTCGGTCATTGCCGGCAGTAGCCTGCACGTGCTCGTGGTGCCTGATTCCGGAACTGCCAAGCAGTTGCTGGAGAGACCTGGGGCATTCCTTGGCAGCACCAGCTCCAGCCAGGTGAGTATAAATAATTGTGTAATGATGATGTCACCTTGTTACTTGCAAATTGACATGTGCTTTGCCCCATTCTTACCAGCAAGCACGGCTTGTTCTCATGTCGATTTGGAATAGTGGCAATGGTGGACTTGCTTAAATTGAATGGAAAGCTTGAACTATTCATCATCTTGTGAGGTACATACATAATCATTTCACAGATTGTATTCGACTTGTGATGTGCAGTTCATCTCATCACCTCTTGCCTTCATTTTCTTGTCCAAAGTTAAAAAGCATTTCAAACTTCTGTAGCATGAAATGTTCCCCTGTCCTCTTCTTCTCTGCAGAGTCAGACCTTGCGCATTTGGCCACTGAACCAGATCACATGCACAGACATTTCATCCCAGCAGAGACAAGCACAGTCCGAGCTGGAGCCTGGTACGTTGTTTTTTGCATTTGGTTTAAGGACACGCCAATGGTTTTGAGAAGTTTTGCCGTGCTCTAATGTACATTGCATTACACTTGACAACTGCATAGCATGTTTTAAACTGCTTGGGATGTAAAGATCTGGCTTGTATTTCATTCTGGCAAGGAAGTTTTACAATGAGCGGCTTCCATGGCTTGATGCTTCAGGCAGCCATTCTTGTTATAGTCATCCTCGTGAAGATAAGCCTCAACTATTGCTAAACTCTTCAACTCCAAATGGATATGATGACTTCACACTCTTCTTGTGCTGCCTCTTCTGCTTTGATCAGCCCGTGAAGTCTATCACACAAGAGTTGCACACCATCTGCATAATGCGTTTGCTCCCTCAATCATCACAAAGTGTGTCATGGCTTTCCTTGGAATTTGACCAGTTAACCAATATAGGGAGAACATATTGCCTGGCTGCTTCCTTGATCGCGTAGCATACAGCCGGCTTAACTCAAGTCCTCCCTATTTAGACTAACATGATTCCCCTCACAACACGGGCCAATCAAACCTGATTGTAACGATCTGCTACCCTCCTCAACGCAATTATGTTTGCGCTCATCAGGCCGTGTCATACTTCCCCTTAATCTGCTGCGCTACAAGCCTCAGTACAAAGCAGCCCTGATCCGTGCATTTGGCAGCAGCGTCATTGCATGCAACAGCGCTACAGCAGCAGAGCTGGCAAACAGGTAATGCATATGTCACTGAGTAGCTAGAGCAGGTGCCTACACATACTGAGATAAAATACATAGATTTAAATAGGTGGTTTCGAACCACCTTCCTCCTCATCTGTGCAGCTTCCTAAATTTACCCGAGCAAGACTTGTCTTTTACACATACAAGCAGGTCTCAAACTTGAAGCGTACAACGCTTTAGAGGTCTGAGGAGAAGTGTGCGTATGCTTTCTTGTGATGAGAACCCAGTTGTAGAAGAAGTGTTTCATTGCAGATTTGCATGTTACTGCCAACAATTTGATATCCTTACATGGACATAGATTGGCTTCTGTTCCTAAGTAAAATATGATGTAAAAAACTGAACTGACAAGAAGTAAATCTTTTGCTATCGTTACATGGACATAGATTGGCTTCCTTGCCTAAACAAAACACGATGTAAAATCTTGAACTGACAAAAACCAGTGCCTATGCACCCAGCACGTTTTGTTTTGCTGATTGCACCAGTATATCTACACACAAATACAGACGCATATCTACACACAGGTACAATTTGAGTTCTGTGACGCCGGATGGAACAGTGAGCAAGCGAGGCACTGTCAGTGGTGGTTACCAAGGCCGAGGAGGAGGAGGTCAGGGGAGTAGCCCTGCAGAAACACTGTTAATGCAGAAGCAAGAGCTGGCCGTGCTAAAAGTGAGAATCCTGGTACTAGTCTTGAAGCAGTTAGGCCAGCCTCTCCATGCTTATCTAAGGGGCGCATTGTCTCAGAGCCTTTCCTTCTCATTTCAGGGTTCCAAGCTTTGATTTCCAGCATGTAGATCAATTATGGAGATTGGAGTTTGTGGATAGTGCGAGATATGCAAGGAAACCCCACTTTGTTGCACAACTTTCTGCAGGGGGGATGCCGTGTTTTGTCATTGGTGACCTCAAGGGCTCCTGCCTACAAGAGTGCCGCTAAGATGCGTAGCATGTAGCAAAGCGTGATGCATGGCACATTCAATCACAATGCCATATCCGTGCAGGACCAAGCACAGGCGCAGGCTGCTATCCTAAAACATCTTGCTACTGAGATCACGGGCCTGGAGGCGCAGCTGTCATCAGCGCAAGGCAGCATTGAAGAAGCGGTGCAGCATGGAGCAGCAGTGGCTGCAGCAGAAAAGGTGAGAGGCCAGGGCAAAATTGCCACAACAATTCCCACAGAAGCGCATTAGAGAGCTGACTTTGCGTGACCGAAACAAGTAATAAATTAAGGAAAATTGTTGAACCCACGTGATAGCTGTTGTTTTTTGTGGTCAAGACAAGTATTCATACATAAAATCATAAAATTAAGGGAAGATTATGCCAAACGATCAATAGCTGGCACGGAACTTACATTAAATCCATGATCTGCAGTAACTTGTGTCCAACCTCTTGCCTGAGTTCCTCCAGGCAGTACGTCAGCTGCATGCAAAGGTGTCCGGTGCAGAAGAGAGCCTGCGTGTAGTGCGTGCCCAGATGAAGCACGCCACTGCAGACATTGAGAGGTAAGTCAATCCTCCGTGTGCGTGCCGTCAACTTAGCTGGTGTGTGTGTGTGCTATTCACATGATCAGTCTGATTTGTCAAACCAAAGAATCAGACTAGGTTTGGCCCAGATTTATTTTGGTACAATACTATCAGCAGTTACATGTCAAAACAATATACGGTGTTTGCTAACCCTTTAGATGGCTGATACCTGGCATCAGAAAATAATTTTGCGATTGACGCTGCTTGTGAACTTCTTCAGGCACACCGCCCGGCTTGATTTGTACGCGAAGCTTGCTGGTGGAGAGGTAGCGCAGCCACAGCAGCAGAGGCAGGCCTTCCATGAGGACTGCTATAAAAGGCTACAAGCTGCTCAGGTACAACAACATAGTACTTAGTGGGTACTCAGGGTGTACAACTGGTACAACAACATGGTACTTAGTGGGAGGTGCTGCTTCTCTACAAAGTTGGATGTAAGACCTGAGATGATTGTTCAGCGTGCAAATTCTAATTCAAGGTAGTTAGGAAGACACCATTTGAAGCAAATCTATGTAATGTGTAAGCTACGCATCCTGGGGAAAAAACCAACTCAACCATTGCAGACAAGCTCTAAGGTTCCCACTCAACTCACGGGAGGACTGCATTTAGCTACATAGGAGCCCATGTCACTCCACCATCTTCATTTTGAGCAAATTCAGGCTGAACTTGAAGCCTTGCAAGGAGCCCACGGGCGCATCCTGTCCCAGCAGCAGCGCTTACAAGAGCGACAGCAGATTCTGAGCTTGTTGCTGTTGGGTAGCATTGAGGGAGCAGACGGTGGGTAATATAGAGCTTGATACTGTTTGATGCCGCGATTCCACAAAAAGGTGTCTGCAAGGAGTGCTTCCTCCGCTTAAGGATGCCGAAAGAACAGTTAAACGGTCATTCTTTGTAACATCAAACGTGAGGTACCTTTAGTTCAAAATCGTAGCCAAAGTGTGTCAAAAGCAACTCAGTGACACCCAAGCCCTAAGCTAACACACGGTTGCGTTCCAGGTAGCGGAGGAGTCCAGATCGAGGCAATTAACAGCAAAATCAAGGAGCTTATGGCTGCTCTAGATCTTCAGCAAGAGCATCTGAGTGCTGTGAAGTTGAGAATTGAAGCTGCCAAAGCAAAAGAGCAGCAAGAGAGACAGTGAGTGGTGGTGAGGTTGAATACTGGAGATTTAGTTAAGTAGAGAAAAAGAGGCTATCTGGTGGTGAAGACGGTTAAGAAATATCAGATTCGCATTGCATCCTGTCAACCGGTATGCGCTTGCTTGTCAGGAAGAGAAAGAAGTTTCAAAACTGTGATTCGCCACTGTTACAGGATGCATCAGAATTGGAATGCACAACAGGCTGGGCTGGCTCAGCGACAAGAAACAAAGGTCCCAACAACTTTGTTCTGCCAAATTCACAGGATGCATCAGGAATGGAACGCCCAACAGGCTGGGCTGGCTCAGCAACGTGAGGCTGCAAGGATTGCTTTGAAGGAAAAAAGGACCAAGCTGGCTGACCTGCAGGAGCAATTGAAAGACCAACACAAGGCGCTCAAACAGGTGGTCAAGATTGACCCAATGCATTAAATGTCAACCTTAGATCCAACAAAGGGACAGCTTAGTTTTTGTAAACTATACAAGCAATTGTTTGCAAACTGTATGCAAAACCAAATGCACATGAACACACACAGCGCCATTTAAAGCCAGTTGTTTTTGGAGGGGACATGCATTGCGTTTATCCCATTAAATGGGTCAAGTTCCTGTCCATAGTCGTATGCACCGTTGCCACGACCTAGCTTAACAGCCGCCAAATCCCACTAGGCAGATGCCTGGACTTTGAATCAGACTCAGGTCATTACCTAACATGGGTTATTTGTCCTTCTAAAACACCTCCACAGCTACAAAAGGCTGCAGCACAGCTACAGAAACTGTTCCCAATGGTGGCCTTATCCTCAAGGAATGCACAAGCGTGTGACGGCACACAGCCTGGTGAGTCAGTGCAGCTTGAACACATGTACGGAAAGTTGCAAAACAGAAGCTGCCCGTGTTTTGGTGGGTGCCACCTGGTGCCACCTAAGCTTTTTACGAACTGCAAAAACTTGAGGACTTTGTTTTCTTGCTTCACCCATGACTTCATACATATGCCTGTGGTAGGATGTAGATAAATGCTCTTGTTAAGGTGCCACAGCTCACATGTTTTGCTTGCGCCCCTGCTCAATGCAGGCACAGCGCAGGCAAAGGAGGCAGACATAGCCTGCATGCAAGAAGAGCTTGAAACGCTGGGGAAGGAGCTTAAATCACTAGATGGAGTACAGGTGACGCCCGTGACAGGCAACCAGGCCGTGTAGTTGATTTTGTCACTGTAATCTTCATGTGTGACCTGAGTATTCCCCGCACTTATTTACAAAAGACGCCTTCAATGCTTGAAATAACATCAGCCTTTTCCACAATCTCGTGCAATTGGACAAACACCCTCACGTTCTCCAGAAGCCCTTTCTCAAACAAATCCACAAAAGCACGGATCTAATTGCTGTACACTTCACAGATGTCTGTAGTGGAGGAAGCGCAATACAAGGAGCACAGGGAAAGCGTGCGGCTTTTTCAAGAGAGGTACTTTCAATGCCTGCAACAAGATGTTGCGTGTGATGAGCGTGCTTGGAACCTCTCTCCAGCATCTTGAAAATGTATCGAAGTTTCCATGCCGCAGCAAACATGAAAGATGTCGAGGGTCGGCCTAAACTGTGATTGCACGGCATGCATCGCACACTTTTAGTTTTAGTGCAGGTCAGTGAGGTTTCCGTGAAATATCAAAGTATACATGGTCATGAATGGTGTTAGCTAGTACAGATCTGGCCGACCCGATACATGTTGCTAATTGATGTTGTGGTCATTCTTATGTGGTACGTAATCATATGCATTTGCGGCTTGCATTTTCCGTATGAGTTACGTCCATGTTCCTAGTGTTGCTTTGAAATTCACTGACAGACCAGCAACAAAAGCTTATGTGGTTTGTGGCAGGTGGGCAGCACTGGCGTCTGGGTCAGACATGCTCGAAGCTGACATAAAAGACTCGCACAGACAGGTAACGAGTTGTACAATTTCCTTATTAAAGTAGCTCCCCCTAACCAACATGTGGACTAATTTTGGTGCTTGTGGAGCTCTTTTTTAAAAGGGTGCATATTCCCGTTTAATACTAGAGAATGGCTCAGACAATATGTTGTTTACATCCTGATTGCTTGCACGCAATGTAGGATTCTAATTCTTGTCTCTCAACCTCAAGCACCCATTAATGAATGACTGATACGAGATGTCAAACAACTGACAGACTGAGGAAAGTACCAGCAGCTCAAATTAATGTCATTGAAATAGCCGGAGCAAAGTTTCTCTTTGTGAGGTTCTAGCATTTGTGTGGCATGTCTGTATCAAATGAAAGGCCTCCAGGAGCTCATCTCATCGCACGCTGACTCATTGCAGCAAAGGCTTCCCTTTTTGCTTTTGGCTCTGTAATACTAAAAGCCAACGCAATATTGGTCACACATGAAGACATGCGTTCCCTGTAATCTGATGTGTGTTGGGAAGAGGTAGGTGAGTTTGTGTGCCGGTGCTTATATTGCTGTACCAATATGCTCAGTCATAGTACCAAAGTGGAACATGACCAGGATGCACAATGTTGTCGTCCTTACACTGCAGGTCCTGAACACACATAACCAGGTCTTGCAATCCATCAGCAAACGCTTTGAAGCCATGTGCAGTGTGCTCCTTCCCAGCTTTGAATTCACACTCAGCAGCACAACAGGCGGCCGAGTGGGTAAGGGATAGACGGTAGAAATAAGTGGTAGTGCTATAATTTGCGATCAGCAACTACAGGCGTGCCCGCATTGTTTTCTTACCAAGCGAGCCAATTACTATTACATACATGCATACATGTTTTCTAGAGCTCACAGATTAATGTAATTTTCTAGTTCAGATCATGCTGTGCCTTTGAGCAAGGAAAAGCCAACAACGCCTGAACTGATGCGTTTTAGTGTGCATGGCTGAAATCTACCGCATCTACATGACTTTGCATTATTTCTTTTTATTGCTCCAGTGAGATTTGGCTAGCGTGAGCACCAATCTAAAACTCTCTCAATTGACGCTTTTCAATCAGACAGGTGGTATACCCAATATGATTGCATGCTGTTGTATTATGGCAGTAGTTCTTATTTTCGCTGTGTGTTTGTTTGTTTACGCATGCTTGCAGGTGAAATTGAGGACCAAAACAGCTCAGGAAACAAGACCGGCAGTGGGGGTGGGGCGGTGCTGATCCGCTTTCGGAGTGTTAAGGATGCTGCAAGCGCCGACCTTACCAGCTGGCAGCAGAACCTGGACCAGCTGTCCGGCGGGCAGCGCACTCTGGTAAGAACAGTATATTCCTGTAGAGCCTTCTTTGTTGTAATCAGACCACTGCGTCGTGCTTGCTTTCTTCCCTGGTCCACAAACTGTAATGAGATCAGCTGTCTGGCGAGCATTGCATTGCAGTGAGCACTCCTTACTATTCGTATCTTTGATGGGATCGCTATGTGTGGTGCATGCAACCAGAGCATTGTTGTCACTGATCCTCGCTGTTGGTTGCCAACAGAGTCACGCTCGGTTTAAAACAAGAAAGAGCAGAAGAAGCCACTACAAGCATTGAAGTTGATGCCTCATGCCAGCTAAGAAGGAAATTCCTGGGTCACCCAGGATTTTACATTCAGCATTCATGTTTTGTACCTGAGACATTCCACCTCGGGATGTGGGCAATGCTTTTATTGCAACAGTGTTGGAGGAGGAAACTGTCTGTCTTGGCGTGATCTTCCTCAGAAAAGGCCCCATGTCATGTATGCGTAAGTACATTTGAACACTCAAGTCTTAGCCCTAGGACGTGGCGTGTAATCTGCTGTTGCAGCCCTACTCATAAAGGCAAAATTGAAGCTTTATTTTGCTCCTGTCTGCCACATGTGACGTGTATGTGTGAATGTGCGTGTGTGCTATGCAGGTGTCTTTGTCATTGCTTCTAGCCGCTGCTTGTGAGGGCTCTCGATCCAGCGTGCTGCTCATGGATGAGGTACAGACAGAGATTGGGATGTGGTCAAACCAATAATTATAAGGCAAGGCAAAACAGGCAGTGATGATAACCCTTTATGTCGGCACAGTGTCTGGGAGAGGGAGCATGTGTCCATGTATGCAGACGGTGTTTGTTCAATCCTCGCTATACGATAAGGAGCACAAATGCACACAAGTGATGTTCCAGATCTCGGTTTTTATCTTCTGCTCTTAACGCATTATGAAGTGAACAACAGTTCAGCACGTGACAGGGTGATCGGCGAATTGGTACAAACTGGATTCCCAGTGGCGACCCAACCTATCACTGCACAGACCTGGCCATAGGGTTTACAATCAAAATTCAAGATGCGTGTGCTGCTGCTAAAGAGCACAACTACTTCTCTGTATACCATACTGCTTCAAGTGTGTTGTGAGCCCAATGTTGCAAGGTGCCAAAATTATCACGATACCTATTGTTGCAGGTGACTGCAGCTGTAGACAAGCGTGCTTTACTTGATGTTGCAGGTGGATGCAGCTCTAGATGAGCACAACCAGAGCTTGGTGGCACAGCTGTGCCATGCCCTGGCTCACGGCTGCCTGAGTGAGCCAAGAGGCACGAGAGGCAATGCTGGTTGGTGCAAATGTTAGAAAATGTGTGCAAGGGTTTACACAAAAGGCAAAAAGGCTTGTGTTCTAGCACCAAACAATCCCTTTGACACTCATAATTCAAACCTGGCATGTTTTTTGTCGTCTGGTCCTGAAAAGGAATACGCTATTGCCAAACGTTATACATACTGGACCAAGCGTAATTGTGCCTATGTTCTTCTGTTTTAAGTGTGTGAACCTCTCTGTTTTAGGTATCTCTGTTTTAGGTTGTGCGGATTTCCCAACACTCTCACAGCTACAAAAGTGTCTCTATGCATCACTGCGTTCCCAGGCAAACAAAAGGAGCCTGCAGGCCTTGGCGGTTCGAAGAGTGCTGCCAGTATGCAGGTGGTGTGCATCAGCCACCATGCAGCCTTCCAGAAAACGTGCGATGCCCTTGTGAAGGTAGGGGTCATGAAACAAGATCCATTGGGAAGTTGGCACAAATACAGCCATCAGTCATCACACATGCGCACAATATTGCAAGTGTGTCAATGAAAACGTTCATTGCCACTTTATGCCCGTTTAAAACTTCAGCAAGAAACTAGCAAGTGCATTACCATATTCCAATTATTACAGCTGAGGTTGGGATTTCTGCCTTCTGCACTTCAGATCTCCGTTCAGAATGGGGTCTCCCAAGTTGGCGTCCAAACTTCTGATGGCAACGCATCAGGCACGTGTGAACTTAAGTATTGCAACTGGGTTTGCTGTGTTTGATCATTTGCTAACGCATTGATAAATTGTTCTACCAAAAGGGAAGTTGGGCAGCAAAGTGATGCCACACTCCAAATTGTGTTTGTCCTCAGCTTGTCTAAATATCCTTTGAGGCTGAGCCAACCTGGTTAGCATGCTTTTTGGTAGCAAGAGCTGGTAAAGATGGTTTATCTTAATTACGCTTTGATGCAGGTGTTGGAGGGAGCGGAAAGCCTGCCATGCAGGCAAAGCAGCCAAACAAAAAGAGAGGAAAAGGCGATCAGAAGTGTTAGAACATGCCTACGTCATACTAAATAACATAACACAGCATAATCTAGCAAAGAAGCCCGTGATTAGACGGTATGGAACTCTGCGATTGTAAAGCTGTGAACCAGTGCTCTCTAACAACAAGGAAACGTAAGAGCATTCCTTCCCCCTCCGTGCGGTTACAAGTATATGAGCACCTGATTTCTCGTGGTGGAAAGGAGAGGAAGAAAATCAGAAAGCTTTTATGCTATTGCATACAGCTTGAGCAAGACGTATTGAAATTGTCACACTGCTCGCCAAATTGGTCGTCGGCTGACCAAAAATAATGTCATACAGATCTCATCGCCCAGTCAATTCCGATAACTGTACTTCTGTCACTTTATCGCTTTGGGGAAGGCCAAATAGCTGCTAGCTTTGATGACTTTCACACATTATCCGAAATCTTCATACATGCATTCCTCAATCTACCGATATTTTTTAGATAGTCAGGTTGCTACACTGATACATTGGAGTTCACCAGTACCGACATGACGCCTACGGACTCTGCGATATTTTTGTGGGAACGTGCTTAGACGTGGGCACAAGTCGAGCGCAGAGCTTTGTTCCGTTTCCTTGCTTCGCATGTTTCCATGAAATTATCCTGCTGTTAATAGGTATTAGATGATGCAATGATATCGCAGGCCACTTCTTTGCAGCATGCATATAAACATGTGTTTTTTTGTGCGTGTGAATGTGTGTGTGTGTGTGTGTGTGTGTGTGTGTGTGTGTGTGTGTGTGTGGGTGTGTGTGTGTGTGTGTGTGGGTGTGTGTGTGTGTATGT
>Ga0307968_1000297_pt1 | contig 33777 bp, 41 predicted proteins | sample OrgLakmetagen650_FD_201834 | JGI IMG/M metagenome (GOLD analysis project Ga0307968, IMG submission 201834) | Saline water microbial communities from Organic Lake, Antarctica - #650 | ecosystem: Environmental > Aquatic > Non-marine Saline and Alkaline > Saline | place: Antarctica: Organic Lake...
TGTTGGACAGAGCCATATATATATATATATATATATATATATATATATATATATATGGTGCACAAACGGTGTTTTTGGCAGGGAAATCACCAAATATACGGTCATATACGGTGCACATATACAGCTCTGGCCAACCCTAATCCTTCTAATTAACTGGCTAAATCCACAGCTCCCACTTACCTTCCCCCTCGAAGCCACCTCTCTGCAAGAGCTGCTCCCTCCCTTCCGGAGGCACAGACGCAGGTGGGGTGAGCGCGACAGTGGTGGAGGGTGTGCATGCCGTGTCATACAGTGCGGGAGCCCCGGCAAGCGTGCCATTCAGTGTGAGGGAGGTGGTGGCAGCAGCGGTGTGTGACCCAGCAGGACAGGAGGGTGTGGTTGTGGGGTCATTGAGCTCCTGGTGAGGGGTGGTGTCCCCCCTGTTGGCTGTACGGCAGGGGTCCTTGCACGCCATTTGCTTACCGTTTTGAAGGGGGGGAGGGGTGCCTGCTGGTACTGCCGGTGCTGCTGTTGCTGCTACTGCTGGTACTGCTGGTGCTGCTGTTGCTGCTACTGCTGGTACTGCTGCTACTGCTGGTACTGCTGGTGCTGCTGCTGTACCACTCCTGGCTGCACACACAGCAGGGCCCGCTACTGACGTGTCGTTCTCTGACGCACTGCGTCGCTCCTGAGTGCTTGTAGCTGATCGTGGGGTGGTTGCCCTGCCGCTCCAAGGTGGTGTGGTCTTTGGTGTGGTTGCTCTTCCCTTTGCTGCAGCTGCTCTACAGTTTCTGCTCCCGTCCCCCTTTCCAGTGGTTGTCGCTGCTGCTGCAGATGTTCGGGCTTGAGCTGAGCCAGTCCGTCCTGCCGCCGCTGCTGCTCCTGTTGCTGCAGTGCTGGCTGTAGGATTGGGCTTGTGGGCGGTGCTTGTGCTGCCTCTCTCCTAAGCGTTCGGGAAAGCAAAAAGAGGTAAGAGATGGAGAGTGGAAGAACAAAATGGGAAGGGGACGCAGGTGTGTTTGTGAAAGGGGCACGAGCTTTGACCTGGCACTCATGAGTTGGGTTGGCCAGAACCGTATATATACGTCGCATTTGACTGTATGTATGGCCTTATCCTTGCTAAAAACACCTGATACACACCGCATACATGCTTATAAGTGTTTTTGGCTAATTCTACTCATGAGCAATTAAAGTCTCAGTGCAAGAACTGGGCATGCAAGATCCACAAAGAGACAAATCACGCTTTGATTGCCTTTGCAGGAAACAAACACTTGTTCTCACTAAGGTTGTTGAGTGTCGCCCCCTACTGAGACGTTGCTAAAAAGGGTAATCCGACAGATGCCATTTCTGTGCTTCGTGCGATACATATCCACGTAACACCTACGAGAGCGTGCAAGCAAGAGTCAGGCAGCAGTACACATCGGTGATCAACCATTCCTCCTGCAGATCTCAAGGATGTGTTTGTGTGCGCCTGTCTAGAGGGTTATTGGTCAACTTTCACTTGCCTGAGGCCCATTGACAGGATGGCCAGGCATGGCAGGGGATTTGCTGCCTCCCTGCTCGCTCCTACCACCTGCACATACACAGTTCACACACATTCTAGCAATTCAGCATTTCTGTACCCTTGTGTGATGCAAGAAGGCGTATTGTGTGTGTATTTGTGTGTGTGTGTGTGTGTGTGTGTAGGTGCCGTTATTGTTAGCCTTTAAGCAAATAACTCCAGAACGAGCCGATAAGTTGTATCCATTGACACATTCCACAAAACCCACTTGCTTGTGCCACAAACCATGCGTTAAGCCAATCACATCCACATGCTTGTCGACCGCACGTACACACACTGCACACACACATACGTATACCCACGACACACACACATTGGCGCTAATACATATACGCATACTCGCTACACACACGCACACACACACTCATTCATCCCACCTCCATTCTCAGCTTTGGCTCGTGATGCTCCCCCACCGAAGGCTGACGCTGGCAGCGAGATGCGTCTTTTGTGTGCGTTCCCCCCCTCAGCCACTCGTGCTGGCCCAGTCAGAAGGGCAGTGCTAGCACTGCGCTTTGTGCCTGCAAAAAAGACATGAGAGGCTTTTGTAGGTCGTTGGAGCATCAAGACATCAGGCACTCCTCCTCAATTCTCTATGGTGCCAGCCCTGTAAGAACTAAGCACTTGTGGCCGTGCGCGGAAACGCAGCACTAGTGGTCTGGTGTCTGTCGTCCTTGCGACGTGCTTCACAAGCTCCCTTTCTCTAGAGCAGGGCTAGACAAGGAGTGGACTTGTGTCTAACTGCCTTGCTCTCAGTCAGCAGCTAGACAGAAGTCAGCAGCTAGACAGATTGAGTGACTTTTTTGAGAATTATAATGTGACCCAGGGTTTGTTCATCATTTTGGGTGTGACATACCAAAGGAAGTAGGGGAAACGGCACAAAGTAGGACACAAGCTTGTGTACACATAGACAGTCCTGCGAGCCAGCAAAAGCAGGCCTTTCTTTTTCTGATGAAATGCTCATGTAAGATTTTCTACTCACTCCCTGTTGCCATATGATTAGGGTTGGCCAAATCCAAAAATTTATGCGATGTACATATGGTACTTTAAGCAGGGACAGTACCACGGTCATATACAAAGTACACAAACGATACTGGTTACACCTACATATAAATGCAACCAGGTTACACCTGTGCGGGTGGGCAAATTACTCCAGGTAGGCAAATTATGTACAACGCGTGATACCTTATGTTGTGTGCCACTTAGTTTGTTTGAGGTTGGCCAGAACCGTCTGCATTATGAAAATGTATATCGAGTCTACAAGTACAGCGTGTATGCACGCATTTCCGTGGTAGACACAGAGTAGGTATGTGTACAATATGGTACGTTGTACTTAATTCCCATGTACGATCTGGCCAACCCTAGGGGTTTGCTATAACGGGGTGACCCTTAATACTGGAACGAAGCAAGCGCCAGATCAGAGCGCCGAACTGCTCAAGCCCAAGTGAGCGAATTTGCGCCCTTACAAGAGCAAAGCAAATGCTATAGAAAAAGCTGGAATGCTCAAGCCTTGTGCCTACCTTGCGACCTCGGTGCCTGCATGTGGCTGCCTAAGCCACGCTGTGGGTTCAGAGCACAGGGGCCCTCCCTTCTGTCCTCATCCCCACAGCCCCCTGATCCCAGCTCGTTGATCTGCTGGCTGGAGGAGAACATGAAGGCGTCAGCATCAAAGGAAAAGGCAGCGGGGGGCAGGGGCAGAGGGGTTGACTTGCGTCTTGCTCGTCCTGGTCCAGGCGGGCGCACACCACAGCGGCGTTGCCCAGATCCTGTGTGTGCAACTCGTGTGAAAGCTTGTGTGTGTGTCTGTATATGTGTATATCAGGATCTAGGATGGCACGATTAATGCAAAACATGGCTGAAAAAGTTTGCGCTGCCTGTTCCTACCCTGCGGTTTGGTTGTGTGCACCTTGCAAAACAAACAATGCACCGTCCTATTGAGCACACCTTTCAGCACTGGCATTCCACTGGAATAAAAGTTAAGGTCCTCTGGATCTGTGGGCTTACGAATGGTGAATTCCTCCTCCTAGCAAAGGGAATTTGTGAAATTGAATGAATATAGATGTTTAAGGAAATGTTTGTGATGATTTGTGCGTGTTGTTTGCGTGCGTATGTGTGTGTGTGTGTGTGTGTGTGTGTGTGTGTGTGTGTGTGTGTGTGTGTGTGAGAGAGAGAGAGAGAGAGAGAGAGAGAGAGAGAGAGATAGAGAGAGAGAGAGAGTATGTGTGCGCGCGCATGTGTGTCTGTGCATGTATATGCGTGCGCATGTGTGTCTGTGCATGTATATGCGCGCGCATGTGTCTGTGCATGTGTGCGTGTGAGTGTTTGTATATGCATCCTCCACGTGCTTATTAGAAAAAGGTGCCTTCTTGCTCAGCAAACACTCACGTTTGCCTTTGAACCGGACTCAGTAGAGGCATGGACCCACAGATTAGAGACGATGCGGGCTCTGCTGTTGACCTGTTTAGCGACGAAGATGAGACACGTCGCACAATTGACTCACGTTTGACCAGTGCATGCGGCACATCAATGCCAACCCACCTTGGCAATCTTTTCATACAGATCCTTGATGATGTCATCCTGCAGCACTTGCTCTTGGAAGGAAGGCAGGAGCTTTTGTAGAAATACCACGTGCGTGGTAGAGCTGCTCAGCTGCTTTGAGACACGCGCGCCAGCTGCTATGAGCTTGTTGATAACAGCAGACTGCACAGACAGATCTCCATCCACTCTGTGGGGCACGTAGCTCACAACGGACTTCAGCATGATGATAGAGAAATTGACGGAGACTTTGCCATCGTTCAACTGACAATTGAATCGTGAATCTATTAAAATAAGAAGGTAATCTTAATCTTTACAGGTGTCCCAAATGGGTTGTTGCTGCCAGAGAGTGTTAATGCTTCAGTGTTAAGGAATTATATGTGCTAATATTGCACGCACAGAACGCCTCCAATAGCACTTGTTATAAGGACCTTGCTAGCCTCTGGTTCTTCGGTTCTATGGTCCTAGACTTGAGCTATGGTCCGTGGGATGGGGAGGAGAGTGCCAAGGGTGAGTGATGTAGGAATGAGTGATGCAGGAATTCTTGCAGGGAAAAGCGCGCGCGCACACACACACACACACACACACACACACACACACACACACACACACACACACACACACATACACATACACACACACGCACACACACGCACACACACAAACACACACACATGCGTGCACACACACACACACACACACACACACACACACACACACACACACGCACACACGCGCACACAAGCACACACACACACATACACACACGCACACACACACAAACAGACAAATGAAACCCACAAATCCCATACGTATGTGCGCACACACACAAACACATATACGTAATATACACACCCACAAACACACATACATGTACGCACATACACATGGTCACATTCTACACATATGCAAACACATACACTCACGTACCTATACACACACGTATTAACACACACTTTAACACATACATGAGCGCGCGAACAGACACGTACACACACATGTGCGCACACACCATACACGCACGCACGCACGCACACACACATAGATACATAAACATATGAACACATGCACACGCAGCCACCCCCTCACATTCATACACACGCACACACCCACACATAAGCACACATCTCACCCATCCGCACATACGCGTAAACTTACACATGCATGCGCACAGGTAATCGCACATGCATATACATGAACAAACATACACACGCCTCTTCATCGCAAACACATACACATACTGAAACATACTGAAATACATGCCGACACGTACATACACACACACACGCACACAACACACACACACACACACAAACACAAACACACACGCACACGCAGGCGCCCGGTATTATGAGCCTTCTCCCACAGATCCCAGAGTACCAGCACTGCACAAGAGGAAGCCTCTCAGCCCAAGATCTAAACCCACACTTCAAGCCGAACCTCTCTCTCATCCGAAGCAACAGCATCCAGGAAGCATTGGGGTTTCGGATGATCTGCACTCATTTAAGGGTCAAAGCAACAGATCTACTCCAGTGCCTTTCCTTCCAAGCATTCAGAAGCATAATTCGATGCACGACGAAATATCTGGGTTGGGGGCAAAAACGCTTACTTTGGAAGAGCTCCCTGGCTCGCTTGCTCATCACGTAATGGAGCCTTCGCTGGAAAAGGAGGAGGAACAACAGGTATTGCATTTCTGATGTGAGTTTATATACCAAGGGTCCTAGGGGGGGGATTGCTTCCTCATTGCTCAGCCGTGCAGGGTTGGCCAGAATCACATGGATGGTGTACCTAAGGTATCTTTGGCAGGGGAACTCTTTCTGCGTTCAAAGATTATGTGGCCATATCCACACAACTCTTTTGTAGTCTTGGCTGAACCTACACGGGTATGCGTGCTGTTTGTATTGAAGCAACGCATCAGTTGGCTGGAAACAACGTATGATATAAGTACATGCTATCAGGGCACTCATGGCATACATCCTACCCCTACCTCTCTGCCAGGGCATGGCACCTGAAGGCTTTTTTCACCATAATCATACAAACACACACGCAGGATCCTCTGCTAACAGGAGAAATTTCTGATCATAAGATGCTGGTGGAAATGTCACAGAGCCACGACTTGGAGGAGAGGAGGAAAGCGTTGGCACTAGTGGCGTTTGTGAGGTGCGCACGTAAGCAGTTGGAATTGGAATTGGAATTGGAATTGGAATTGGAATTGGAATTGGAATTGGAATTGGAATTGGAATTGGAATTGGAATTGGGATTGGGAGTGGGAGTGGGAGTGGGAGTGGGAGTGGGAGTGGGAGTGGGAGTGGGAGTGGGAGTGGGAGTGGGAGTGGGAGTGGGAGTGGGATTGGGATTGGGATTGGGATTGGGATTGGGATTGGGATTGGGATTGGGATTGGAATTGGAATTGGAGTTGGAGTTGGAGTTGGAGTTGGAATTTATGACGGAACAGTGGAAGAAGACTGCTGATCGGCATGTGGTGATGTCCGCTGATACAAGAGTCTGCTTTTGTGCATACACGTTGAAGCAATGTTATGATAAGCTGATGCCAGCTGTGTGCTGCACCAGCAATGCTAGGGAGAGGGCTAGTTTTGCGGCTGGGGCTCATAGGAGTCCAAAGCAAGCCAGAAAAACTAAAATGCCGCCGTTGCCTGACCGTACCCTTTTAGAAACACGATAATAACCAAACAGAACATGCCCTTATTCGCTCAGAGCACCTCTCCTTGAAAGTTTCTCATGTCCTATCCGTTCCTACTATTGTACGTGACTGTCTGCCTCCACAGCGTACCTCTGAAGGGCCAGCAGTCCAGCAAACTTGACGTAAGCAATAACAAAAACAAAGCTACACAATACAAACCTCTCCCCCAAACCTCGCACACAGGCACTCAACAGCAGACCTGCAGGCAGCTGCTAGATTGGCTGCGGCCTGCATGAGCAAGCCCCCTGTCCCAGCTGTGTCATCTGTAGCTGCAAATTCTCATTCCCATACCCAGTCTGGCCCCCAAGCGGGGCTCCACCAGCACAGCCAACAAAACCCTGCCCTTGATCGTGGGAGCTCGCGAGGCGTGTTCACTCCGCAGCTGGAAACCTGGCAACACAGCTCTCAGCTCCCTGGTAGGTGCCTCATGCACAACAACGAAGGCAACACTCATGCACATCAACGAAGGCAACGTGATTATTGAGGACAAACATTTGCAGCGTAAGCGTGCGTATGCTCACGCTAGTCAGAGCCCACCAAAGACTGGTCGATTATCATGTCTGATCGTTTCTGATGATTGATGCCAACACATGGGTGTTACTTGGGCTCAGTTGGATAACCTTCCATTCTTGTAAATCACAGGAGTGCACCCCATGCGCATGTGCTAAGCAGGGTTTCTTGTGCTCACACACTTTTTTGGACCCCTTTGGAAAATAGCTCCAAAGAATCCCAGTTCCAGGAAAAGATCAGCAGGGCTGAGTGAGCAACTCTACCCTGCACTGAGGCCCTAAATAGCTGGGTCAATGAGGCATCATCAATTTGCTGCCGTTTCAGTTCCTAGAGACATGCCAAATCATGGTCTCTAGGACAAAGTGCATGGTTTCCCCAGCTTACACGAATACACTTGGCAGCTGCTGGTGGGCACTTCCGCGAGTGCTTGTACGCTTATGGTCATATGCATGTGCTGGTGCACATACGCTGGTGCAGCTGCAAGTGGGACGTGCCAAAACATGACTCTGCCTTACTTGCAACCTGTGCTTGTGTAGGATACTTGTATGGGCACGATACTCAGCTCCAAGGGAGCGACACCCAACCATCTGTTAGCTTGCAATGGCCTCCAGAGCTGCCCAGCACACCAGGAGGTAAAGACCACATACATCTTGTGTTTGCTGTGACGTTTTGAATGTATGCGCGTATGCACTTTCCAGTACAACCTATGGGACGTATTGATAATGGCTTCAGCACTGGCGCCTTGCTTGACTATCAGAAATTAGTAAGCGAGCTGATGGAGAGCAGAAATGGACATTTTGGTGACCACTTGATAAATGAAGGTAGGCTATTTGAGCGCATAAACCTGGTGCCAAGCAGCTTGTGTGGTTGTCTTTCACTCTATGTCAAGTCTATTTCAGCAAAGGCCTTGCTTGAGTCTGGTTGTTTGTTTTAGTGAGTATTTCCTCCCTGCCCTTTCATGTTTTGACTCTGCCTCTCCGGCTTGACTGCTACCATCTATCTCCTGAATCTTGTAAGAAATTAAGCTAGAAGTAATGATATGCATATAATTGCACACTTACACACGCAGCTGCCCAGCAGCAGGAGGGGTCTTCCCAGCCAGTTCTTCAGTCTGTGGGTCCCCCATCAGCCTCTGCTGATCCCCAACCCACAAAGCGTAACCTCAACGGCATTGGCCACCCGGTACGTACAATTTTGCACTTTTGGTGTTTTTATGTGCGTTGCTGTAGCCAATTGCGCAAGACAATCAGTGCATCAGATCTTTGTCCAGGCCAGGTTAATAAAATTCATCAACAATTAAATGAATAAACCACAAGTTGTAAATCTGGTGATGCAGCGAACCTGGTGATACGACCTGCAAATGTCGCATATGTGAGTGCCAAGTTCTTGAACTGGACATTTCCAGGTTGTTTCATGAGCATAACGGTGGTCTGCAATTTCCCCGCTAGTTTGCCATTTTGGTGCACACTGATTTGTGCTGGCAAGGCAGCGAACATGTCTAGGGTTGGCCAGAACCGTATTTTTACACCGTATATGGCCATATGATTGGTGCTTTCCCTGCCAAAATTACCGTGTATACAGCGTACATATATGGTTCTGGCCAACCCTACACATGTCACATGTCAGTAGGCGGGTTCAAACCGTAGAGAGGCTGCGTTGTTTATGCGTACACTCTGACTAGTTTCAAGAGTCGTATTCGTGGGTCTGCACGTACACAGGTTATCAAAAAAGACGCGCAGACTGCACGGGCGTTGATGGAGGCCCATCAAGCGGCAGCAGCAGAAAGGGGGGAGGAGTTGAGCTTGGCAAAGGCGTCCATTGGTCTTAGTCACATGAAAAAAATAGGTAAATGGTGGCTTTGCATGGACTTGACGTAGCGCATGAAAAGTGCACTTGAGAACTGCCTGGTCCTGTTCAAGGCTTGATAAGTGCTGGTCACTAGGTGGCGCTCTTGTTGTCGTGTTGCAGCACGATTGTGTGTGTGTGTGTGTGTGTGTGTGTGTGTGTGCGTGTGCGTGTGCGTAAGCGTGTGCGTGTGCGTGTGCGTGTGCGTGTGCATGTGTGTGTGCGTGTGCGTGTGCGTGTGTGTGTGTCCATTTCACGCACACGACACTACAAAAGCACACCCCACTGCGCACCTATGTGTGCAGCTATTTTGCAGGCTTGAAACAAACAGAACGCGCTGCTACAGCCTTGTCTGTGTTTGTGTAGCACGTACTCTGCGCGTTCTATTTTGCAGGCAAATAGAACGCGCTGCTACAGCCTTGTCTTTGTTTGTGTAGCACGTACTCAGCGCGTTCTATTTTGCAGGCAATTAAAACGCAATGCTACAGCCTTGTTTTTGTTTGTGTAGCACGTACACAGGCACTGACAGCTTGAGCAACTATACGAAGTAGTAGACAAGGGGCTCAACGTCATGTGAAAGGTTTGGCGTCCCAGTGCATCCAACCCTGTGCGTGATTGAGTACAGCTTGCACCTCAGGGCAAGCCTGCCAAGTCTGCACCACGCTGCAAAGCAGGCTCACAGATGTATGAGCACCTGCGTCATCCTTCTTGCGCTGCAGGACAGGATCACGATCTTAATACCAGGAATGTGCTCATGGTAAAAATGTGATCTGCAACTGCACACCAGTTGTATGAACACCTGCGTCATCCTTCTTGCGATGCAGGACAGGATCACGGTCTTAATACCAGAAATGTGCTCATGGTAAAAATGTGATCTGCAACTGCACACCAGTTGTATGAACACCTGCGTCATCCTTCTTGCGATGCAGGACAGGATCACGGTCTTAATACCAGGAATTTGCTCATGGTACAAACGTGATCTGCAACTGCACACCAGTTGTATGAACACCTGCGTCATCCTTCTTGCGATGCAGGACAGGATCACGATCCTATCACCAGGGATGTGATCATGGTAACGATGTGATCTGCATGGTACAGGTGTGATCATGGTAAAAGTGTGATCTGCTACTGCACACCACGTCTAACAGTGTGTGCAATTGTCGCCGGCGTTAATGTCACAGGCAGGTTAAAGGGATCGCACCTCAGCACCAGCTTGCCCAGCCTGGGACAACTGCGTCAATTAGGAGGCCAGGAGGTCGGGCATGATGACAGCTATGTGCCCAAGAGGAAGAGCTCTTTTTACATCAATAAGCTGCTGCAGAGCGAGGCAGAGTGGGTGTTCAGGCCGTATGTTGCTGTCTCCTTTTTTATCCCGGTTGCTGTTGAGTGCGCTTCAAAGAGCTGGATACCTAATTTTTTCTTGCTGCTGTTTGTTGGTTTAAACGAGTACGTGCGTTTCATCACTTTTTTCTATGCTGACAAACAAGCGTCCTCTATCAAAAAGCTGTCAAAAAGCAGATCAGGTGGACTAAACAATGCGTCCCTTAAGTAATTGCTTGTGTCACTGACTTTGCTGCTTTGTCTTTAATAGTTGTGTACATCTGAAATCTGATACCATCATGCTTCAGGATTAAAAATCCAAACGCGTCCTGTCTTGCTTGTATCTACATCTGAGTTTACAGCTCTTTCCCTAAATAGCGTGCGTTTCAGCGTAGCAATTGTTCTTGCAGTGAGTTAAAATGAGGCGCCGTACAAATGGAGTGGTGCAGTGATCTCGCCAAATGAAACTTGGGTTTGTGCTGTGACGGCGCCAAAGTCATCCGAGCACCTTGGTACATACACCTTCTGCTTCAACTTTAATGATACAATAACTCAGTCCAAACCAAATTGTTGGTCCAACCACTTGGTTCAAACCCACATTATAAGCCACTCACATAGATACAATCTGATGTTTACACAGGCACTCTCGTCATTTGTCGCGCAAGGAGACCCTCCCCTCCGTTCGAGTAACACAAGTGCGTTCTTTCATGTACCTTGTGCTGTAGCTGCATTTCTTAAACAGCCTACGTTTCTACATATCGCCTTAGGGTAGCTTGCTCTGTTCTTGTGGCTTCCCAATTCATCAGTTTGTCATGAAGCTTGCACATTCCTAACACTCATCATGTTGAATTTGTTCTGAACAGACCCTGCAAGGAAAAAACAACTTGTAGTCGGTCATTAGTTAAGCTTGAATATGTAGTTTACCAAAATCTCTAGCTGCAAATTATCTGTTTGCTATTCCTAGCAACAGAAGTTGCTCTCTTGAATCCTCGACAACTTAAGACAGGCCTATTGCTTTACATCTACGTCAGTTACAGTGTTTGCTGATTCTAGTCAGGGTTCAGGGGAAAATATTGCACACACGCCAAATAAGGGCTTAAGGTCTAGATAACGTCAGATTTTGCAAGCTTTGCAGAGACTGGCCTCAAGAGACCATCCAAGCCAAGCTTTGTGCAAGACTACACAGAAAGCTAAGCGCAATATATCTTGCCCACATACTCCCTCGTATAAATCCCGAAAATGTGATTGCACCCCACACCCTCTGATATACACATGTTCGGTGTCTGCCTGTTACCTGGCATACCTGTCATATCCGTTAGAGACCTTTTGGAACCCCAGGACTCAAAGTGTCTAGTGCCTATGCATTGCTGGGGGAACTAAGAGCTTTTTTGCTCGAAGACACAGACCTTTATCAAGACTTTTTGGCTGCCCATTTGTGTAATATGACACACCCGGACAGCAGGACGTCATGCTGCTTTTAATGTCTGTGTTTGTGTGTATGTATGTGTTGCCGCAGCTCCCCAAAAGCCACTCCTCCGCCGCCTCGCTAGCGCTGTGGGGAGGTAAACGCCTGAATTTCATGGAGAAAAGAGTGGACAAGCACCTGTACCAAATGCACAGCAATGCTTCTGCTAAGTCCGAACTCAGGGTACGCAGGCAACGGCGGCAAGCTTATCTTATGGGCTGCAGATTTGATTTTGTACCACATGCACATGCATGTACACACAAGCGTATGCTTGTGAACACACACCAACAAGCACACACAACAGCTCCATACACACGCAATGCATGCACGCACTCTTATTTGCGCAACACCTTTGAAACTTTGGTCAAATTTGGGACGCATATCAGACTTGATGTATAGGAGGGTGAATTGGTTCTTGTTTCAAGGTCAAGCCCAAGGCTGAAAATGGCACATTGCACAAATGCACCCCTAAGTTCTCTTACACAGTTACTATGAGACTCATCTTTGCTTAAGATGATTAATAGTTGAAATTCACAACTGTTGCACCTGACTCCTCAGGAGAGGGTGAGATTCTGCTATGCTCAGTATCACAGATAGTTGAAATGTATGAATCCGCAGGAGAGGGTGAACGGGTACGTGCTTGACAAAGTTGCAAAGGCGGAAGAACAAGCCGCGCTCAACATGTTTGCAAACGAACGTCGAGATCAGCGGGTAAGTGGTCTGAAGTATCTGACTCACGTCTCATGGTGCATCATGTCGTTTAAGGCAGGAGAGGGCCCTTGTTTTGTTTCTTCTGAGGAGGATGTTAATTTTTAAGGGAAGGCGTCTTCTGAGAAGGGGGACGTGGCACAAAGGGCTGAGGGTTTGGGAAGGGCAACAGACCTTTTAGACGCCTTCATTAGGGGACTCGGTGGCAGGGCTTGATCATTGGATGGATATTGAAGAACTGGGTTTATCAATGGCATATGTAAGCCAGAGAAATGTGCCAATGACATGATACGTGCGCTATCAAACAGGTGTGGGTGGGCAAACGCGTGCTGCTTGTCAGCTTTGCACTGCCGCTGCATTGTGTTGCCACAATAAGGAACGAGCATGGGATAGCTCCCTCTCAAATTAAGCGTTGAAAAGCCTTCATGCTGCATGTGCAACCAAGTCAGCACACTTCATGCATTGTCAAATATATATTTTCCCCTTGTGCAGACCGTCCTTTTCATGCTGCGCCAAAACAAATCCACCACCAAGCAAGTACCATCAGTGCCACAGCCTCTCTCCTCCACACAGCACAGCAGTATGTCCACGCCCTCAAAATCACGATTATCTGTGAGTTCACAATGTCATGCGTGATTTGCGGTACGTTTCTCTTTGTGTCATTCATGTGTCTACCGATGCAATTATGCATGTGTTATCACGTGTGATGAATGGAAATTCTCGTCTATTTGGTGCACCCGCATGTTATTCACGTTTGGGTTTGGGTTTTGTCTGTGTTGCAGACTGGTTCCATGTGTCACATTTGTGTCACACGCTACGGCAAATTGGCTAATAGCAATGCATAATTTCCAATATTAAAGTATAACCAGCAACATGTGTAAGCAGCATGCCTTACCAACATTGCCTAATGCCTTATGTCTAACCAGCAACATGTGGATTGTGCTACCTCGTGTATTTCAAGGCAGGTGTGCACAGTGTACACTCTCTACGCACAAGCAAGGCTGCACATATGTGTAAGTGTTTTCTGGTATGAAAGTGATGTATGTCTACTTTGTACACTCTCTACGCACAAGCAAGGCTGCACATATGTGTAAGTACTTCCTGGTATAAAAGTGATGTATGTCTACTTTGTACACTCTCTATGCACAAGCAAGGCTACACATATGTGTAAGTGCTTCCTAATTATTAAAGTGATGTATGTCTACTTTGTAGGGTTTATGCCCCTAAGACAAGCTGTGTACGAGTGATCAGCCGTGGCTGCTTGCCATGTCTTTGTCAAGTTTCACACCCAACTCGTACTGGACCTTGTTGTGAAGCTGCTGACCAGCATGCAGCTCTATCTATCACTTCACACTATATTTATGAAAGCTACCTTGATCCCACCCGTCTTAAAAGTTATGTTTTGTGTCATTCGCAACACGCTCCTAAAAATCTTGCCTCCCTGAACCCTAAATTGCATTGCACGCAAGCAGTCTAATTCGTGTGCCCTTGATTGAAACGTGTAACCTGTACAGCTTTTCAATCCTCTGACCGGAGACCCCCACGATGACGGCGTTCCTCTGCCTACCTCTTCGACCATCTTTTGGGGAGGCATTGTGGTGCGTCGGATTTAGACTCGGATCTTGTCACGAGCTGTAGCTGTTGTGTGTATGCATAGATCTGCTCGTGCATGGTTTGCTCATATGCTTGTGACCATTTTCGCACTTCTTGCCTACTTGCAAATTACGTGACTTAGGTGTCCCTTTTACTCACTCTTTTTTGATCAAGACGCTGCTTGCGTGGCCTTGCTTTCTCTCTGGGCAAGCTATCCAAACTTCTCTCTGTGTGCTTCACAACAGCATACTCTCTGCAAAGTGCGAGGTCTCATCATGACACACACACACACACACACACATACACAGACAGAGCAATGAGGCACATAGTGTACTTCAACTATTTGACCTGTTACATGTCGTGCTTCAGCTGCATCGTTCTTCTTTTCACACATGTTTTCACTTCTGGACAGCATGCAAACACACACTCAAAAGCATTTCCAAATGCATGTACAGGGTAGCGTTAAAGTAATTTGCCCCCTTTCTGCAGCACCAACAGTTTTAAGTGGACACGTTTGGGCAGCTTGCAGACTTCATATGTCTGTTTCACATCACGAGCAACCTTACAACTGATTTTGAATTACTAACTCACGAGTTTGTCCGCCTCCTGCAGCGCTTGACCCCTTCAAATAGATACTTCATTACATCATTGCGCAACAAAGATTATGAACTGCACGTGTTTGACTGCCTCCCGCAGCGCTTGGCCCCTGAAATATATACCTCACTACATTTTTGCGCAACAAAGATTCTGAAGTGCACGTCTTTGACTGCCTTCTGCAGCATTTAACCGAGCAGCTGCAGTTCCTGGGCACCCACGTGCTCGCAGCAAGGAAAACGCGCGGAGCAAAGAAGGACTGGGCTGCCAGAACCATCCAAGAGGCCTGGCACGTAAGATGAGCAGGGTCGGTCAGAACATGCGCATTGTGTATGTGCCTGTGCGTAAAGCATACAAATAGGGTTGGCCAGAGCCGTATATCTGCACCGTATATGACCGTATGTACGGTGATTTCCCTGCTAAAAATACCGTATGTACCTATAAACGTATGGTTCTGGCCAACCCTACGTACACAGCACGTTGTGGCAGGGACACCCAAAATGCTTATGGTGGGTGGTGCGTATACACCGTTTCAGTGCATACAGCGTTGGTGCATTTAAACCGTTCGAGTGCATAGATTAAATTACATTATAATGTTCTGGTGAGCTGATGTGTGGTTTGTACAGGGTTGACTGTTTTGGTGTAACAGCACCTGACGATTGCCTTTACAGTGTGTGGGGGTCTTGGTGTACGTTTTGTAGCTCGTACAATCTTCTTGTGCGACGGCAGAGGAACAAAGCTTGCTTCAACTTGCTTTCAGGTTTGGGCAGGGTAGAGAAGGGCTCTTAATGAATTGCAAGGCATTTGTTTACGCGTATTCAAGTCAACCCACGTTTTATTACACTGTAATTAAAAGTTGATCGATGTACCGTTAAGCACCTTAAGGCTCAGTAAACAAGTTGATTTATTCGACGCACAGCGTCTTATGACTAGTAGGTTCAGAAAAAGGGAGTGGCATGGAGGCGGCATGGGGGAGGATTAACGACTGAGCATAATGAAGCAAGGTCAGTCGTTGCAAATTGAAGCAAGGTCAATCGTTGCAAAGTGAAGCAAGGTCAGTCGTTGCAAATTGAAGCAAGGTCAGAGCTACCTTGTAAGGCCAAACTGACACAGGGTTCAACTTGATTGCCCATAGTGGGATGAGTTTTCGTTTGCACCAAGTTGAAAACGTTGCTGGTGGTGCGCATTTTCCCCCTCATTTCCCTTGAGCTAGATATCGTGCTTTGTCGTCGAATAGCTGGCTTTCAACCTTCCCACCATAGCATGTGTGCACATAAACTCATGCACACAGCATGGATGCGCGCATACAGACGTACACACATATAGCATGTGTATGCACAGATGCTCACACACGCAAGGCATGTGTATGCACACATACACGCGCTCGTGGCATTCCTGCAGCGCTATCGGATCCGGGGACCCCTGAAGCACATGGTGGGGGTGATCCATAGTCCGGAGGACAATGCCGTAGCTACTAACGAGCAGGTGGGTGTGCGCGGTTTGAAGGTGTAAAGAACTCTGTGATCACGTCATTTGGCTTGAAGATCGTCTGGTGCATGTACTAGAGCTGTGGGTGTGCCATGGGCCCAATCACCAAACTTTCTTAGGCTATCTTCACCATTTTCACTGGGCTCTCTTTCCATTTTGCTCCCCCCTCCAACTTGCTCCTCCTACAACTGAGTGTGTCATGCTGCCTAACTCTCGAATGCCATCATGTATAGAGGCCTTAGCTGTCATGCTGTTCGTGCCTCTCAGCTACCAGCACATATAAACAGACATGTTGTCCTACGTTTACTTTGATCTGCTCTCCAAAGCCATGTACAGAAAGCAGCTGACGGAAGCCAGGAACTCCCTGTCCATGCCTCTAGCTCTTACAAATCCCATGCTCCTGGCTTAAACTGCCTCTGTGCAGGAGTCAGCTGATTTGATTGCACAATTCCTGATGGACCTCCATGACGTGGGCCGCAAAGAAGCTGCCGCTGCCGGTAAGAGCGTATAGGAGCGTATAAGAGCGTAGAGAAGATGACTGCAGCCCCCCTTGATTGGCACGTGCTCGAATTGTCATGTGCAGTGTAACCATCGGCCTGTATTTCAAGGCCATTTGCATGAGCAGTGAGGTCATGGGCACGTGCAGTGAGACCATCCATGCATGAAGTGAGAGGGTGGCTTGTGTTGTCTGGCCACCAGCACATGCAGCGAGGTCATAGGCATGTGCAGTGAGACCATCAGTATATGCTCATCGGCAGCGTTACACAATCGGCAAAAACCTGAAAGATTTTCTGTAATGTCAAGATGGCACTGATATGTGCCGTTGCTCAGGGTTGTGTGCACACTGTGCGCCCCTTGCTCAGGGTTGTGTGCTCTCTGTGTACCCCTTGCTCAGAGTTGTGTGCACACTCTACTTCTTGCTCAGAATATTGCGCACTCTGTGCACCCCAATTCTAGTTGCAAGCTTCCTTTCCTCATCTCTGCTCAAACCAAAGCTTTTTGCTTAACTGCATCTACTCACAGCCATGCGCGCTACTGCCGCTCGAGCTCGCGCCAGAAAAAGCACTGCTGTTTTCATGCGGGGCATTCGCATGTCCATGATGGTGAGTGCCCCCCTGAGTCATAAGCGGAAAATGGTGGTGAGTGTCCCCCTGCGTCATAACCGGAAAATAAATGACGTTAGACCCCCAAATGTAAGTGTTTAAAAAAGAGCAAAATTCATCCGGTAGGCATGCCCATGACTATGGGGCCTCGTGTGTTCATGGTGGTTTGGGTGCACAGTTACAAAGTGTGGTAGAGTGGGTTAAGAAATGTGCAACATCGTTCCGTTCAACAGGAAAGCGATGAAGTATAATACACAGTGAAGTACAATACACTGTGAGGAAGAGATGAAGTATAATACACTGTGAATTGTGTATATCCAGTGTCATATTGGATTCGCTCACTGACATAAGAGAGTGGATGACCGCAACAGCGATCACTACTTTGGTGTGCGCAGAAAGAACCCTCAGCTCAAACATAAACATGCGCACACAGTAAACTCACCAATGCACCAAAGACAACAACTACTATCATTTGGCAGCAAGTTTTAAAATAAAGCAAGGGTGTAGATTTAATGACGTAGTTGCATGCCCATGCATACGACACGCTGCTGCCCTCTACAGGTGAAGCAGTGGATGAAGGTTGAGGTGGTAGCCCTTGACATATCACACAAACGCACAAGAGGCAATGCAGCGTTAGGTATAGGCAGCAAGGGACAGGTGCGTACGTGCGTGTGTATTTAAGTGTGTGCCTGAATAGGAGTGCTAGGCATAGGATTCAAGGGACAGGTACGTACGTGCGTGTGTATGTGTGTGTCTAATAGGAGTGTTAGGCATAGGTGGCAAGAGACAGGTGCGTACGTGCGTGTGTTTGTGTGTGCCTGAATAGGAGTGCTAGGCATAGGTGGCAAGAGACAAGTGCGTACATGCGTGCGTATGTGTGTGTCTGATTAGGAGTGCTAGGCATAGGTGGCAAGAGACAAGTGCGTACGTGCGTGCGTATGTGTGTGTCTGGATAGCAGTGCTAGGCATAGGATTCAAGGAGCAGGTGCGTTCAGTTGAGGATGAGCGCATGCCAAATCATCAATGCCCCGCCTCTCTCTTCGTTTCGCTCCTACTCTTGCTGCACATGCCCGTGTGTTGTGCGTAACTGTGATGCTGCCTGAATGTTCTGTCTGCTGCACATGCCCGTGTGTTGTGCGTGTAACTGTAACGCTGCCTGATTGTTCTGTTTGCTGTTGGACAGTGCATCCAGCTGTTGGACAGTGCATCCAGCTGTCTGCTGTCTGCTGTCCAGCTGTCTGCTGTTGGACAGTGCATCCAGCTGTTGGACAGTGCGTCCAGCTGTCTGCTGTTGGACAGTACACCCAGTCAGTGGCGCCAGTACTGTTGTGTAGGAGCTCATGTGCTCTTTTATCTACACCTACACTTATCCTGCACCACATGCTGAACCTGCAGCCCTCGCGCAAGGAACAAAGCATGATGTCAGAGTTTCTGGCTGCCAGAAAGAAAGGGATCATGCCAAACTTAATGTGAGTTGAGTGTTTATTGTGTACCAGCGGTCAGGAGGGCACTGGGGATTTGGATATTTGGGTATTTGAGTATTTGCCCAGATATAACTGATATAACGCATGTAGCTTTGAATGGGCAGCTTGATATTAAACCTATGTTAGCATACAGCAAGCTTCTGGTAAAGCAAAGCGATGTCATTCAGAAGGACTAGCCTTGTCACTGCTGGAGCTTCTGCAAATGTAGCAAGAGTGATGTCACTCATTTTGAATGCGTAGTCCTATCACTGCCGTATCTTTTAGGTAATTGCGTTCTCATGATGTGGCCAGTTGCAATACCAGTGTGAGGGAATAACGAAAAGAAGGTACCTCAAAAATATGCGATGATTACTTATAACCGTGCTTCCACATGTTTCGTCCGCCCCGCCCTCTTGTGCTTGCGTCCTTGCAACATATCACAACTTTCCTGAACTTGGAGGTGTTCTCACGGTGGGAAGTTTTGTCCCTTATTGTTGCAGCTACACAGAGGAGCAGAAGGAGGCAGCCATCAAGAAAGCCATGGAGGCGGCGATGAATCGCACCTTTGCCACTGATCGGATCATTCTGGACAGTTGGAAGCCCGTCCCGGCGGTGAGTTCGCCAGTCATTGCGCTAAAGAATAAAGGGCAGGGTTTTGCGCTGTGGGACAAGCTCACAAACTGTGCAATTTGTTGACCAGATATGGTGAATGTGTCTGACTTTGAAATGCTGAAGATGGCACTTGAGTTTTAGAGGCCCAGTGAACTCGATTTCCTAAAAGGAGAGGGCTTTTAAACCTTTTTTACTGTCGATGAGCGTAACTATGCCTCTGACGCCCACTCATCGTACAAAATATTGTATGCTTGCATTTTAATGCATGAGGCAGTGTTTGATGCAATAGGCAGTGTGCAAGCTCGGGGAAGCAAGGGGTCCTAACTGTGGGCGAAGGTGTTTTAGAGAAGAGATGCGGGGATTACCAACAGGGTCTTGCCAAGACAGTTGTGGTTGTCAGTATCTTTAAAACAAATATTAAGAATCAGTGCTCTGGTGGCTTACAGTCTCAGCAAGGTTGGTCCCATATGACAAAGTGGTGTGTGAGAATTTGCAATTTGACGTTGGATATCTCCTTTTCTCGGAACTCCCATACACTGTTCTGACCACTCTTAAAAATATATCTGTTTGTAAGCTTTTACCGAAGCATCGTCGTGATTCTTGTCAAGGCCACTTACTTATAAGTATGTAAAGACGTGATTGCTTATTCCCTGCCGAGCTTTTCTAGTGTTTGACAATGTACAAGGTTATATTAGGACCAGCTCAGGGTAGTACCAGTATCTGTTCTATGCCAGTGCACAATGGTATGTAGTAGTGCATAAAATTAAATCAGAGATGCCTGATCGTAGGCACAAGTTGGGATAATGTCCGCTTTTTTACGGCTTTTTTGCTGCCAAATCAAAAGGTTCCTTTCGTACGGCCACTAAATTTGGGGCAAAGGATTGAATGTATTAGAGGTGAATGAAGAGCCTTAAAAGTGACTTTGACGATCTTGAAAGATTCAGGGTTAATACCTGGTTTCAAGAGAGTCAAGGGAAGCGAGGGTATGCATGAATGGTTAAGCTTAATTTCCAGGTCTTAGGGCTCAGGAATAGCTTCTCGGCATCCCGTTAAGCTAATTGCATTGAACGTAGCACACGCCATCAAATTCCATTCTTACATACACCATCACTCGTACACGTGTCGTGGAATTTTACTATGTGGAGGTGCAATGTGTTACGCCAATTTCACAGAATTATACCCTTCTTCATATTGGTTTTGGTTAGGTTTTAGGGTTAGTTTAACCCTAAGCACACAGGGGTTAATATTATTTATAATTTCCGGTGTAAGCTGCTCCCTGTATATACACAGCACAATGTACAACCCTATACTCGTACTCAGTCTGCCAAGAAGTACGTGTCCACGTCCATTACATAAATATACACAGCACAATGTACAACCACGTCCATTACATAAATATACACAGCACAATGTACAACCCTATACTTGTACTCTGTCTGCCAAGACGTGCGTGTCCACGTCCATTACCTAAATATATATAGCCAATTCTTCTCTACTAAAGCCTCTGGTAAGCTTCTCAGGTGAGCTTCTCAGCAACGAATTGCCTCAAATTGCAAATAAGCAGTCCACGCAACTCTTTTCCCCTCAATCGTGCTCACAATCTAGGCTGTAAAGACCGCCATACTGGGCGTGTTTGCCAAGCTGAGATCTGAGGCGTACGTGAAGCTCATCGCCATAGTATGGAGGGTAAGGCACAGGGACTCAGAGATCCTAGCTACAAGGAGTGCCAAATTATTGAGATCAAAAAGGAAACATGTCTGAAATTGCTTTGAACAGTAGCGATCTCTGTATTGCGCTGTATTAGATGCATGGAAAATTTCCAATCGCAATTCGCTTAAACGTCCACAACCCTGACCAAATAAAGCTCACTTGCATGCGTGCGCACACACACACACACACACACACACACACACACACAGACACACTTACACGCACGTAGGCACACAATGCACTCACATGCGCATGCAAATTGTGGGGACAGTTTTCATACAACGGTCGTCATTATTAATTCACCACTTCCTGTGGGATTTCCTCCGTCCTTGGCTTTGTGCATGACCTTTGTGCATGACCTTTGTGCATGAGCTTTATGCATGAGCTTTGTGCATGAGCTGCAGAAGGTTTAGAAAATTGTGATTCTCAGCTTTGAGCCTCCCACACATGAGATGCATTCACACACAATTAAACATAAACATATTCAGTTCTTCTACAAACATACACATTCATACACACACACAAACACACACAACTTTGCATAGCTGCATGTTTGCAAACTAACACTTTTTTAAATACAACCAGGCACGAGCTAAGTACAAAGCAGCCAAGCGCTTGCGTGACGACGTGCTCGCTGCCAAGGATGCGATGCACAGCCGAAGGAACAGCAGGTACACACACGTCACGCAAAAACACACACGAGAATTGACTTATTATAAAGCTACACACATGTATGTGCACAAGCGCGCACATACACGTGCATATCCATGCCTCCCCTCCCCCCCGAACACACACACACATACACGCGCACGCAAGCATATACACTCACGCACACACACACAAACACACACACACACACACGCATATGACCATGTGTACTTGTGTGGCACACATATGCACACAAATACAAAAACACAAATGCGCACACAAGCCTTCATCCTCCCTTCCCCCAGACCATGCACACGCATGTAACCACGCGTACTCGTGGCATACACACGACACACACACACACACATCCGTACTTCCCCCTCCCCCCCCCCAAACCACACTCACTTGCTTGTGAACGTGTGTGCTCATCTTGACAAAAGGCATGCGCGTGTGCTTGTACACACGCAAAGCTTCTCACACAAACAAATTTCACCACGGACCACGCAGGGACGGCAGCAGAAAATCTCAGGAGCAGGAGCACCCGCTCAGCGCCTGGGAGAAGAATTTGAATGAGGAGGGGAAAGAAGAAGAGGGGAGAGCTGGGGTGGGTGTCGGTGAGGCAGCACGGGGTGCTGAGCTTTTACATCCGATGCTGAGGCCCAGGTAAGGCTGTGTTCTCTGTTGACTGCTGTGCTGCTTCATCCGCATGTGCCTGTTGTGTTTGGGCTGCTTGGGCGTGTCCTCTAGACTGTTTGACCTTTGTTGCAGTGCTTGTGTACACTGCCGCCTCGTGGTTCTGAAATGCCTCTGTCAGTCTAGCACCAACTCAGCCTGCGAAGATGCCCTTCTTAAAGCATGCTACATGTTGTCTGAAAGACAGCCCAGGAGCACAAATAAACGAGGCTTGCTTCACTACCCCAAAACACTGAGCTCACAATGAAATAGCAAGCTGTCAAGATCACGGCTGGCGTGCTGGCATGCTGAGTATTTGCTCTCCCACCAAGGTTCTCCTCGTTTTCCTTGTAAGCCAACCTTTTTGATAAGATGCCATGAATGCCACTCACCTTAAAAGTTTGTTACGTTTGAAGCAACCTTCAGCATCAACACAACACAGACGCTACTGACTGTTTACATGAAGTATCAATACACCCATACTGACCGTCCCAATATGTTGTACTAAATGGGTGTTGATGACAGCTCCAAGGAATACAGTGGGGTCCAACCATCCTTGGAGAATCAGTCAGCCTGTGCTGCCCAACCCAGATTTGAACTACCGAGCGCGCTTACTGCATTAGGTAAGGGACGTGCACTAGGACTGCACTAGGACTGCACTAGGTAAGGGTCTGTGCCCCAAACCTAGCTTAAGTCACTTTCAAATTCATTTGTTTTTTTCTGCTGTGTGTACTTCTTTAAGGGGTAGGGAGGTGGTGCACATGTTGCAAGGAGTGGGGAGGTGAATTGTGCATGCTTCTTAGGAGTAGGGAGGTGTTGTTAGAACCTCCGTATTCTCTTAGGAGGGTTTGCAGTGTATGAGTTTCAGCAATTGAGTGGCTCTTTTTCATTTACATTAGGGGGGGCACGTTTTGCTGCCTTCAATACTCTGAAACAACTAACGAAAACACCATCCGCCATAAAACTTGGCAACTCTAAACACGCACTCCACGCACAGCGCATCGCGTAGTGAGGCTTTTTATGAGACGACGTCAAAATGACCCACTCCACGCAAAGTGGTACTTTAAGATATATTAATAAGCAGGTTTTATACATATCAAAATAGCGAAAGAGCATCAGTGTGCCCCACATACACACTCCACGCACAGCGGCACAGGTACTGGCACAGGTAATCAAGGAACCACACTCCACGCACAGGGGCTGATAAAAGAGTAGTATCTGTCATTCTTCTCTTGCCTCTTTGGTGTAGACTGCTGGTAACTTACGCCCAGCAAGTTGCGTACAGCTAGTGAATGCATTGTCAGTGCATTTGCGCTTTGTGTCACACCCAACATGAGATGAGCCACTACCATGCAATGCTGAGCAAGCAACCGTGAGGTTGAGGAAACGCAAACACAACCGCGCTCCGGGGCCCTACTAGAGCCCCTGTGTCTGTCTGTGCCCCTGTGTTTCTTTACAGGAGAAGACGGTCTGTGACACTGTGTTGCTTTACAGAAGCAGATGATCTGTGTTCTTGTGTTGCTTTACAGGAGCAGATGCTCTGTGCCCCTGTGTTGCTTTACAGGAGCAGATGCTCTGTGCCCCTGTGTTGCTTTGCAGGAGCAGACAGTCTGTGCCACTGTGTTCCTTTACAGGAGCAGATGCTCTGTGCCCCTGTGTTGCTTTGCAGGAGCAGATGCTCTGTGCCCCTGTGTTGCTTTGCAGGAGCAGATGCTCTGTGCCACTGTGTTGCTTTACAGGAGCAGATGCTCTGTGCCCCTGTGTTGGTTTACAGGAGCAGACGGTCTGTGCCACTGTTTTGCTTTACAGGAGCAGAGCACAGTTCAGACGCCGTTGTGTCACATGCCTCACGCCACAGTGCCAGCAAGGCACCCCCTGCTGGTGCTCACGTGACCATACATGACTCAGTGGAGGAAGCATCTCAGGTGAGGAAGGCGGTTTCCGCTGTAGCACACGCACATGTAAGAAGCATGCTTCCTTACGCACACAGTGCACTGACATCATACCCACTTGGGCATAAACACATGCACACACACACGCACGCACGTACGCTCTCACACACACAAGCACTCACACTCACACACACACACACACTCACTCACACACATATATATATATTACAAATACACGCATTTGCAGGAGCACAAAGAAAAGGGAGGGGGCGGAGTGGACGCGGGTGACGAAGAAAGGCCTGGGGACGAGGAGGGAGGAGCTGAGGCGATGTTAAAAAGTGTGGCTTCAGGCCGTGGCCTGATTTCACATAAAACAGCCAGGCGCAGCAGTATGGGCTACCAAGCAAGGGGCAGATCGCGTGTGATGCGAAGCCTCAGTGTGAAAAATTTGCTAGAGGAGGATAAGGGTCCGCCAGTGCTGCCCCCCCCTAGAATATCGATGACGCTCATGGTATGTGTGGTATGTACGTGTGTGTGCATGTGCATGTGCATGTGTATGTGGTGCATGTGGGTACATGGGTCTGCCGTAAGTGTATGTTTGGAACGTGTCCCTATATCCTTATATATGTGCACCCCCCTGAATCCAAATGGCTTTATTAGCTATGAAGTTAAAATGATTTGGAATTTCAAATCCGTATTTGGAACATTTGAAGCTTAGGTGTAAGATTTTAAACGGCATGCATGTCAAAGCACAAGCCTCTGAAAATGGACGCTCAATGGTGGAAAGGACGCTCAATGGTGTCAACTTTGACACAGCAGGCCATCTGACAGCATGCTGTGTTCCTGGCCCCCTCAGGATCACACCGTGTGTATCTCACTGTGCATGTTGTGTCCTGTACACTTGTGTGGGCCAATGTGCATGTGAACCTGCAGGACATCAAGCTTTGAACTAGGGGAAGATATGTTAGATGCGCCAACACGTGTGCTCTATGTATTCCCTAGCTCTCTAAGGCATACACACAGGTACACACAAAAGTAGATTACACACACGCACAAACAAACGCACACACACGCAAACACAGCAGGATTCCAACTTATATAAATGGAGTTTTGCAACAATTAACGTGTGCACTGCACAACATTCACATGTGCACAGCATAGCCCTGCATTATATATAATAAGGTGAAAGCCCTCACGCAGCAAGGGTTGCTTGTCCTCACGCAGCAAGGGTTGCCTGTCCTCCTGCCAGGTGCTTGTCCTCACGCAGCAAGGGGTGCTTGTCCTCACGCAGCAAGGGGTGCTTGTCCTCACGCAGCAAGGGGTGCCTGTCCTCACGCAGCAAGGGGTGCTTGTCCTCACGCAGCAAGGGGTGCTTGTCCTCACGCAGCAAGGGGTGCTTGTTCTCACGCAGCAAGGGGTGCTTGTCTTCACGCAGCAAGGGGTGCTTGTCCTCACGCAGCAAGGGGTGCCTGTCCTCCTGTCAGCCTGTTCGTCTGTCATACAGCTCCCTAATTTCCAAATATCCTAATGCTCCAGTGTCATGCACGCCTCTGCTAACAAAGGAGGATGCCTCTTGAGTCACCTAGCTATCACAACTCATGACGCGTGCATTACCAGCTCTTCTGCAAATACGCTGCAAACCTTACACAGGGCGACCGTCAATTGGCAAAGGCAGGGGTGTCTTGTGTTGATTACTGCAACGCCCATTGTATGACCCTACATGTCCTGCAGAAGCTGTTTTGTCCTAGCAGGGACAATCCTGACGTGCGCTACCAGGCCTTTAAAGCCAAATCCGAACGCTTAACCCTTAACCCTAACCCTAACCCTAACCCTAGTGCACTGCCACACCCTACAGGAGATGAAGGCGGTGATGCAGCAGGGGGTCATGGAGACGCAGCTGTACAACGGCTACATGCTCAAGGGCTCGATACCAGAGCAGGAGCGCACGCTGCAACACCAGATTAGCCGGGCCTTCGAATCGAGTGACAGCAAAACAAAAAAGGACTTGTATAGGGCTCACCACCGGATGCAGGTAGGTGACTGCTAGACAGGATAGTGGGAGAGGATCATGCATGTCTTTGCGTGCATGCCTCTGTGTGTGCGTGTGTGTCTGTGTGTGTGATGCACTGGAGTATAAGGGCGAGGAGTATAGGGCAAGGAGTATAAAAACAAGGGCAAAGAGTATAATAAGGAGTAAAACCTAACTCAAGGCTCTACGTGTAGGTGAATACTCAAGGTTTTAGGTGTAGGTGCATCTGTCTTAAGGTGAATGCTCGGGGCTTCCGGTGTAGGTGCATGTGCGTGTATGCAGTGTGCTGAAACATATGCTAGCGAGGACCTGGCCCATCTCTCATCTCACCGGCTTACGGATAATGCAGTGAATATTGACAAGTGGTGAGCTGCCTCCTGTGCAGGGCAAAAACCAACGAGGAATGATCCACCAGTTGCACAAACGTGCCACACAATCTGAGGACGTTGAGTCACGGATTACTGCGGAGGTTAGTTCAGCCTGCTACAATTGCTTGTGTGCATACAGCAGCCAGCATGCAGTGTACAGGTTATTCCGGCTTGTTGGCAGCTTCTCTGGCAGCTGGCCTAATGCAGCAAGTCCTGATGTCTATGATGTCCATTTTATCTCCGCTTCTTGCATACATGAAAGTGTTGGTAGAGTGGTAAGAACAGATTTCTTGAAATCTGCAGGCACCTACCAACAGCTGGACGCTGGCTTTGCTCACCGCTCGATGGCATGCAGAGTGCCTTCCTCGCACCTATGCATGCCTCAACAAACGGCTGAGCCTTCTTCGGGTGAGGCACTCATTCGCATACACAGATACAATTATGTATATACATGCACACACACATGCACAAGCGCATACGCGTACGCGTATGCGCAGCTCACAGCTGGATCTTATTTGGGTAAGGGAGGAAGAGAGAGGAGGAGAAAAGAAGGAGGGACGGAGAGAGAGGAAGTACTTGCTGCATGTGTAGCATATAGAGAATAGCTACTATCAAGATGACTTGTGTAGCACATAGAGAATAGCTACTAGCAAGATGACTTCCGCTTGCCTAGATCAGAGCTGCTGGCGTCCCAGGTAGGTAATCGCTCCTAAAAATCTGGCGTTGAGGGGGCTTTGGGACCTTAATACTAAACAACAGGCATGCAGATCATACAAATTAGCTGTCACTCATGAAATACAAATCTGCCCTTGTACCACATTATGTTCAGGTTGACCTGGTGGACTGCCTTTTCCACGGGAAAGATACAGCACCAGACGAGATGGGGCATAATTTGCAGCAGTTGGTCCTAAACCCATAGCTTGCGGGCCATGTCAGTCATAGAGAGAAGAGAGAGGTTTCAAGCCTAGTACAAGCACTTGTTTTGCAAGCATCACGACACGTACAAGATTGTTTAGCTTGCACAAGTTCATGACTACCTTTTTTATGCGGTATTTGACACGCCCAATTATTGGCAGCGACGAATTGTGTGACAAAGCAGGTAGGTAATTGACTCGTGCAGTGACGGTAATTTGATCTGATAAATGCCACTGCAGATGGACAAACCCCTAGCCCTACCTATGCTACGCTCCGTGCCAGTGTAAAATGGCAAGCACATCCGTACATTTTCATTCCCTTAATCACACTAAGTGTCTTCTAATAACTGCCACTGGTGCTAGTAATGCAGCCTTCTCTTGTTGTTCTCCTTGTCACGACGAATTATGGTACCGACACACGATTTGTCCATGCCACTGATTTAGCATGAATTATCCTCCTAATTGCGTTGCTTGTACAATGTGACAGTTGGAACCCTAGTACCTAGGGTAACCTTTAGTATAGGGGGATGCAAATGACATGTTAGTTGCTGGGCTCTTAGGGCTTAGACCTTTGGCTTAGACCTTTGCACTGCTGGAGAAACTGGGAGCCTTACAGCTTAAGAATTGAGACCTTTCTCCAATACCTTTTGTCGGCCACTTGCTGTTGTGACGGCGTGTCACGCGAGAGCCCAGCCAGGGGGAAACAAGGGGCAAGTCTCAGAGTTACAACAGGCCTACACCCGCCATCTACTTGCTTTGCACTTTCTTTGTATGCATAACAGTAAGCACACACGTCAGGTCAATAAACAGGATATTGATGCAGGTATGCGGTGAAGTACCAGCATTGCTTGGGCACACGCACAGCTCATGCATTTGCACACGCAAGAAGGCTAGATGGGGTAATAAGCAGGGAACCATTTCCAGGAGAGTGCACACGACCCTGCTCGAAGAGAGCAACCGGATTGGTTGCAGCCGTCAATGATGCCCTTGACCACCTGGAATCACGCAAGAATGCAATATTCAATATTATGTCTGGGTAAAGGTGGGATTTCAGTTTGCGCGGGGTTTGTGTTTCCAGGCTTGTGTGGAAAAGAAAAGAAAAACTATGCAGGCAGTGAAAACCACTCCGCTGTAGCGTAGTGGCCCAAAATGGTTAACCGATGAATAAGCGATAAGTAAATTATACTTTATTTATGCATGTTACACTCGCCCCACCCTCAAGTGCTTGCGTCCTCGTAAGCATATCACAACCTTATAAACCTGTACGGTTTTTACATGATAAAGGCTTTCGATTTTTGATTAAGGAAAAGTAAGCCACTTTGGTACCGAGTTCCTGCTACAATTGCAATAGACGATGACGCTGAAGGGATCGTATGTGTGAGTTCCTTCAAATATAACGGTATCAGATACGTGAAAAGCCTGTCTGAGCTGTCTTTAGAGTGGATGGGCGCATTAACAGCAGTTTACTAGCTACAGCTCAGCTGCAGTTTGGTTGGACAGAGATCTCACAAGGAAGCGAAATTGATGAATAAGTGGGAAGGATACCCATTGTGGAAGGCTACAAAAGAGCCGATGGGAAAGCTTCAAACGGGTGTCCCTCGTGGTTGCTGAAGACTTCTGGGCCAATCGCACACAAAATCCATCGTCAGATCACCATGAACCATCATCGTAATTACACCGATCACCACCTCAACAGCGCGCACAATATTCCAGGTACAGCAGGATTTTGCTTCAGCAGCCAGCAGCCGACGTCCAAGGATAACGCCAGACCAGGAACAGCTGCAGCGTGGAAGAAATAGACAAGCACAACGCCTTGATTCTTGGCCAGTTAATCTAAAATGATGGGATTTTGATGAACACAGGATGCTCTCTTTTTCCTCTCTGCTATTGCTTATCTACTAATTTTTGCTGGTAACATTATAAAGGGGGGGGGGGAACAGTGCCACGTTTGGGTTGCAGTTAACATGTACCTGAGTTGAATATTGGCGGGTAGCTGCCCTGAAAGCCTAGTGGGCCGTGGTCAGGCCAGACTCTTCGGGGTCGCGGGTTTGAATCCGCCTGGTAGTGTGAGTACTTCGCTGTCCGAAAGCAACGTCTCCGTTTCCGTAATCCATGCTTGTGATGTATCACCCTTGCGTAGTTTTTCTTTTTTCTTTTCTTTCTGAGTTGAATATTCACCATTACCTTCAGAACACTGAACCTGCCAGGTTCTAGGCTTATCGTGTTAAGAATGTTTCAGCACGCTTATGATCAAGACTGATGAGTACCTCTGATCAGCAGCTATGTAGTTGGTTTCCCGCCAACGAACTCGCCCGCTGTGTGGTGCTAAAAGGTGAGAGGCCACAATAACATTGCAATCTGCATGCCACAGCACTCTAAAGAAAGCTTAAGCTTATCATGCCATCAGATCCGCAACAAAAATTGTCATCAAACCACCAAACGCGACACTGAACAAAACCCTAAGCTATTGTATCAAAGCAATAAGAATACTCCAGCTGGACGGCGGTGCACTCGCAGGACTGCGTTGCCTCTGCCTCCCAGCCAACTGGGATCATGATCCCCAACGAAAAGCACTTTTCTTCCCTCCTGATGGGTAGTGTTGTGTGGCTCTGCATCCATGGCCATTATTGGACGCGCCTGTAGTGCGATATTACAACTCAAGATGTCGTTTTGTTTCTGTCGACCAGCCATTGTTACTAAACTATTGAGGAGCGTCATGAAGCCAATAACGTTCGTAGCCCATTCCAAACGTCGTGGTCGTGCTGTGCACCTTATGCATGTTTTACTTCGATGTAAAATTCTTCATTTGAACATATTAGCGGCGAGTCTTCGTACTAGTGCTGCCTGCATCTCTCAACTTTAGGTTTCAGCGTGGGTGTCTTTCGCGTTTGCTTTTAGCAGTGTGGAAAACCAGTTACGTTCCTCTTTTAATTCAAGTCTTCAACTCAACGCAGGGCAGGAGGCCAAAATGGTCCGCATTTCCGTCTTGAGCGATGCCCTGAAGACTATGTGAGTATTGGGCGGAGTTTTGGAAGGAAGGCTTGAAATTGTCGTGCCTGCTGCTACGGAGCCAGGTCCTACTAGTAGTTGCATGTCCCTTTGCTGTGTTTGGGGGTTATTTTGGGGGTGCAAGCCCCTGTTCAGCACACAAGCGTGCTGCTGCTGCTCATGCTGCTGCCCATCCCTGCTGTGCTGCATGATGTTGCTGCTTCTGCTGCAGGTACAACACGGAGAAGCGTGGAAAGAGGCAGGTGCTGCTGCGCCCCGCCTCCAAGGTGGTCATCAAGTTCCTGCAGCTCATGCAGAAGCACGGCTACATTGGCGAGTTTGAGAAGGTGGACGACCACCGTGCCGGCAAGATTGTGGTTGAGCTCAACGGGCGGCTGAACAAGTGCGGGGTGATGTCTCCCCGCTACGACGTGTGCTCCACCGAGATTGAGGACTGGATCGGACGTCTGCTGCCCTCCCGTCAGTTTGGCGTCATTGTGCTCACCACCTCAGCGGGCATCATGGACCACGAGGAGGCACGCAGGAAGAAAGTGGGAGGCAAGGTGCTGGGCTTCTTCTACTGAGCAGCAGCTGTTCCAGCCCCTTCCCCTGGCAAGGCAAGGTGGGTGCTTGGGCACACATTTGCATACTTTCATACACTGCATAAGCACTGAGGTGTGGGTTCACGTGCACGGTGGGTGGGGAAGCCGGTCGGATGCGCACACAGTGGGGCAGGACGCGTGCTGAGCAAGATGCAGTAGGGGGCCTGGCAAACAGCCACAAGTGCAGCAGGAGCAGCAACAGCTTTAGCAGAGAAGTACGGCGGCAGCAGGGGGAACAGCGACTGAAGGACAGACGCATGCAAAGCAGGCTGCCATGGCACTCTCCCAACAGCGCACACACATGTGTGTGTGTGTGATTTGCACAGTATATACACAATGAGCTGTCAGGGAGAGAATGGTTCTTAAAAGAAATTTTGTCACGCCTGAAAAAGAGGCATGCACACAGCCGCATGCAAGAAATCACGCCACTTTCTTTTGGCCTGAATGAATGTGGCAGCATACTGTGCAAGGAGTGTTTGGTCCAGTCATGTGCTTGGCTTGTACTGTATTATTTGCACAAAGTGTCTGGTCAGGGCCAAGCCCCCCACGAGCGTGACTCTGACCAGACACTCTGTGCACAAAATACATATGTGCCATGAACGCATGCGGGTCTCAGCGTTTTGTTAATGGAAAAGAAGCTTTCATTTGCCGGAAAAATAACTTGAAAGTAGGGCTGCGCAAGCAAGGGCACGTGCAAGCAGTTTTGTCCACTTTTTAAATCAAACTCAAGTCAACGCAGTGCACTGGCACAACCATACCCCAAGTTTTTGTCTTTTCAGCAATTTTCATGAAACAATTTTGCTTGTTTGCTTGCTTTGAATAGACACGTGTGACGAAAAAATCAACCTGTCTGTCATAACTGTTCACAAGTGTTTGCCCATCTAGTTTTGAGTTCCTCAGCATGCAGTGTGCCACACAACCTGCCTCATTTTCAATCTAGTCCTGGTTAAATGTCCGAGCAACAGTATCTCAGCAAGACAGGAAGAGCTGCTCAGCAATTCAACCAGGACTAGATTGAGGATTGAGGCAGGTTGTGTGGCAAACTGCACGCTTCTCCTCTAATTGCATCTCAATAGCCTATTTAAAAATGGTGTGAGTTTTTGTGCGTGCACACATTTCTGTTACTATTGAGGAATGGAATTCACTTTGTCTGCCTGTTTTGCTCAGCAATGTCACACGCCAGCTTCTGCGAGACCTGAAACTTCTTGAGACGCCGAGTAACCGACCCAACTCCACCATGCACTTCTAGTGGCAAACGTGGGCTGATCCCCATCTGTCCCTTGCTTTGCACACTGCACAGACGGGATCAAGCTTGCGTGTGCAAGCATAGAACATGTATGCATGCGCAAGCACACAAACGGACACATGCGCGCATGCGCACACACACACACACACACACACACACACACACACACACACACACACACACACACACACACGAGTATGGTGAAGTTTGCAACTCCACCCCTTAGTGGCAAACTAGAAATCAACATACGCAAGCACATGTCCAGCAAGGCGCACGAAACTGGGTACTGGTTACGTAAATCTTACAAATCGATAAATTGTGCAGAGGCAATTGGTTGATAATTTGTTGAAGGCAATCACTTGCAAGTTCCAATGCTTGTGTACCCCACTTTTCAGACCTACCCTGTTGCACATTCACTTACTACCCTTCATCCTTTCCACTGTCATGTGTCTGCAGGCAGCACCAGGTAGCTTGCTTTTCCTGCAAAAGCCTGGCACTCCTCCACTGCCTGGCAATGCCGACTAGGCATTTAGAACAAACCTAGTGCGGTGGCCAAGGCGTGTACGTGTTAAAGGGTTTGGCTCTCGTACAGCTTCTCTCTCCCCTCCTTATTTACAGTGTTTTCCAGAGCACTGTTTAGAAGACACATGTAGTGCGCATAGGTTATAATGAACGAGTGCACTGTTCGTTCAATCACAGCGCATGTACGAACATGTCCAAACAATGGAATGGTGATTATGGTTTTGATCATGTAAGGCAGGTATACACGTCTGCCCACCCCTCTCACCTGAGCTTTTGAATCAAAAACGCAAGGGGGCTTACTGATTTCTTCGGTGATTACGTTTATATCACCCTACAAGGTTTACAAGGTTTTACAAGGTTTACCCTTACCCTTACAAGGTTTACAATGAGCTAAAGGGCTTTATTCAGTCAAGATGTGCGACTGCTAGTTTAGTTTAGTTTGGATTACAAAGGCCTCCAGCCTGGCATGGCTGCTCAACCTATAGGTCCCAACAAATAAGGTAAGGTTACATCACTATATATGCCTCAAAGGGCATCTCAGCGGAAGTTTGGAAAAAGCCTGAAACTAAACCTGGCTAAACAAAAGGGTAAGGGTTACACAGCTATATCCGCCAGCGAGGGCAGTTGAGCTATAGCATAAAAAAGCCAGCTTCAAGAAGAGAAAGAGGCCAGACTGAACAATACACCAGAAAAAGAAGCTAGAGGGAACATG